>X378_Fat_Sand_Rat__coassemble_187_pt1 | contig 12647 bp, 8 predicted proteins | sample X378_Fat_Sand_Rat__metabat2_low_PE_008 | metagenome-assembled genome bin X378_Fat_Sand_Rat | reverse complement strand
ACGACAACCAATTTGCGGCCCCAGCGAACCTGCGAAGCCAGCGCATAAACGAATATCGCGATACCCGACCCAATCAGCGCTCCGGCCAACAGGTCCGACGGATAATGCACTCCCAAATAAAGTCTCGAAAGACTCACAACTGTGGCCCACACAAGCATCAGCCACGTCATCCATCGCTTCTTGTAAGCCAGCGCAAAGAACGTTGCCAACGCAAAGGAGTTGGCGGCATGACATGACGGGAAACTGAACGACCTCGGCGCATACCCGTTCACGCTAATCACGTTCACGCTAAAAGGATTGTCGGGTGAAATCGGACGCAGACGTTGCACGGCCGGACGTATCCACGACGCGCAAATCTGGTCGGTCAGCGTGATGACCACCGCGATACCAAGCAGCATGACCAGACACTGACGCCATCCCAATCTGCGCCAAAGCAACAGCGCCAACAGGACGTAAAACGGCACCCAGGTCCACTTGCCGGTCACGGTCATGACCACCGAGTCGAGCCACGGTTCGTGCGCCTCGCCATTGAATGCCGTCAGTATGGTCTCGTCGAGGTTCATCAGCGGGTTTCTTCAGTAATCACCTTGTTGGCAAGCCGGCGCAACTGTGCATCGTAGTTGAGCATCTTTTTCTCGAGTTTCAGTATCTCGTTGGCCGTAGACTTATCGCCCGCGCCATATTTCCGGCGCAGTTCGTCGAGTTTCTTTTGGTCGGCCGTGCGCGCATCTAATGCGTCGAGGTAGTCGTTCATATAGTCGGCCGCCTGGTCGCTCTCAAAGTCGTCCAACCTGGTATAGACGCGGCCGTCAGGCAGCACAAACTCAAACTCCGCTGCCTCCTCGCTCTTCGCTGGCGCAGCCTCCATATTGTCAATCTTTGCATACACAGCCTCGCGCTTCGATGCATCCTCGCTCCAGCTGTCGGTAATATCCCTGATGGCAGCTCGATCGGCCAGTTTCGGGTCGTCCACGTCGACATTCACACGCATCTCCGAGGGGATAAACACGTAAATGGTCAGCGAGTCCGTATCCGGATAGTTGCGGTCGGTGGCCCACCAGCCCGCGCCCGTCTCCTCGTCAATCGCCATCATATAGTCGTTGAACGGCGAGTTATAAGGCATGCCTATGTTCTGCGGAGCGGGAAATTCGCCGTCGTTGCTGCGGCTCATGTATATGTCGAGTCCGCCGAGCGAGTCGTCGCCCTCCGAGGCATAATAGAGCGTCACGCCGTCGGGCATCAGGAACGGGTAGCAGGCCCTTCCGCCCGTGTTGAGCACGTCGCCCAACGCCTCCGGTTCGTCCCAGCTCCCGTCAGTGAGCCGCTGGCTGCGCATAAGCCCCTCTTCACCGCTCCAAAGCCTGAACGAGGAGTTTTCCGGCATATAAATCACGCCGACCGAGTCGGCCTCCACGCCCACCAACTGCCCTGCCGAAGGTGCGAGCATGTAGTGGGCGAAGAATTCGTAGCGGGGCACGTTGAGCGAGTCGATCACCTCGATGCCGTCCACTCGTTGCATCATGGTCTGCATCCTCCCGACGCGCTCCTTGAGCTCGGCAATCTCCTCTTGCAGCTCCTCCGAAAGTTTCACGCGGTTGATGGCGTTGAGTTTGCTGATGGCTGCCGAGGGTTTGTATTCATGGAACATGACGCGGGCCTCCTCCAGCTGTTCTTCCGGCGTGGACGCAACGAGCGCGGCCGGAACGCTGAGACCCAGAATCAGAGCAATAAGATTATACGCTTTCATAATTGTGCAAATTTACAAAATTTCTGCCAATTCCCCGCAACCTCGTCTCGCGATTTTGATGTTGACGAAATTATCCCTATCTTTGTCCGCATGGAACTTAGAAAGCAAAAGGTGACACGCTATGCCGCTCCGTTGCGCGAGGGCGGCTCTCTCCCGGCGTTGGCCGACGCTGACGACGGCTTCAGCTACGTAGTGAAATTTCGCGGTGCCGGCCATGGGGCCAAGGCCCTCGTGGCCGAGCTGATTGGTGGCGAGGTAGCCCGGGCATTCGGTTTCCGTGTGCCCGAACTCGTACTGCTTGACGTCGGCGAGGAGTTCGGACGCTCGGAGTCGGATGCCGAAATCCAAGACCTGCTGAAGGCCTCCCGCGGCCTCAATCTTGGCCTCCATTTCCTCCGCGGATCCTTCACCGTGGACCCCTACGTTAACGGAATCGACGAACTGACTGCCTCCAAAATCGTCTGGCTCGATGCGTTCCTGACCAATGTCGACCGCACAACCCTGAACACCAACATGCTGATGTGGAACGGCGAACTCTGGCTCATCGATCACGGCGCTTCGCTCTATTTCCATCACTCATGGAGCCGCCTGGACGAGGCCCCGCTCACCCCCTTCGCGTTCATCAAGGACCACGCCCTGCTGAGCCGCGCCACCAGGCTGGAGGAGGCCGACAAATGGATGCGCCAGCGCATCACTCCCCGAACCCTCGAAAAAATCGTCGACCTCGTTCCCGACGAATGGCTCCCCTACGAGGGTAGCGACATGACGCCCGACGAAATCCGCGGTGGCTACAAGCGTTTCCTCACAGAACGCCTCAAGCATTCTGACATTTTCGTTAACGAGGCCATCCGCGCCCACAAGTCGCTGAAATCATGATGGATGTCTACGAATACGCCGTAATCCGTTATGTCCCCGACGTGGAGCGCGAGGAGTTCCTCAACGTCGGCCTGCTGATGATGTGCAAGCACCGCCGCTGGATCCGCGCGCAAATCGAGCTCAACGAGGACCGTCTCGCACGGTTCGACGCGCCCCACCCTGCCGCTTATATCAGCGACCAACTCCGCACCTTCTCCCATACCGACGGCCCTATCGGCCAACTCCCCGTCGAAGAGCGATTCCGATGGCTCTCGGCAGTCAAGAGCAGTTGCCTACAGACCTCGCGACCCCACCCCGGCCTTACCGACGACCCCGACGCTACCTTCGAAGACCTTTTCACCCGCCTCGTAAGATAAGAGCCTCGTAAAATAAAAGATGAGCCCCCTCTCGGAAGGCTCATCTTTCATTTTAAGCGGAAACTTTATTATTTCAGGAAGACTTTGCGGCCGTTGACGATATACAGTCCGCGACCGGGCTTGCTCACCTTGCGGCCAAGCAGGTCGTAGATGTCTTTCGGGCCCTGTTCGGGGAAGTTGACGTCCGTGATGCTCGATTGCTCGAAGTGGGGATGTACGTTGATGTCGTAGGCGCAGCCCTGCAGCACGTTCTTGTAGTTATAGGCGGGGAAGTCGGCCCATGCGTTCTCGTAGATGAGGCGGATGGTGTACACTGCGCCTTCCTCCAGGGTTTCGGGCACCTCAATGGGGATGCGCAGGTCCATCACCTTGTCATAGTTGGCCACCACCACGTCATCGGGATACTTGTTGCCATAGGTGGTCACTTCCGTGAAGTCGCCGTCGCCCACCCAGTCGGCAAACACCGTGAGGTGGTTGTAGCGCAGGTCCTGGCGCACTTCGCCGCGGTCGCCCAGATCGTTGGCCTGAACGCACAGGGTGAAGTCCTTGCCGGCCTCAACCTTCAAGTCCTGGGGCACGATGGTCATGAATCCGGGCTGCGAGTCCCAGCTGCAGTCGATGTCCTCGTAGGCGTCCTCCGTAAGGATGCGCTTCACGTAGGCCTCGCCGTCGGGGTGAACAGTGCCCTCGGGGTAGTCCACAATCTTCTCGGGCAAGGTGGTATATTCATTTGAAACCTCGCTTTCGGCGATGGTGAAGGGGATGTCGTAGGCCATGCCTTCGTAGCCGTTCTGCATGTAGGGCGAGGTGCCGCCCTTCCATGCGTTCTGGTAGATGACGCGGATGCGGCCGTAGCCCATCGGGGCGTTGTGGGGCACGGTGAAGTCCTGGGTGATGTTCATCACCACGTCATAGTTGGCCACGTAGTTGTTGCCGGTGAATTCGCTGCCGTAGCGGCCGATGAGGGCGAAGGTGCCGGAGTTGTAGAAGTCGGCGTAGATGTAGCAGGTGTTGTAGCGGAGGTCCTGGTAGGCAATCCATTCGCTGCGCGGACCAGCCTCGTTGGCAACTAAGTTGAGCGAGAACTGCTGGCCCTGCTCCACTGTCATGCCGCTGTTGACAAGATTGTAGAACGATGCGGGGCAGCTCTCGGCCGTGTAGCTCATGTCGGTGGTAGCTCCGCTGCTCTTGATGCTGGTCACATAGGCCTTCTGGCGGCTGTGGATGGTGCCCTCGGGGGTCACGTAGTCATACATCTCAGAGCCACTGCTCAGCACTACGTGCACGCTGCAGTCATAGACGGAGCCTGAGTTGATGGGGCCGGCAGCCGAGGGGGCGGCGGTGTCCAGCGCCACGCGCATGCGGTAGTCGCCGGATGTCTGCGAGCTCTCGGGAGCCACTACCCAGCCGCTGCTCAGGTTGCCGCGCAGCTTTTCGTCGCTGCTGAAGGTGCCGTCGCCGTTCCAGTCAATCCAGGCTGCGGCGCTGCAGGTGCCGCTGGCCTTGGCGCTGACCTTCACGCTGCTGCCGGCGCTGGCCTTAACTCGTGTAGAGAGCAAAGAGTAGAGATTAGAGGGCTTATCGAGTTTCTCGCCGTTGAATTCGGTCAGGTAGGTGCCGAGGTTGCCGGTGGGAACGCTGTAGCCGGCTCCCTGGCTCATCAGCGGGGTGATGCGAATCTTGTGGGTCAGGTCCTCATAGGTCGGAATCAGGTAGCGCGACCAGATCTTGGAGCCGCAGGAGCCGTTGCCCAGGCCCTTCTGCATGCGGTCCAGGTGCACGATGATTTCCTCGCGCGGCTGGAGTTCCCAGTCATGCATGGCGGTGCCGAGGTCCTCCTCGGTGTAGTGCAGGGCGGAGAATGAGGTCGGGCCCTCCATCTCCATCAGCAGGCCGAAGGCAGGGTCCTTGGGAGAGGTGAGCTTCACGTAGCGCACCTCTTCGCGGTTGCCCATGCTCTGGGGCTTCACGAAGTGCTCGGCCATGTCGGTCACGGTGGTGGTGTAGATGCCGGCCAGCGAGCCGGTCTTGCGGTCGCAGTAGTTGCTCAGCGGGCCGCGGGCGTAGTATTCCACATTTTCCAGCGCGGGGTTCAGGGACATGCTCATGCCCACTCGACCCAGCTCCTTATATGCATTGTAGGTCACTTCCATGTCGATGGTGCCGTCGGCGTACACGTGGTAGCTCACCTTGTAGCGCACCGAGCCGTCGGCCTGGTTAATGGCGGTCAGCTTCACGGCCTTGGCGCCCTTGGCGTCGCCGTCGGTAAAGGTGCAGGTCAGGCCCTTGTTCTGGGCGGTGACGGGGTCGTAGGCGGTGGGAGGAGTGCCGGTGTAGGGCGAGTCGTTCTCAATCCAGCGTACGTCGTCAAACTTCATGCCCTGGCCGCCGTGGATGTAGTCGATGCCGTTGACCACCATCGAGCTCAGTTCGCCATTGGCGTTGAAAGTGTAGCTGAAGTTCTTGCCGCTGATGGTCACGGGGCCGTTGCCGCGGGTCACCAGCGTGGCGTCCATGCTCTCGGCGTCGATGTGGTCGAGTTTCTTCGCCTCGGTGATGGCCAGTTGCTCGTAGGCCACAACGTGGCCTGCCTCGGCCCAGTCGGTGGCTTCGCGGGTCACGAATTCGAGGTTGAGCAGATATTCGGCGTCGTCTGTAGGCTTGGTGTACGGCACGGTGAGCTGCTTCGACTTCTCGCTCAGCACGTTGAAGTCGGTGATTTCGCCGCTCTCCACCTTCTTGCCGTTGCGCAGCACGCTCCACAAAACCTTATAGGCGCTTAGGTCGGTGAAGTCGTAGGTGTTTTCCACCTTCACAGTGCCCTTGTCCGGATTGAGGTCAGTCACCTTAATCCACTGGTGCACTTTCTTCACCTCCACCAGTTTCTGCGACACGTTGCGCTCGGGGTCCACGATGCCGTTGCTGGCAAAGTTGCCCTGGTGGGGTCCGGGGTAGTCATATCCGGTGTACCAGCGGCCTTTCTTGTAGGTGCCGGCCTTGATTTCCTGCGGGTCATAGATGGCCTGGTCGGCCCAGTCCCAGATGGCGCCGCCGATGCTGCGCTTGCCGCTCTCGTAGTAGTCCCAGTAGTCCACGAAGTTGCCCAGCGACTGGCCCATGGCGTGGGCGTATTCGCAGATGAAGTCGGGGCGGGAGTCGCTGCTGTTGATGCGGCTGAGCACTTCCGATTCGTTGGGATACATCATGGAGGTGAAGTCCGAGTGGCGCAGCTCCTGCTGGCCTTCGTAGTGAATCATGCGGTCATCCAGTTCCTGGATGGCGGCGCGGCATTTGTCGAAGTTGTTGCCGCTGCGGCTTTCGTTGCCCATGCTCCAGAACACCACCGAGGGGTGGTTGCGGTCACGAAGCACCATGCGCTGCTGGCGGTCAACGTAGGCGTTGGCCCACGAGTCGTCGTTGACAAGGCGCCAGTCCATCTTGTGCGTCTCCAGGTCGGCCTCGTCCATCACGTAGATGCCGAAGTGGTCATACATGGCATACATCTTCGACTGGTGCGGGCAGTGGCTGGTCCTGACGGTGTTGATGTTGAACTGCTTGAAGAGCTTGACGTCCTTCAGAAGGGTTTCCATGGTCTGCATGCGGCCGGTCAGCGGGTCGGTGTCCTGGCGGTTGACGCCCTTGAAATAGACTTTCTTGCCGTTGATGCGCACGGATGTGCCGCTCTGGGCCACCACGCGGAAACCATACTTGCAGGAGAAGGCGGTCAATTCCTTGCCGCTGGCGTCCGTGAGGCTGAACATCACGGTGTAGAGGTTCGGGGTCTCGGCGTTCCACAGCTGCAGGTCGGTCAGCGCCACTGAGGTGCTCACGGTCTTGGTCAAGCCCTTGCTCACGGTCACGGTCTGGTCGGGGAGCGTGGCCTTGACGGTGCCGTCGGGGTTCAGCAGGGTCATCTTGGCAGTGACGGTGCTCGAGGCGGAACTGCGGTTGTCCAGCTCGAGGTCCACGCTCATGGTGCCGTTGGTGAAGCCTGTTCCTTGCTTTGCGTAGGTTATCTTGTAGTCGCGGATGAAGGTTTGCGGCACGGCGCTCAGCGTTACATCGCGATAGATGCCGCCCCAGCGATACATGTCCTGGTCCTCAAGGTAGGAGCCGTCGGTCCACTTGATGACCTTTACGGCCAGGGTGTTCTTGCCGGTCTTGGCGTAATCGGTGATGTCAAACTCGTGGTCGGTGTTGGCGGCCTGGGTGTAACCCACAAACTTGCCGTTGACCCAAACGTAGGCGCCGGAGTAGATGCCCTCGAAGTTGAGCATGTAGCGCTGGCCGCTCCAGTCCGAGGGGATGGTGAAGTCGGTCACGTAGCAGCCCACGGGGTTGGCGTCATAGCCGGTGTAGTCGGTGCGCTGGGTGATGTAAGGCGGGTTATTGTAGTTGAAGGGAAACTCCACGTTGACATACATCGGCGTGTCATAGCCTTCCATCTGCCACACGGAGGGCACGGGGATTTTGTCCCAGTTCGTGGTGTTGTAGGTGGTCTTGTAGAAGTCGGCCGGGGCCTGGTCGGGGGTGGCGGAGTAGTTGAATTTCCACTGCCCGTTCAGCAGCATGCGGCGCGATGATTTGGGTGTAACCCACGGCGTGTCAAAGAATTGAGTGTCGCCTTGCATCTCTGCAATGGTGGCATACGGCACAATCGGGGCGTGCGCCGTCTCCTTGTTGACGCCAAACACGCTCTGGTCCTGACGCCATGAGTCCTGAGGCTCGGTCGCAGCAAATGCTGCCGTCGCCAGCAGTGGCACAGTAAGGGTTAAAAGTTTTCTCATGAATTGAATTACACTAGTGTTTAATGAATTATGCAAATGTATGAATTTTTTCCGACTCCCACAACACACTAAAGCGGAGCCAACGCTTAAAAAACGCTAACTCCGCCCCAAAAGTTCATAAAAGTCCTAAATCAGGGTTCGGGCGTTGGGTGCGGCGTCGCTCTGCGGCGCCGTCTGCCCTTAAATGCTCACGTGGTCCCCCACCTGGCTCAGACAGTGGCACTGGGTGTCGGGCGTGGGCACATACCCCGAGAAGAGACAGGCCTCCTTGTGGTTCTCGCCGAAACTCATCGGGATGAAGTTCTTCACTTTCACGGCCTTCAGGAATTCGGTGGCTGGTTTGGCAAAGTCGGTCTCGACGCTCGGATCCACGGGAAACATCACGATGTCAATCTCCTGCGTCTCCTCTTTCACGTTGAAGAGCTCGCTCTCAAAGTCGGCCTGCACTTTGCGGATATCCTCGCCATTCGAGGCCTCCTTTTTTCCTTCCTTTCCGTATGGAAACAGGTTGCCCTGGTGGAAAATCGTGACGCCACTCTTGGTCGTTACCAGAAAACTGAGCTCCATATCCTTGCGCCCGAATGCCTTGATGCGCTTGCAGCCATACACGTCCTCAATGGCGTCGTTGGGGCTCATGCCGGCGACTCTCAGGCTCGAGGGCACATCCTGTGCAGGAATCTGGTTCGACAGCACGTACACCCTCTCGTGGTTCTGCGCTATCTCGAAGATGTCGGGATGCAGGTGGTCATGCTTGTTGTGGCTCAGGAAGAACACAACGGGCTTCGATTCGTTCTCTTTAAGGATTTTGCGAAGGGCATGCACCGGGTCGCGGAAGCAGTCGAACACAAGGATGGTGTCGTCAGCTACTACGGCAAAGCCGCTGCCGTCCAGATAAGTAATTTTGGTCATGGTCATTGTGTGTTTTAATGTACAATGACAAAACGCCCAACCTACCCCGCGGGTTCACACAAACAGGAGCACCAGTACCTGCGCCAGTATAACCCTCAGGAACATGGTCATCGGATAGACCGTCGCATACGCTACGGCCGGCTCGTCCGACCGTGTGCAGTCGTTGGCGTAATTAACGGACATCGGGTTGGCCATCGCCCCTGCCAGCATGCCGCAAGTAGCCCCGAAGTCGAGCTTGAACCATCTCATCGCAGGCACTCCGACCAGCAACACGGGCACAAGAGTAATCGCAAACCCGAGGCCTATCCACATCGGACCCTCGGCCCGCATGATGGTGTCCAGGAATTGCGCTCCCGAACTCAGTCCCAGGCACGCCAAAAACAGCGACAAACCAATCCCCCTGAGCATCAGATTCGCCGAACGAGTCGTGTATGTAACCAGGTGGAATCTCGGTCCGAAACTACCGATAATTATGCCCATGATAATCGGTCCGCCGGCCAGTCCGAGCCTCACGGGTGTCTCCATCCCTGGCAAATAGAACGGTATCGCCCCAAGAATCAGGCCTAACACCATGCCGATGAATATCGCCGCCAAATTCGGCTCATTCAACGCCGCATCGGTGTTGCCCAATACCTTCTCGACGTTCTCTATCGCCTTCTCTTCGCCCACTACGGTCAGACGGTCGCCCATCTGCAGAACCAGTTCCGGCGTCGCCAGCAGCTGCACGCCGGCCCTCAGGACACGCGAGATATTGATTCCATACGTGTTCCGCAATTTCAGCGACCCGAGCCGCTTGCCGTTTATCTCCGGCTTGGTGACATAGACGTGCTTGCTCACCAGAGTCGAGTCAATGGCGTTCCAGTCTATATCCTCCTGGTTCCAGTCTTTCTGCTCCTGTTCGCCGAAGAGCACGGTCAGCGCCGGAGCATCCTGGTCGGTGGTTATCACCAGTAGCCGATCGTCCTTTTTCAGTTTCGTGTCCGAGGTCGGTATGCAAACCTTGCCATCCCTCCAGAGCCTCGAAATGACAAACTTGTGTGGCGCAAACGCTGCGGCATCCCTGACAGTTTTGTCAAACACCGCCGGATTATGCACCTGATACGCCGCTATGTACGTCTGGTTAGCGTCCTCGTGATGCGGCTTGCAGCGGTCGCACTCCCTCACCATCCACCTGTTCATCAGAGCAAAAGCCAGTATGACGCCCACCACTCCAAGCGGATAGGTGACGGCGCAACTCAGAGCCGCGCCCGCGCCGTCCTGGCCCAACTGGCCCAAGGTCTCCTGTGCCGCGCCAAGCGCCGGCGTGTTCGTTGTCGCCCCGCTAAGTATGCCTACCATGTCGCTCATCGGCACCCGGCACGCATAGCTCAGCCCTATCGCCATCCCCGTACCCAACAATATCGTCGCCAGGCTCAGCAGATTCAGCTTCACGCCACCCGACCTGAACGACGAGAAAAATCCCGGCCCCACTTTCAGTCCTAATTCATATACGAACAGCACCAGGCCGAAACTCTCTGCATATTGCAGCATCTGAGGGTCTATGGAGAAGCCAAGATGGCCCGCCAATATGCCCATGAAGAACACAAAGGTCACGCCAAGCGTTACACCAAAGATCTTGATCTTTCCAAGACCAAGCCCCAGCGCAATTATTATCGAGAGCACTATGACCGCTTGCATCGGTGAGTGTTCGACAAACAAATAGTTGAACCACTCCATATTTCGGCCGCAAAGTTACGAATTTTTCCGTTATTTTGCCTAAATTTGCCCGATATGAACAGAGAAAAGGAGATTTATCGCGTTACACTGCTCGGCACGGCCATCAACGCCCTGCTCGTAGCCCTCAAATTCGTGGCAGGCACGGTCGGCCGCAGTTCGGCCATGCTCGCCGACGCCGTCCACTCCCTTTCCGACTTCCTCACCGATATCGTAGTCCTCATCTTCGTGCGCATTTCCGTCAAGCCAAAGGACAAAGGGCACGACTACGGCCACGGCAAATTCGAAACCTTCGCAACGCTCATCATAGGTGTTCTCCTCGCCGTCGCCGGCATCCTCCTCTTCGTTAATGGTGCCGAAAAAGTCGTCGCTTGCCTCCGCGGCGAGGTTCAGGGACCGCCCGAGATGCTCGCTCTCATTATCGCCGTCCTCTCCATCGTATCCAAGGAGTGGCTCTACCGTTTCACTGTTCGCCGCGGGCGCCAGCTCAACTCCCCGGCCGTAGAAGCCAACGCCTGGCACCATCGCAGCGACGCCATCTCCTCCATCGGGACCCTTGTCGGCGTTGCCGGCGCCATGTTCCTCGGCACACGTTGGCGCATCCTTGACCCCATCGCCGCCACCGTCGTCAGCATCTTCATCATCAAGACCGCCTACGACATCATGCGCCCAAGCGTCAACGAACTCCTCGACAGCTCCCTCCCCGACGACGTCGAGCGCCAGATAACCGACATCGTCACCTCAGTCCCCGGCATAGTCAGCATCCACAACCTCCGCACACGCCGCATCGGCTCCAACATCGCCATCGAACTCCACGCCCGCATGGACGGCCACCTGACCCTCACCGAAGCTCACGCCCTCGCCTCCCGCGCCGAGTTATTAATCAAGGAACACTTCGGCCCCCAGACCCTCATCACCATCCACATGGAGCCCCTCAAATAACCGCCCAAAGCTAAGTTAGCTATCTTAGCTACAATAGCTACCGTTGCCGCAACCCCGTCGCCCCCAAAGAATTTTGCTGGCGGTCAGGGTTTTAACCCCCGCCCCCGGTGTTTTCCCCAAAAGGCCCGCAACCCCCGTCAGTTTAGTATCGTGAACACCAGCTCGCGCAGCAGATCATACTCATTCGCCCTGCTCCCGACGCCCTTCGCGCGGCAGTCAAACCGCCGACAGGCGCCTATGGCGTTCATCACCTGGCGTGCCGTATAGTTCCGCATACCCAGCGCCATCCGCTTCATGTCGTCGCTTCCGGGCCACGTCCCGATAGCCTTCGCTATCCCGCGCTCAGACCTGTCTGCCTCATACATCGCCACAAACATCTTCGAGAACATCCCGAAAATGAATGCGTTAGTCATGATTGACGGGTTCATCTTCGGATTGCCGCGGAAGTATTCAACAATTTTGTAAGCCTTCACTGTATCCCTCCCTGCGAGTGCTAAGAGCAACTCCGTATTGTTGAATTCCTTACTTACGCCAATCAGCTTCTCAATGACCTGCGGCGTTACGGCTGATCCCTTAGGAAGCACCAGCGCAATCTTGTTGATCTCCATCACCATACGGCTCAAATCCGTGCCGACATGCTCCACGAGCATAGCCCGCGCCTTCGAGTCAATGGATAGCCCGGAGCGCTTAACCAACTCCTCCACCATCGGCCCGACTTGCGACTCGCTGAGCTTCCTCGACTCAAACACTACGCCTCCCGACGCATTTACCGCCTTCAGGAACTTCGCCCCGCGGATCTTATCGCCCCTGCCAGCCACGACAAACACCGTCAGCGGATTGGGATGCGCGGCATATCCCGCCAGTTTGTCAATATAATCGGCCCTGACGTTCTGCGCCTCCTTCAGTATCACGACCTGCCTGTCGGCCATCATCGGATACCTTCCGCAAGCATCCAACACCTGGTCAATCGGTGTCTCCGGCGCATAAAGCTGATAAAAGTTGAAGTCGCGCTCGCTCTCGGGCACCAGCGCTTCGAAGTCCTTCAACAACTCATCCGTATAATAACCCTCAGCCCCATGTATCACATAGATGGGTGCCAGGGTTCCGGATGCTATTTGCGACTTGATGCCCTTGAATGTCGGTGCAGGTGATGCCATTGTCAGATTTTTTAGCTAATTTTGCATCAAATTTACGAATTTATCCGCAAAATCATGCCCCCAAGGAGCGAAAAAAATTGCATGGTACCCCTCAATCTCCCGCCACGTGCCCTCAAACTCAGTGTCGGCCCCGCAGGAGAAACCCTGGTCTACGACCCTC
>X378_Fat_Sand_Rat__coassemble_182_pt1 | contig 12773 bp, 7 predicted proteins | sample X378_Fat_Sand_Rat__metabat2_low_PE_008 | metagenome-assembled genome bin X378_Fat_Sand_Rat | reverse complement strand
GGTACGTCGGGCCATCCTCGCGGTCGAAGTAGTTGAAGATGTGGGTGTCGTAGCCGCTGCTGACGGCGAAGGCCTCCTTGGCAAACCAGCGGCGCTGCTCGGCCGTGGTTTCGGCGCCCTGGGCCTCGAGGATGCCGCGTAGGGGCTCGTACTGATGCTTGGAAGCCACGATTACGACGTCGCGCCAGTTTTTGGCAGCCGCGCGGATCAGCGAAATGCCGCCTATGTCAATCTTCTCGATGATATCCTCGTCGCTTGCGCCGGAGGCCACGGTGGCCTCGAAGGGGTAGAGGTCGACGATGACCAGGTCGATGGAGGGAATCTCGAATTCAGCCGCCTGCTTGCGGTCGCCCTCGTTGTCGCGGCGGTTGAGGATGCCGCCGAACACCTTGGGGTGGAGCGTCTTGACGCGGCCTCCGAAGATGGAGGGGTAGCTGGTCAGGTCTTCCACTGCGTCGCAGGGATAGCCCTGCGCCTCTATGAAGGCGCGGGTGCCTCCGGTGCTGAGGAATTTGACTCCGCTCTGGTGAAGAAGTTTGAGGATTTCGTCGAGTCCATCCTTGTGATAGACCGAAATCAGCGCCGTGCTGATCTTACGCGTTTCGTTTGCCATAAAAACTGGGGAAATGTAAGTACTTGTTTTTATGCCCGCAAAGTTACGAATTTTTCACGGATTAAACCCCTCCGCAACTCCAAAATTTTGGCGGCGGTCAGAGTTTTAACTCCCAAAAATTTACTTCATCAGGTCGGCGATCTTGGCGGCGAGGGCTTCGCCGCGGATGTCCTGGGCGACGATCTGGCCGTCGGGGCCGATGATCATAATCATCGGGATGTACTGGATGCCGTAGAGGTCGGTGGTCTCCTGCGTGCCGTTGTACATTACGGGGTAGGGTATCTTCATATCCTTGACGGCGGCTTCGCCGGCGCCCTCTTCACGTTCCCAGACGTCGATGCCCACTACCTGCAGGCCCTTGGCGTGATACTTGTCGTAGAGGGCGATGAGGTTGGGAATCTCGGCGCGGCAGGGGCCGCACCAGCTGGCCCAGAAGTCGATGATGGTGTAGCTGTCCTTGGCCAGGTATTCGCTGAGGCTCGCTTTTTTGCCGTCGGGTTGCTCGAGGGTGAAGTCTATGTATTTCTGGCCCGGTTGGGTCTTGAGGTCGCTGATTTCCTCGGTCTGTTCCTGCGTGGGCTGGGCGGCTTCTGTGGCGGGTTTCTCTTTCGAGCCGCTGCAGGCCGAAAGAACGAGGGTAGCGATGGAGAGCAGTAACGATAGTTTTTTCATGGTTTTGGGTTGTATTTTGGTTATTTAGCGACAAATTTACGCCTAATTTTTAAATGTAAAAGCTTTTTTGACCCGAAATGTTACGGATTACGCAAATTTTTTTGTTAACTTTGCGGATGATTCCTCACGTGCAAAATTCTTAAATCAACATTATACCTTAACTTTTATGACTAAACAAGCGAAACAATGGGGCGCGATTATCATCATGATAGCGCTCTTCGCCATGATTGCATTCGTGACCAACCTATGCACCCCCATGGCTACCATTATCAAGGCTCAAGGACCTATCTCAAATGTACTTGCCCAAATTGGCAACTACGGCAACTTCGTAGCATACCTGGTGATGGGTATCCCCGCCGGCATGCTCATCTCCAAGTTCGGCTATAAGAAGACCGCGCTTATCGGTCTGGCTATTGGCATCATAGGAATTCTTTTGCAGTGGTGTAGTGGCCTGATAGATCCTAAGTCCCACCTCATCGCTGTGTTCCTGGTATATCTGGCTGGTGCATTCATCGCAGGTCTTTGCATGTGCATCCTTAACTGCGTTGTAAACCCCATGCTCAACATCCTGGGCGGTGGTGGCAACAAGGGCAACCAGCTCATCCAGTTGGGTGGTGTTTTCAATTCCACGGCCGCAGTCGCCTGCTACATCCTCATGGGTGCACTGATTGGCGAGGCCTCCAAGGCCAAGATCTCCGACGCCACCCCCGCGCTGATGATTGCCTTGGCCATCTTCGTGATCGCTTTCATCGTAATAGCTTGCAGCAAAATCCAGGAGCCTCCCACAGAGAAGGTTGACCTGAGCCTGATCAAGGGCGCCATGAGTCACCGCAACTTTGCGCTAGGAGCTCTGGCTATTTTCCTCTATATGGGAATAGAGGTTGGCGTGCCCAACTTCGTGCAACAATATCTTAGCACAGATGTTCAAGAAACTCTGGACAAAAAAGAGGTTATTTTAAGCGAATATGAGGCCCAGAAAATCGATGCTACCCAAGCTGGCACCAAACTTGTAAGTCTCACCACAGACGTGGACAGCATTCGTGCCACTAATGACCCCGAAGCCATAAGAGACCTTGACAAGGAAATTGAAGATGCAACTTATCGAGTTGAAAACAAAGAGATCACAACAAAAAGTATCAAAGATACGCATCCCGGTCTTGGCATTTCTGCTAGTACCGTGGGAATGATTGTGGCAGTATACTGGTTTATGATGCTCATCGGCCGTCTGGTGGGCGCTATGATTGGAGCTAAGGTCAGTGCACGTACTATGATTACCACGGTGAGTATCGCCACTATTATCCTAGTGGTGTTTGGTATGTTCGCACCCTCCGATATTCAGGTCAACTTCCCCGGCGTCGACTGGGGCAAGCTTAAAATCATCTGGCAGCCCGTACCTTTGGGGATCTTCTCCTTCCTGCTCGTAGGTCTCTGCACCTCCGTCATGTGGGGTGGCATCTTCAACATGGCCGTCGAGGGCCTCGGCAAGTACACCGCCATCGCATCCGGCATATTCATGACTATGGTATTCGGTTGCGCCGTGATGATGTTCATCCAAGCCAAGGTCGCGGATGTCTTCGGGTACATTGACAGCTTCTGGGTAGTAGTGGCATGCGCTGCTTACATCCTGTTCTACGCCCTTGTCGGCTCCCGCGTCAGCAAGACCAGCCAGAACTAATCCAACCGCAATTTCGGAGTTAAAACTCTGACCGCCGCCAAAATTTTGGCGAGGGTCAGGGTTTTAACCCGTTTAAGGCCCCAAAAATCCGTTAAATTCAGCATTTAACACTCGGGAGAGTGAACCCAACAACATATTATTTTTGTTTTCTTTATGTTGTTTTGGCAATAATTTACAAACTTTGAGCCTTAGATTTTCATTAACTCATAACCATATATCCATGAGATTCAAGCTTTTCATGCTCTCGATAGTGGCTGCAATACTGCCTGCGGTGGCCCAAAACGCCTCCGTTTCGGGCCGTGTCGTGGACTCTTACACGGGAGCGCCGATCGCCGGCGCCACAGTGATGCTGCGCGAGCAGGGGCTGTCAGCTGTTACAGGCCCCTCTGGTGACTTTACGATCACCAAAGCCAAATCCGGACAGGACTGGCTGCAAACCATCGCCTTCGGTTATGCTGATGTCGAGGAGGAAGTGACCCTTCCCAATCGCGGCAACATTAACCTTGGCAACATCAAGTTAACCAACTCCGACAACCTCTCCGACTATTACGAGGAGAACCAGGACATGCTCTTCGACGAACAGGCCCTGGACGACGACGAGAATGGAAGCCAGACCATCACCTCCCTGACCGGAGCGAGCGACAACATCTATTACAATGCCGCCAACTACGACTTCTCGGTGATGTACTTCCGCTTCCGCGGCTATGACTCGCAGTATCAGACCACCTACATCAACTCGCTGGACATGAACGACCCCATCCGCGGCCGCTTCAACTACTCGAGCCTCGGTGGCATGACTTCGCGCGCATTCCGCAACCGCACCACCACCATCGGCCTGGGCGCCTCCAACTACGGTTTCGGCAGCGTAGGCGGTTCGAGCAACATCTCGACCATCACCCAGGACTATTCGCCGGGCTTCAACGGTTCGCTGGCCTACACCAACTCGAATTACATGCTCCGCGCAATGGCCACCTATTCGACCGGCATCAACAAGAATGGCTGGGGCCTGACTATCAGCGGCATTGGCCGTTACGCTCATGAAGGCGTCATCAAGGGCACCTTCTACAACAGCGTGGGCCTCTTCCTGTCGACCCAGAAGATCTTCAACCGCAACCATTCGCTGACCCTGACGGCTTGGGCCGCCCCCACTCAGCGCGCCACCGCCAGCGCCACCTATCAGGAGGCTTACGACCTGGCAGGCTCGAATCTCTACAACCCCAACTGGGGCTGGTATGACGGCAAGAAACGCTCGGCCCGCGTCGTGGAGAGCTGGGACCCCACCGCCATGCTGACCTGGCTCTACAAGAGCGACAAGGGCACCACCATCACCACCTCGGCCATGTTCCGCTCCGTCAACTACTCCACCTCGGCCCTGAACTGGTATAACGCCCTCGACCCGCGCCCTGACTACTACCGCAACCTGCCGAGCAACTTCCTTCAGGACGGCGAGCCTACCACCCAGAGCGAGTATGTCGCCAACCTGTGGCGCACCGACGAGAGCGTCCGCCAGCTCAACTGGGACCGCATGTATCTCGTCAATGAGCTCAACAACCAGCAGAACGTCGGCAAGAGCGACGCCGACAAGGTCGGCTCGAGCTACATCCTTGAGAAGCGCCACAGCAACAACCTGCAGGTGCAGATCGGTTCCGTGCTCGACACCCGTCTGAACTCCATCATGACCATGCAGGCCGGCCTGAACGCCAGCTACACCAAGGCTACCTACTACAAGACCATCAAGGACCTGATGGGCGGCGAATTCTGGGTGGACATCGACCCGTTCTCCGACCGTGAGATCACCCTGGCCCCCGACCTGCTGCAGAACAACCTCGACGACCCGAACCGCCGCGTCACCAAGGGCGACAAGTTCGGCTACTGGTACAACATCCACGCTGCCAAGGTAGGCGGCTTCCTCCAGAACAAGATCACCCTGCCCCACTGGGACATCGACTACGGTCTGGAGATGAGCTACCTGCAGTTCCACCGCTACGGCCACTGGCGTAACGGCCGCGCCCCCGAGAACTCGAAGGGCAAGGGCAAGATCCACCGCTTCGACGACGCTGCCTTCAAGGCAGGCGCCACCTATAAGATTGACGGCCGCAACTACATCATGGCCCACGCCAGCTACGGCTCATACGCGCCCATGATTGAGAGCGTCTACGTATCGCCCCGTATCGAGGACACCGCCATCGACAACGAGCAGAGCGAACGCATCCTGTCGGGCGACATCACCTACGGCTGGAACTACCGCAAGTTCCGCGGCAGCGTGACCGCCTACTGGACCGAGTTCTATAACGCCACGGAGCGTACCTCCTTCTACGACGACAACTACTCCTCGTTCGTCAACTACGTACTGGCCGACGTTCACCGCCAGAACCGCGGCATCGAGATCGGTCTTGCCTACAAGATCATCCCCTCGCTGACCGCCTCCTTCGCCGGTACCATCGCCAGCTACCGCTACAAGAACAACCCCGAGGGCACCCGCTCGTTTGAAAACGGCCTGCGCCCCGACACCACCCAGACCATCTACCTGAAGAACTATCGCGTGGGCGGTACCCCGCAGATGGCCTTCAACCTCGGCCTGGACTACGCCGCTCCCAAGAGCTGGTTCTTCGCGGTCAACGCAACCTGGCTCCGCGAGGCTTACGTGAAGTTCGCCCCCGCCTACCATGAAGCCCAGCCCACCCTGTGGCAGAGCTATCCCGACCAGGCCCAGGCCATCGCCAAGCAGGAGGAAATCTCCCGCCAGAGCAAGCTCCACAACGCCTTCGTGCTCAATGCCTCTATCGGCAAGATGCTCTACATCAACCGTAAGGTAGCGCTCAATTTCAACCTGAACATTGACAACATCCTGAATAACAAGAATATTCAGAACAACGGTTACCAGCAGGGACGTATCGACCGCACCAACTGGGACATGAGCAAGTATCCCAACAAATACACTTACGCACAGGGCATCAAGGTGTTCTTCAACGTAGGCGTCCGTTTCTAATCCCTCACCATCAACGCATATTATATTATGAAACTGTATAAATATCTTCCGCTGCTGGCATTGGGCGCCATGACCCTGGCATCGTGCTCCGAGGATCCCGAGATTCCCCCGGTGAACGGACCCGTGGCTGCGCTGGCAGGACAGGAAAACATCAATATCAAGGACTTCAAGCAGTTGTTCTGGCAGGACGGCTCCAACTACGTGACCCACGTTGAGAACAACGACGCCAACGAGCCCTACGTAATCAAGGCCCAGGTTATCTCCTCCGACGAGAGCGGCAACATCTACAAGGCCCTCGTCGTAAAGGACGACTCGGGCGAAGCCATGACCCTGAGCATCAACAAGACGAAGCTCTACCAGAGCTACCGTCCCGGCCAGACCGTCTACATCAAGGCCACGGGCCTCTGCGCCGGCGGCTATAACGGCCTGTTCCAGCTCGGCGGCGAAGGCACCTACAACGGCCAGCCCTCCATGACCTTCATGACTGAGGACGCCGCTACCGCCAACGTGCAGGCCGACGGATGGCCCGCAGCCGACGGCCTCAAGGGCCTGGCCATCGAGACCACCGTCGAGGAAGTCATGGCGGCCAAGAGCAGCGCCGCAGGCCTGCAGCAGTGGCAGAGCCAGCTGGTCAAGATCGACGGCCTGACCTTCGAGAACGCCGGCGAGCAGTTTGCCCCCTCGGCCAACACCAACCGCTACATGAAGGACGCCTCCGGCAACCGCATCAACCTGCGCTGCAGCCAGTATGCCGACTTTGCAAAGGCAACCATCCCCAGCGGCACCGGCTCCGTCACCGCCATCCTCAGCTACTATGGCAACGACTGGCAGCTGCTGCTTAACAGCATCGACGGCCTGGAAGGCTTCGGCGAAATCGTCAACCCCGACCAGCCCGACGAACCGGACCAACCCGACATCCCCGACACTCCCGAGCAGAAGGGCACCCTGGATAACCCCTATAGCGTGGCCGACGTGCTGCAACTGGGCAATCCCGGCGCCGAGGCTTGGGTTGAAGGCGTCATCATCGGCGTTCTCAACTACGAGAACAACTCCAACCTGGAGACCGACGCCAACACCACCGTCAGCACCAACATAGCCATCGCCGCAGCAGCCGACGAGACCGACAAGGCCAACTGCGTGGCCGTGGCCCTGCCCGTAGGCGTCATTCGCGACGCCCTTAACCTGAAGGACAACCCCGGCAACATCGGCAAGACAGTGAAGCTCCACGGCAAGCTGCAGAAGTACTTCGGCATCAACGGCATCAAGGAAGTAACCGAAGCCTATCTCGACGGCATCCAGATTGGCGGCTCCTCAGACACCCCCTCCGAGGGCGACGGCAGTTTCACCCTGGCCACTTCGGTGACCTCCGGAGGCCTCTACGCCTTCTATGCCAGCGGCAAGGTAGCCACTCCGCTCGACGCAGCCAAGACCTACGGCTATCTGCAGGTGGTTGACGCCACCGCAGCCGACGGCAAGCTCACGACCGACGCCGCCAACGCCTTCACCCTGACCCAGACCAACGACGGCTGGACCATTCAGGGCGCCGACGGCCGCTATGTGTTCATGACCGGCACCTACAACAGCATCAACGTATCCAGCAACCTCCCCTCGGGCGACAACGGTTACTTCTGGGACATCACGGTGGACTCGGAAGGTGTTGCGACCATTACCAACAAGGGCACAAGCAAAGTCATGCAGTATGACTCGCAGTACAACTCGTACGGCTTCTACAGCGACTCGCGCGGCACCAAGCCCACTTTGTATCAACTCGCCAAATAAAAACGACAAACCATGAATAAGCTATTCAAGTATCTGGCATTCGGCGTCCTTGCCTTGACAGGCGTCGCAGCCACGGGCTGTCAAGATGATTTTGACGAGCTCAAAGTGAATGAGCCGAAGGCAACCATGGAGGCCAATACCACCCTGATGGAACTCAAACAGGCCTTCTGGAAGGATGGCGAATCGAACTATGCCACTCTCATCGAAGAGAAGGAAGACGGCAGCCACTACATCATCAAGGGCCGCGTCATCTCCTCCGACTACGACGGCAACGTGTTCAAGACCATCTACATCCAGGACGAAACCTGCGCCCTGCCTATCGGCATCAACCAGTATAACCTCTACATGACCCACCGCATCGGCCAGGAAATCGTCATCGACGTGACCGGCATGTATGCAGGCATGTACTCCGGCTGCTTCCAGCTGGGCAACCAGTACTACCGAAGCAATTACGACACCTACGCAACCAGCTACATGGCTCCCGAGCGCTTCAACCAGCAGAGCGAGCTCAACGGCTGGCCCGAACCCGCCAAGGTGGACACCATCCTCGTTGACGACTACTCGATGATCTCCGGCGGCTCGCCCGAGGACCTGCAGAAGTGGCAGGGCCAGCTGGTGCGCTTCAACAACGCCCGCTTCGCCAACGCCGACCTCGAGGACCAGATGCTCTGCGACAAGTACCACTCCAGCGGCTATGACCAGTCGCTCACAGTGAATGGCGGCTCGATCAACGTGCGTACATCCGGCTACTCCAAGTTCTGGAACACCCCGCTGCCCAAGAAGAACCTCGACGTAGTCGGCATTCTCGGCTACTACAACGGCTCCTGGCAGCTCATCCTCAATGACGTCAACGGCCTGATGAACATCGGCGACGCAACCACCGTCGGCACTCAGGACAAGCCTTACACCGTCACCGAGGCCCGCGCCCTGAGCTCCAGCGGCTCCACCACCGGTTGGGTCAAGGGTTACATCGTCGGCACCGTGGCTCCCGAAGTCACGGAAGTCAAGGGCCTCAGCGACCTGCAGACCACCGCACCGTTCATCATGAACAACACCCTGGTTCTGTCGAGCAAGGCATCCGACTTCACCTTCGACGACGTGATGATCATCGAGCTCCCCTCCGGCACCCCGCTGGCCCAGTATGGCAACCTCGTTGACAACGAGTCGAACCTCGGCAAGGAGATGAACATCAACGGCCGCTTCGGCACTGCCCTGGGCGCTCCCGCCGTAATCAACACCTCCGGTGCAACCTCCACCTTCACCATCGAAGGCGTGGACCTCCCCGACGACCCCAACGCCCCCATCGAGGCCGGCGACGGCTCGGAGAGCAAGCCCTACAACGTGACCCAGGCCATAGCTCTGAACAATCCCGGCACCACAGCATGGGTTGAGGGTTACATCGTAGGCGTCATCAACTATGACAACAACTCCTCGCTGGAGACCACAGTGCCCACCACCGTGGCAACCTGTATCGCCATCGCCGCCAGCCCCTCCGAGACTGACAAGAACAAGTGCATGGCCATCCAGCTGCCCGTTGGCGACATCCGCTCGGCCGTCAACCTGAAGGACAACCCCGGCAACCTCGGCAAGAAGATCGAGCTGCAGGGCTCGCTGGAGAAGTACTTCGGCATCGCCGGCATGAAGAGCGTTACCTCCTATAAGATGGACGGCTCCGGCTCCGATACTCCCGACACTCCCGTGAATCCCCCGTCGGGCGACGGCGACGGCACCGCTGCCAAGCCCTACACCTGCTCGCAGGTCATTGCCCTGGGCAACCCCGGCACCGCCGGCCAGTGGATCAAGGGCTACATCGTGGGCGTTATCGACTACAACCAGAACTCCAGCCTGGTGACCTCCGCTCCCTTCACCGTCAACACCTGTATCGCCATCGCCGACTCCCCCTCGGAGACCAGCAAGGACAACTGCGTGGCCGTTCAGCTCCCCGTGGGCGACATCCGCACGGCCCTCAACCTGAAGGACAACCCCGGCAACCTAGGCAAGATGGTTGAGCTGCAAGGCTCACTCGAGAAGTACTTCGGCATCGCCGGCCTCAAGAGCGTGACCGCCTACACCCTCGACGGCAACGGCGGTGGCGGCGAGACCCCCGATACCCCTGACACCCCCTCTGACGGCGCAGGCACCGAGGCCAAGCCCTACACCGTGGCCGACATCCTGGGCGGCGCCACCGGCACCGGCGTATGGAGCGAAGGCTACATCGTGGGCTCCATCCCCGGCAAGTCGTTTGACGAAGGCGTCATCGGCATCGGCGACTCCCCCTCCACCACAAACATCCTGATTGCCGCATCGGCCTCCGAGACCAGCATCAGCAACTGCGTGCCCGTCCAGCTCCCCGCCGGTGACATCCGCACTGCGCTGAACCTCTCGGCCAACCCCGGCAACCTCGGCAAGAAAGTTGACCTCAAGGGCAACCTCGAGAAGTACTTCGGCAAGCCCGGCATCAAGACCCTCACCGAGTACAAGCTCAACTAACTCACTCTCTGAATAATCCACGGCGCGCTGTCCCCTTCCGGACGGCGCGTCGTTCGTTTATTGGGGAAATTTTTGTAACTTTGCATCCCCATATATAAATATTGAATCGAAAAGAATGAACTGGTTTGAATGTAAAGTTGCCTACCACAAGCTTGTGGAGAACGGCATGCAGAAAAAAGTAACCGACACCTTCATGGTCGACGCCCTGAGCTTCACCGAAGCCGAGGCCCGCATCATCGAGGAGGTGACCCCCTACGTAAGCGGCGAGATGGACGTCTCCTCCGTCAAGAAGACCAAGATATCCGAAATATTCCGCGACGACACCGCCGACAAGTGGTATAACGTCAAGGTTGCCTTCATCACCATCGACGAGAAGTCGGCCCAGGAGAAGCGCGCCATCAGCCTGATGCTCGTGGCCGGCAGCAACTTCAAGCAGGCCTACGACAACTTTATGGAGGGCATGAAGGGCACCATGGCCGACTTCGAGATTGTCAGCATCACCGAAACCCCCATTCTCGACGTCTATAACGCCAAACTCGATGGCGGCGACAGCTCAAAGGCTTAAGGCCCTGCTCAATCGGCTCCCCGAGGGCGTGACCCTGGTGGCCGTAAGCAAGTTCCACCCGCTTGAGCAGGTGCGCGAGGCTTACGACGCCGGCCAGCGCGTGTTCGGCGAGAGCCGGGCCGACGAACTGGTGGCCAAGGCCCAGGCCATGCCGGAGGATGTGGAGTGGCACTTCATCGGCCACGTGCAGACCAACAAGTTGCGCCGCATCATGCCGCACGTCGACGTCATCCAGAGCGTCGACTCCGAGCGGCTGCTCCGGCTCATCAGCGCCGAGGCCGTCAGGCTAGGACGCGAGGTGGGCGTGCTGCTGCAGGTCCATGTGGCGGCCGAGGAGACCAAAACGGGCCTTCTCCCCGACGAACTCCCGGCCGTCGCCGAGGTCGGCGCAACCCTGCCGGGCGTAAGGATTCTCGGCGTGATGGGCATGGCCTCGAATGTCGACGACGAGGAGCGAATCCTCGCCGATTTCCGCGCCATAGCCCGCTGTGGCGGGCAACTCCGCGCCATAATCCCCTCCGCCACGGTGCTCAGCATGGGCATGAGCGACGACTGGCCCCTGGCTGTTTCCGCAGGTTCCAATATGGTACGCGTGGGTACGGATATCTTCGGCCCGCGCTGAAATCTGCGCTGAAGCCGATGCTTTTTTAAACTTTTTTAAAATATTTTTGCTTAAAATTGCGCATATTCTGAAAATTATGCGTAACTTAGCGCCGCAAAAAGTGCCCAATAGGCTATTGTCACGTTAATTCTATTTATTTAACCATCATACTCATAACTAGTTATGAAAAAGAATGCACTTCTGACACTCGCATGCGCAGCCCTTATGTCTGGCGCTGCTTTCGCTCAGTCTGCTCCTGAAGTGACCTATGTTGAGGATCCCGCACAGGGCTACACCTTCAACCGCTTCAAGGACAACTGGTTCATCACCCTCGACGGTGGTGTAAACGTTCTGTTCTCCAAGTCTGATAAGGCCCAGAAGTTCGGCCAGCGCATCGCTCCCGCTCTCGACCTCGAAATTGGCAAGTGGTTCTCGCCCATCCTCGGTACCCGCGTAGGTTTCACCTATCTCGGCGAAAAGGGCGTTTCCTCCACTCTCAATGCTTACGGCATTGTTCCCGCTGACGTAGTTGACGGCAAGTACTACAAGACCCACGTTGGCAACCTCGGTTTCAACGTTGACGGTTTGCTGAACATCACCAACTGGTGGTGCGGCTACAAGCCCAACCGTGTTTACAACTTCATCGTTTACGGCGGTGCAGGCGCATACTTCGGCGCTCACCACAAGCTGAACGCAGCCGGCGAACAGGATGGTTGGACCATGAAGGGTTACGACACCTCCCTCTTCGCTCGCGTTGGTATCATCAACAGCTTCAACGTAAGCAAGCAGGTTGCCCTGAGCCTCGACATCCGCTACACCGCTGTCAGCGCTCACAAGGAAAACAACGCCTTCAACACCATCAACTCCAACGTAGCTGCCCTGCTCGGCGTTACCTACCTGTTCAACAACCGCACCTGGACCGCACCCATCGTGCCCGTTTGTCCTCCTGCTGAGAACTGCGACGCTATCGCCGCCCGTCTGGCTGAAGCCGAGGCTCGCCTCGCCGACACCCAGCGCAAGCTCGACGAATGCCTCCGTCGCCCCGTTCCCACCGCCAAGAGCAGCGACTGCGTAGCTCCCCTTGCTACCGTTTACTTCCCCATCGGTTCCGCTAACGTTGACCGCACCGACCGCAACGTCCTCAAGAGCGTAGCCGGCCAGATGAACGCCAACACCAGCACCAAGTATGACGTATGCGGCTGGGCCGACAACTACACCGGCACCGACGCCGTCAACCAGCGTCTCCGCGAAAACCGCGCCAACAACGTCAAGAACATCCTCATCAGCAACGGTGTTGATCCCGATCAGCTCAACGTTACCACCAACCCCGGCGACCGTTACGGCGGCCAGGACAACGTTTACCTCGATCGTTGCGTAACCATCCAGGCT
>X378_Fat_Sand_Rat__coassemble_181_pt1 | contig 12775 bp, 9 predicted proteins | sample X378_Fat_Sand_Rat__metabat2_low_PE_008 | metagenome-assembled genome bin X378_Fat_Sand_Rat | reverse complement strand
CGACAAATTTGCGGGCGCGTCCGTGGCAATGCCGCGGCCCTACAAAATCGCGTGATGAAATGTATTTTGTGGCTTCGCGGATTTTGCGTAAATTTGCAGCGCCATTACGAGCTAAAGGCTGACCTACCAACAGCCGATATCCACTCAACCATCTGAAAATAAACTGATTATGAAGAAAGATATCCATCCCTCCAACTATCGCGAGGTTGCCTTCAAGGACATGTCCAACGAAGAAGTGTTCATCACTCGCTCCACCGTTGCCGCAAAGGAGACCATCACCATCGACGGCAAGGAATATCCCCTCGTGAAGCTTGAAATCACCTCGAGCTCCCACCCCTTCTTCACCGGCAAGCAGAAGCTCGTCGACACCGCAGGTCGTGTGGACAAGTTCATGAGCCGTTACGGCAACCGCAACAAGAAGTAATTCTACGTCTGGAAAAAGATTTGGACGCAGTGACTGCCCCTGTGGGTGAGCCACTGCGTTGTCGTTTGTATGCGTGAGCGCCTTTTCCGTTTCAAGCAGTTTTCGGTGAGCCACTCGGCGTCGGCCATGAAGGTCGGCACCGACGGCGTCACCCTCGGTGCGTGGGCCGCGTGCGCCGGTCGCGTGCTCGACGTCGGCTGCGGCTGCGGACTCATCGGGCTGATGTGCGCCCAACGCGGCGCTTCCGAGGTCACCATGGTCGAGATTGACCCTGCGGCGGCTCAGGAGGCGGCTCAAAATGCCGCGAAGTCGCCGTGGGCTGACCGCGTTACGACCGTTTGCGACGACTTCCTGACCGCGCCGCTCCAGGGGGACTTTGATGCCATCGTCTCCAATCCCCCCTTCTTTGCCAACGGCGAACTGGCGCCTGACCGCCGGCGTGCCGACGCGCGCCACGAGTCGGGCCTCACGCCCGACGCCTTCATGGCCCGCGCGGCTGAGTTGCTGGCGCCGGATGGCACGGTGAGCGTGATTCTGCCGCCCGACAGGGCCGAAGAGTGGACCGCCGCCGCGACATTCCATGGCCTCCGGCAGAGGCGTTTGGCCCGACTTTACACCGGCGCAGCGGAGCCCCGGCGAGTGCTCGTCGAGTTTGGTGCCCCCAGCTCTTTAGAAGTCTCTGAACTGCATATAAATTCGCCTGAATATCAAGAAATTGTAAAGGATTTTTACCTTAATCCGTAATTTTGCCCACGGGTCGCAACAGGCCGCGACCCTACAATATTTAACCTTAAAACTACGAAATATGCGACTGATGATGACATTTGGCAAGCGGCTCTGGCTGCTGGTGCTCTTAGTGATACTCGGCCTCTGCCTGCCGGCCGGGCTTAGCCTTGTGGTTGGCCGGGCCGTGCCCGATCCGACGCGCGCCGTCCGCATCACGATGATTGCGCAGATGCTGCTCGCCTTCATCCTCCCGGCCGTGGTGATGGCGCTCTTCGTGACACGCCTGCCGGCCGAGTTCCTGATGATAAAGCAGAAGCCGTGTGGCCGTGAATTTGGTCTCGCGCTGCTGACCCTGCTGGTTTCCATTCCCGCCATGAACTGCCTGGTCGAGTTGTTCCAGCAGTTGCCCTGGCCGCAGAGCGTTCTCGACGGCGAGGCACAGGCGCAAGCCGCCGTCACGACGTTGATGGGCCCGCACACCATTCCCAACTTCATCGCCTCGCTTCTGATCATGTCGCTGCTGACAGGCCTGAGCGAGGAATTGCTCTTCCGCGGCGCCCTGATGCGCACGCTCCATACCCGGCCGATGCCCGCATGGGGAGCCGTCTGGATGGCCGCCATGTTCTTCAGCTTCATGCACTTTCAGCCTGTCGGCTTCGTGCCGCGCCTGCTGCTCGGCGCCTATCTCGGCTACGTGACCCTGTGGAGCGGCTCGCTTTGGACAGCCATCGCCTGCCACGCCCTGAACAACGCCATCGTCGTCACTGCGCTCTATCTCAAGGTGCCGGAAAACTTCGTCGGACTGCAGACGCCGCTCCTCTCCGGCGCATCGCTCTGCCTGACGGTGATGCTCCTCTGGGGCATGTGGCGCTGCCGGGTTCGCGAGGATTAACGTTTTTTAACACGCTGCAAAGCCTGTGATTGAGCAAATTGCAGTAAATTTGAGGATTAATTACCAACCATTCAAAAACACAATGCGAACATTTACCAAATTATCGGCCCTCTGCCTGATGGCAGCCGGTGCGCTCGGCTTATCGGCGCCCGCCATGGCCGAAGAAGTTAAAGAGTTTACAATCAGTATTCCCGACACCGACGGCACGTTCTACAACAGCAACGGCGCCGAAGTGGGCAGCAACGGCTCGGCAGCCTGGTGTCGCCAGTACGTACAGCCCGCCACGGGCGACCAGCCCTCCGTGACCTTCACCATGCAGAAGGCCAACTTCAAGGGCGACGTCGACAACAAGCGCTTCTATGTGGCCTCCAACAACGAGAACGCCAACATCACCTCCATCACCACCGACGACGGCTGGTACGTCAAGAAGGTGTCCCTGCGCCTCATCAAGGACTCGAGTTCCAGCGCCGTGCTGACCTACACCCTCAAGGGCACGGAGTATGCCGCCACCGGCACCGGCAAGAAGGTGGAGTGGGAAGCCGCCAGCGACTATGACGCATTCCCCGGCATGACCGTGACAGTCAACAACGCCACCGGCTACATCGGCGACATCCAGATAACTGTGGCCGAGCAGGTCTACGACCCCGAACTGGCCGCCCCGAGCACCGTGATGGTGATGAAGTATGACGGCACCACGGACTACAACGTGGTTTACCGCATTCCCGCCATTGCCACCGTGGGTGGCGGCGAGCATGCCGGACGCCTCGTGGCCATGGCCGACTATCGCTTCTCGGGCGCCGACATAGGCGTGGGCACCGGCAAGATTGACCTGCACATGAGCGTGAGCGACGACAACGGCGAAACCTGGTCGGAGCCCATCGTGCCGAAGAATGCCTCCGGAGCGGAAGTGGCAAAGGGCACCGGCAACAAGGACGCAGTCGATTGCGGCTTCGGCGACCCCGCCCTGCTGGCTGACCGCGAGAGCGGCGAACTCTACATGATGTCATGCGCCGGCTTCCCCGGCTTCGCTGCCTGCACCCCCTCCAACCCGCAGAACATGACCTGCTGGAAGAGCGAGGATGGCGGCGAAACCTGGACCGACTGGCGCGAAATCACCACCGAGGTGACCGACCTCTTCAAGGACTGCAAATATGGCCCCATCGGCGCCATGTTCATCGGCTCGGGCCGCATCATGCAGAGCGCCCGCATCAAGGTGGGCAGCCACTACCGTATTTACGCAGTGCTCAGCGGCAAGAACGCTCAGGGCAACGTGTGCAACTGGGTGCTCTACAGCGACTACTTCGGCGACGCAGGCACCTGGAAGGTTCTTGGCGACCCCAACCTGCCTCCCCGCACCTCGGAGGGCGACGAGCCCAAGGCCGAGGAACTGCCTGACGGCTCAGTCATCTTCACCGGTCGCCGCTCCGGCGGAAGAGCCTGGAACGTGTTCCACTACACCAACGTGGAGACCGGCGCCGGCTACTGGGACGGCATGATGCAGACCGCACTTTGTGGCATCTCGACCAACGCCTGTGACGGCGACATCCTCCTTCTCCCCGCCAAGCGCGTCAGCGACGGACAGATCCACTACCTGGCCCTCCACTCGCTGCCCCTGGCTCCCGGCTCGCGCTCCAACGTGGGCATCTTCTGGAAGGAACTTGACCAGCCCGAGGACGTGGTCAACACAGCCGGCATCGCCAACAACTGGGACGGCTCCTATCAGCTGCGCAACATCGGCTCGGCCTACTCGTCAATGTCAGTGATGAAGACCGGCGACATCGCCTTCCTCACCGAGGACGTCACCACCGGCAAGAGCTTCTCCATCACCTACTCCACCGTCAGCATCAAGAAAATCACCTCCGGCGCCTACGTGAAGCTCGAGGAGGGCGACCAGGCCCCCGCGCTTGACTATCCCGTCATCTCCGACGCCGCTCTGGACCTGATGGTGGCCAACGCCAACATCGACCCCGAGTGTGACGATTACCTGTCATTCCAGTCCGACCTGGCCGCCTTCAAGGCCAATCCCACCTACGAGAGCTACGCCAAGGTGCACTACTGGCTCAACGCCTTGAAGGAAGCCTACGTTGGCAACTACGTGGGCAAGTACACCCAGGACGCTCGCAAGGCCATCAACGACGCACAAGCCGCATACGACGCCGACCCCTCGGCTGACAACCTCAAGCACCTGGAGAACTGCAAGACCTACGGCAAGCGAATCTCGTTTGCCGACGGCCAGGACTTCACCTTCCAGAACAAGGTGCAGGTCAACGGCGCCGACCGATTCCTGGGCGTGACCGGCACCCAGCTCTACACCACCACCAGCTGCGACGAAGCCAACTACTTCACCATCCTGGCCGGTTCGGGCCTGGGCCAGTGGACCCTGCAGCACAAGTCGACCGGCAAGTACGTGAGCACCTGCTCCGACGCCGACAATCAGCCCTATCAGGTGGTTGACAGCAAGGACGACGCCTACGATGTGGTTCTGCGCCTGGACCTCACCGAAGCCCCCTGGGCCGTGATTGAGACCACCGACGGAACCCATTCCAGCAAGCCGGCCCTCCACATGATGATGGACGGCTCGAAGATTGTGCGCTGGTACTCCGCACAGGACAAGTCGCACTGGCTCATCGCCCCCGTTGACGCCGAAGCATGCGTGACCCCTGACTATCTGGAGCACAACGGCGAGACCCTCGTCGAGGAGGTGGAGAAAGGCTCGAGCCTTAAGACCGGAGTGCCCACCGACGCCCTGGTTACCCTGAGCGAGGAAGGCATCGTGAGAATCATGAACAGCGTCGGCGGCTACAGCATCCGCGGCCTGCAGAAGGGCCAGTGCACCGTCGAGTTCATCCTCGGCCCGGAGAAGGTCACCTATAATGTTACCGTAACTGACCCCGAAGACGGCATCGTTGAAATCGGCTCCGAAGAGGGCGAGCAAGTCATCTACGACCTGCAGGGTCGCCGCGTGCAGGCTGCCCCCCACGGCATCAGCATCATCAACGGCCAGAAGGTCCGCAAGTAACCATTATCGCGCGGCCGCGGCATGCCACGGCCCTACATATTATAGCTAAGGTAGCTAATTTAGCTATCTTAGCTATTTTTTGCCAGAAATTTTGTAACTTTGTGGGCTGAAAACCATTCATTACTGAAGATTATGAAACTGACTAAAATTGCGCTTGCCATGACAATAGCATTGACGGCATGCTCCTCCGGTCACGGCCTGAAGAGCCTTAGCGCCGACCAGATTACTGATTCCATCCCCGCTGGCGAGGACTTCTACCTCCACGTCAACAAAAAGTGGATGACCGAACACCCGCTTACCGGCGAATATGGCCGTTACGGCAACTTCGACCTCCTGCGCGACAAGAGCCAGGAGCAGGTTCGCGAACTCGTTGAGGAAGTGGCCAAGTCCAACCCCGAAAAGGGCACCGTGGACTTCAAGGTGGCCACCGTCTATAACCTCGCCATGGACTCCGTGGCCCGCAACGAGCGTGGCGCCAAGCCCATAGCCGAGGGTCTGAAGCACATCGAGGAGACCCCCTCCGACAAGATGACCGAGCTCTTCTACTGGATGCAGAGCGACTACGGCTCGCCCTTTGTCGGCGCAAGCATCATGGAGGACATGGCCGACAGCAACCGCTACGCCATGTATCTCGGCTCCGGCTCGCTGGGCCTGGGCGACCGCGACTACTACCTGCTCGACGACGAGCGCAACACCTCAGTGCGCAATGCCTACAAGCAGCTGATCGTCGACCAGATGCAGAACGCAGGCTACAGCAAGGAAGACGCCACCCGCATCATGGAAAACGTGCTGAAACTCGAGACCGCCATGGCCGAGAAGACCTGGACCCGCGAGCAGAGCCGCGACGTTGCCGCCATGAACAACCCCCGCACCCTCGCCGAACTCGAGAAGCAGTATCCCGAACTCGACTGGAAGGCTTTCTTCACCGAAACCATGGGCATCGACGCCCCCGAGAACGTCATCGTTACCGACATGGACCCGATGAGCGCCTACCTCAAGGTCATGAAGGGTGCCTCCGAGCGTGAACTCAAGGACTATTACCTCTGGGACTATGTCAGCGACGCTTCCGGCTACTTGAGCGACGCCTTCACCAACTCGAACTTCGAGTTCAACAAGGTGATGAGCGGCGTTACGGAGCAGAAGCCCCGCTGGAAGCGCGCCCTGTCCGCCACCGAAGGCACCCTCGGCGAGGCAATCGGCGAACTCTACGTCAAGAAGTACTTCCCCGCCAGCTCCAAGGAGTATATGGTGAACCTGGTCGAGAACCTGCGCACGGCCCTGAGCCAGCACATCGACTCCCTGACCTGGATGAGCGACTCTACCAAGGTCAACGCCCAGGCCAAGCTGAAGAACTTCACCGTCAAGATAGGCTATCCCGACAAGTGGAAAGACTACTCCTCTATGGAAATCGACCCCGAGAAGAGCTACTACGACAACATGCTGGCCGCTTCGCGCTGGCATAAGGCCGACATGCTCAGCAAGTGGGGCAAACCCGTCGACAAGACCGAGTGGGGCATGACACCGCAGACCGTCAACGCCTACTACAACCCCATGGCCAACGAAATCGTGTTCCCGGCCGCCATCCTGCAGGCTCCCTTCTTTGACCCCGAGGCAACTGACGCCGAAAACTATGGCGGCATCGGCGTGGTTATCGGCCACGAGATGACCCACGGCTTCGACGACCAGGGTCGCCACTTCGACAAGAACGGCAACATGAGCGACTGGTGGACCGCCGAGGACGCCCAGAAGTTTGCCGAACTCACCAAGGGTCTGGTTGACGAGTATAGCGCCGTCGAGGTGCTTCCCGGCCTGCACGCCAACGGCGAATACACCCTGGGCGAGAACATCGCCGACCATGGTGGCCTCCGCATCGCCATGACCGCCTTCCTCAACTCGCAGAAGGCCAAGGGAGTGGACGTCAAGTCGGAAGATGCCAAGGTTGAGGGCTTCACCCCTATCCAGATCTTCTACATGAACTACGCCAACCTCTGGGCCCAAAACATCCGCGACGAGGAGATCCGCTCGCTGACCATCGGCGACGTTCACTCGCTCGGCAACCTGCGCGTCAACGTGGCCCTGAGCAACCTCGACCCCTTCTTCGAGGCCTTCGACATCAAGGAGGGCGACAAGATGTGGCGTCCCGTGAGCGAACGAATCACCATCTGGTAACGTTTAAAGGTTACTATGGAACAATATAAGATAGAACCCGGAATGTATGTGGAGATTGCTTACGATCTCTACGAAGTGAACCCCGACGGAAGTGAAACCCTTCGCCATCAGGTGACCCCCGAGTTGCCCGAGCCGATGGTCTACGGTCTGACGCCCGGCGTCATTGTGCCCTTAGCTGACGCCATCAAGGGCCTGGAAGCCGGCGAGCACTTCGAGTGCCTGATCAACCCCGAGGAGGGCTTCGGCCAATATGACGACTCGCTGCTGCGCACTGAAGACCTGCCCCGCTCCATCTTCGAGCAGGAGGGCAAGCTCGACACCGAGAAGATTCACCCCGGCGCACAGATTTACCTGCAGACCAACGTCGGTCAGGAGGTGAAGGCCGTGGTGCTCGCCGTCAATGACACCACCGTGCAGGTGAAGGTCGACTTCAACCATCCCCTTGCAGGTGTGACCCTCAAAATCAAGGGCACCATCATCACCGTGCGCCCGGCTACGGCCGAGGAAATCGCAGCCCAGCAGCCCTCATGCGGCGGTTGTGGCGGCGGTTGCTCGAGCGGCGACTGCGGCGACGGAGGCTGCTGCGGAGGCTGTGGCGAATAAACTGCCCGACGGTTTCTGTGCCAGAATCCTGGCCGACCAACGTATACCGAATCCGCAAGGACTGCTTGACGCTCTGGCGTCGGGCAGTCCTTGTGTCGCCATCAGGCACAACCGGTTGAAAGGATGCAAGCCTGCTGAGGGTGCCGACCTCGTGCCCTGGTGTCCGCAGGGCGAATACCTGAGCGAGCGACCGCAATTCACCTTTGACCCGCGGCTGCATCAGGGCCTTTACTATGTTCAGGACCCGTCATCGATGGCCATCGGGCACGTCATTGAGAGCCTCGGCCTCGATGGCCCCGTCAGTTACCTGGATGCCTGCGCGGCGCCCGGTGGCAAGACTACGGCGGCCATTGATGCACTGCCGTCGGGGTCAACGATTGTGGCCAACGAGGCCGAGCCTTCGCGTGCCGCTGCCCTTGCCGAGAATTTGATGCGCTGGGGCGCGCCAAATGTTTGGGTGACGCTCGGTCCGGCGCAGAAGCTGGGCCGACTGCCCGAGGCGGCGTTCGACCTGATTACCGCCGACGTGCCCTGCTCGGGCGAGGGGATGATGCGCAAGGAGCCGAAGGCCGTCGAGCAGTGGAGCCAGCGGCTGGTGGAGGATTGCGCGGCGCTTCAGCGCGATATTGTCGCCTCAATCTGGCCGCTGCTGAAGCCCGGCGGTCATCTGATTTATAGCACGTGCACCTTCGCGCCCGAAGAGGACGAGGATAACGTCCGCTGGATTTGCAACGAACTCGGTGCCGAACTGCTGCCGCTGCCCGAGATGCCAGGGGTGGTCGACGGCCACTTCTACCCCCACCTTGTCCGCGGCGAAGGCCTCTACATGGCCTTGCTGCGCAAACCCGGCGAGGGCCGTGCGCGCCTCGACCTCAAGAAGTTGCAGAAAGTCGCCAAAGTCTTCCGCTCGCCCACCGATGGCCTTTACGAACAGAAGGGCCGCGAGCAGATAGCCTCCCACGGCATGGCCCTCCGCGCCGACTGCCCCCGCGGTCAGTGGCCCGAAGTGGAAGTCTCAAAGCAAGACGCCCTTAAATTTCTCCACCGCGACGCCCTTACGCTGCCGACCGGCACCCCCCGCGGCCAGGTCCTCCTAACCTACGGCGCCCACCCCCTCGGCTTCGTCAACAACCTCGGCCCCCGCGCCAACAACCTCCTCCCCAAATCCCTCCGCATCCTCTCCGCAATCGATTAGCCCTGCGATGTTGTTGATGGTCAGAGGGTGCGGTCGATGATTTGGAGTTTGGCGTGAGAGGGGTCTTCGTAGGCGTTGCAGGCCTTGAGGTAGTTTTTGAGTTCGGTGAAGTCGGTGCCGTAAAGGTTATCGCTGAATTGGTGGAGCTTGGTCATCACGTTGACGTAGGCCATGGGGTCGCCGTGGCGTGTCAGTTTTCGGAGCGACAGGATATAATCCTCGCGGAAGACGGTGGGGACTATGATGCGCGACTGGTCGCCACGGACCAGCTCGGCGTTCATCATCACACGGGCCATGCGTCCGTTGCCGTCGTTGAAGGGGTGGACCTCGCTAATCGTGAACATCATGAAGATGGCGCGGGCAAACGGGTCAGTCAACGCCGCATAGTAGCGGAACGCCTGGCTGAGGGTGCCCTTCACCAGCCTGTGGTCCACAAACTCCGTCTGTCCGGCACGATTGTTTGTCATCTTGAAGACGCCGGGGTTCATGTGTGGGCGACCCTCTAGCAGTATGCTGTGCCGATGGCTCAGGATAGCGAAGAGTTCGTCAGGCGAGGCCGGGGTGCGGAGCATCTCGGCGCGGTTAGAGAGTATTTTGAATGTGCCGAGAATGTCATGGGAGTCCTCATTGCGCATGGGCACGGGGATGCCGGAGTCGACTATGGCCTTGGCCTCGTCCACGTCGAATTCCGTCCCCTCGATGTAGTTGGAAAAGTAACTCTCGAAGAAGGAGAACAATCGGAACGACTCCTCGTCGGTGTTGCGGTTGTTGCGGATGACGAAATAGCGGTCCTTGATGGCATCGAATAGAATCTCAAACAGCTCGACCCGACTGCTGTCGAAGGGGGACCCGGCTGCCATCGCCCTGGCCGAGTCGGAAGTAAGTGCGGATGAGTCATGGGTGGAGAGCAGCGCGGATATGATGGCGTTGATTCGGGCGAATTCCTCTGCCATGCGCAGCTCTTCGGCCACTTCGCGGAGCTCGTCGCGATACTCATTGAGCCTCGTCTCGCCTCCCGTCAGAAGTATTTGCTCCAACTTGTTCTCAATCACCTCTATGGGTAGAACACGCGATTCATCGCCCGACTTGCGCGACTTCTGCATATTCTCGAGCATGTAGCGGTGCTCGCCCGCTATGTGCAGCCCCATGAAGGGGATGTCGTGGCTGGACGCCTTCGGGCCTTTGGCGAAGTTGAGCCGGATGCCGGGCAGGTCGGTGACCAGCCGAGCCGTGGAGTTGGTCAGAAAGAAGTCGCCCGAGGCCGTGGGCCGCATTTCCTTGGCGCTGCGATGGCTGATGACGGCATCGGGATAGCGAAACACCAGGATATCGATGAGGTTGCGCCTCACTATGCTTTCGAGGCTGTCAATCAGGTTGGTGGTATAGATTTTCGGGGCAACCTTTCGAAGTTTCCCCTCTTTCACATCCCTCGAGATGCCGCGTGAGACGTTCGGGTCTGATGAGCCGAACACAATCTCTTTCTGCCTGTCAATGTTGCTTGCCATACAAATTTTCGTGATTAGGATGGCGCAAAGGTACAAATTTTTGCGATTATAAGGGCGAAAATGATAAATTTTTGCGATTAGGCAACCTTTGGAGTATAGCTTTTTATAGCCACAGCGGCAGGGGATCGCGGTGCGTAAATTAGTGGCGAATAATCATCAAGTCATTACAATTGCAACCTATTTACGCTGATTTATGTTATTTGGGTTTGATAATTTTGCAGATTGGGGAAATATCTTTATCTTTGCCGATGCAGACTGCCCGCAACGGCGGGAGTCGACATAAATATTTAAAAGAAAGCGTATATCAGCGCTCTCTCTTGACACTTCGAAACTTCGCACCTTTCAATCACAGTCAAGACTGATGCAAGCGATAGACGCCTTGCGATGATGACGACTCGCCTGACTGCACGCATTCAGTGTAGCCTGGTGATGAGCACATATCCGCGTGAGGCTTCCTGCTTGCTCGTTCTACTGTGAATGGCAATGCGAAGGCCTCGAGGTGTGGAGCGAGTAAAGATTCGGCCCCACGCGTTCTTTTCACACTCACATTTATGCACGTCGGCGTCAGGGGTTGCGTCGGCAAAATTATCAAAAAACACTTTCCGATGAACGACAAACAAAGGAACAAACCATTGCCGTGTCACCGCCAAGCGCGCAACTTTACGGCAGCAGTACTAACCATCATCGCGAGCCTCTTCGTGGCCTCATGCGGCGAGAAAGATGAGCCCGCCCCCGAGGTCTACAGCCATGAGCTGAAGTATGAAATCTCGCAAGAACAATTCCCCGGCGCCGGAGGCGAGGCCTCGCTGAAACTTTCGGTTACCACGTATGACAAGAACTGGAATCCCATTGACGCCAATCCCGAAGCGACCTACGAGGTGTCGTCGGAATTCGACTGGATAGAGATTGAGCCGGTGTCCGACACCGAATATCTGGTGAAGGTTGCGCCAAACAAGACGTTCAGGTCCCGCACCGGCCAGATTAAGATTAACAGCTGGAGATACGGCAGCCCCTATTTCGACGCCTTCTGGATTGACCAGGACAAGAGCGAGCAGAAACTGCAATATGAGAGCCTCTCATTCAGTTCCTCGGGACGGCCTTATGAGTGGTTTACCGACACGGGCTGGCATCTGGATTTCGATTCCGGTTGGGCTTTCGTTAATGTCAAGACCTATGATGGGAAGGAACCCACGGGTGTCTATTCAGCCGATTGGATTAGCAGGGTGGCCGTCAGCGAGCGCACTTGGGTCGACTGTAGCGATGGTGCCAAGGCATGGTATGTCGGCTTTTATTGCGATGCCAACACTACGCCTGACACGCGGACGGCTGAGGTGTGGGTCGAGCATGGCGACGAGAAACTGGGTCCGTTCGTCATCGAGCAGGAAAAATTCCACACCATGGCATATCCGGGCGTCTGGCTTTACGACTGGTCGAATCTCAGCAGCAACGGCACCCAGTGCTACGTGTTCCTCGATTGCTACAATGACGAGCAGCCGTGGCTCGACATTGATTCCAGTTGGGCCAGAGTGACGTCCACAGAGGTAGCCTTTACAGAGTGGAGCAAATATTTTGGCATGAATTACACCCGCTGGCGCCTGATAATCACCGTCGACAAGAATTACGGCTCCCACCGTTCATGCACCTACTATTGCCGCAACGCCTCGGGCGAGAACTACGGGCCCTTCACGCTGGGCCAGCAAGGCGCCGGTGGCGGCTCGGGCGGTGGTGGCGGAAGCAGCAGCTCCGACGAGTCGAAATCGTTCTCGGCCTACGCCTGGCTCGAGACCTCGGGTGGATATACCTCCACCATGACCCTGGAGCACGTCGTGGACCATCTAAACCAGTATGGCATCACTATCTACAAGAGCGGCAGCAGCTATTACTTCGTCAACTTCGACGACAAGAAGGTGTACTGCTCCCCCTCGACCACTGCCTCGACCTACACCTACTACAGCGACTACGAGGCCGGCGACAAGTACAACAACTACAAGACCAAGAAAGCCATCATCTACGTCCGGTTCGCCTTCTCCGCTTTCTAATCAAGTCCAATGATTCGCTCCAAGCAGGAGGTAAGCGCTAATCGTAAGCGTTTATCTCCTGCCGCTTTTGAAATCTCCTGCAGGCCAAGGGGTGGCTCCCGGGGATTGGGGGTTACTTGCGGCGGCGGGGTGAGGGGCGGTCGGGGTCGCGCCAGAATCGAGAAATTGAGCTGTAAATTAGACACATAGGATCGGCATTTCAC
>X378_Fat_Sand_Rat__coassemble_177_pt1 | contig 12954 bp, 16 predicted proteins | sample X378_Fat_Sand_Rat__metabat2_low_PE_008 | metagenome-assembled genome bin X378_Fat_Sand_Rat | reverse complement strand
TTCAACAATGCAAACGCCGTGCGCACCGTTGCCGAACTACTCAAGATATTCGAGCCCTGGCGGCGTCCTATTTCCGTTTGAGCGTCAACCCCAGCTGCTTCAAGGCCGCCATTACCTCTTCGGCGGCTTTGGATGCTTTGACCGGATCTATGCCACGCTCCTTTTCAACCTCGGCAAGGGCAGCGGCATAGTCGCGCTTATGCCGTGCGTTGAGCTCGGTCCAGTTGATGCCGGCAAACTGACGGGCCATCGGCTCGTCGTAGGGTATGGCGCCCAATGCCATAAGTACGGTAACAACCGGATAGCCGGCATATCCTTGCCAGAATGTAGCCGGGTCGGAGGAAACAAAGGTCCTGCCGCCGTCCCGCCAACTGATCTTGTAGCTCTTCTTGCCGTCGGATGACGCCAGGGTGGCATTGCCCGTCTCAGGCGTGGAGTCGGGCGCTATGGTCAGGCGGTTGCCGTCGGCCACGGCCGTCCAGGCTTCATAGATTTTCTCAATTGGTGTCTCTTTCATCTGGTCAGTTCATTAGGAACTCCTGCAGTTCCTGTTTGTTTCTCGGTACGTTGAAGGGTATGATCTGGCCGAAGAGCAGGATGCCTTTTATCTTCTTCCGGCCTATCTCCTCGTTGTTTACCTCCACATTGCCTTGTGGCAGGAAACTGCTCAAATCGAAGTCCTTCGCCGATATCTCAAACGTACTGAACAGGAAATAGTTCTTCACATCGATGTCCAGGCCATACTCAATCAGTTTGTCGGAAAAGGTCATGGCCAGCCTCTGGGCCAGCAGTTCGGCCATCCCTGTGGTCTCCTGTTCGGCCAGATAGTCGTGCACCCGATGCGTCAGTTCCGTCTTGATCAGTTTCTCACCATCCTCCTCCGATGGGTTAGTCACAGCCGCTCCAATACCCAAAGCCGCCATGATCAACACCACACAAATCCATCCAACGTAGCTTTTCTGTTTCATATCTTTACTCATGTTTGTCAAGGGGGAAGTAGGTGGAACGGGAGAGTTCCACGTGGTTGGAGGTGAAGACGGTGACATGCTTGTTGCCGGATTCATCTTCAACTATTCGAATGTCCAGATTGTCGGCTTGAAGGGGCTTGGAGCACAGCATCTTCAGGCGCAGATCGGAGTCGTCCACAATCAGTTCGAAACGGATAGGGGAGTCTGTGTTGTTGCGCAAACGGAGATCCTTGAAGCCGTAGAACACAGTGGCATCCGTACCAAGCGGAGCGAATCGGGTCTCGTCGGTGTATAGGTCGACGCTATGGTTGTGGCGCTCGGTCACCTCCAGGCCTGTCAGTAGTGCCATATGGTGGATGATTCCCGATGCCTGACAGAGTCCTCCGCCGTAGTCCTTCACTGTCTTGCCTGCATGCAGCGAACGCCCGTAAGTGAAACGTCGGGGATTATTGGGGTTGCCCACGATATGCCAGAACGAGAAGACTTCACCTGGCAAAACCGTCACATTGTTGATTCTCGATGCTGCCTCCCTAAGGTTGTGTTTCTTCCCTTCGAGTGTCGCCGACGGCTTGAACGGTTGCGAGAGTTCGAGAGAGTAGGGCATCTCGACCTCTCGATGGCCTTTTGCGAAGGGAACACGTTTAATTATGTCTTTGGCCTTGCGTATGATGCCCATGATACGGGCCTTGGTGGAGATCTTCATCGCTTAACGAATTTAACGGCCGTATACGATGCCCACGGTTTGAGCCACGAACGGCACAGGAGGTTGTCCAAGGGAAGCCAGACGCGCCTCAGGGATGAGGGGAGCACATGAATGGGCAGAAACAGGATGCCTCTTTCTGCGGTCATTTTCAACCCTTCCGGCGCCAAGGATTCAACCTCATTCAAGACCATCGCTGTATTGCCGTGCCAGCCGTCTTGGTTGCGTCTTGCAAGCTTTCGACGTTTGGCTGAAGGGAAGTCGAATATCAGCACGCCTCCAGGTTTGAGCACACGGTGGCACTCCTCCAGGACCTTGGCGATGTAATTCTTTTCCAGATGCATCATCAGGTGGAAGCAATAGATGGCCTCGACCGAGCTGTCGGCATAAGGCAACTGATCGCCGGGCGCACAATGCAGCGGCTTGTTGGGGAACTTGGCGGCACACTGGCGCAGCATCTCCGCGCTTGCGTCGACGCCTTCGGTGGCATACGCCGTGAGTCGCCCGGTTCCGCAAGCAAGTTCCACTATCTTGCCGTCGCCTGGGAGCCAGTTGTCGAGCAGTTTGCGCTCTTGTGCGTCGATGAAGCCGCCATAGCTTCCGCCGAAGCGCGAACTGTCGTACGTTTCGGCAATCCGGTCGTAATATTCTACTACTTCGTTCTTTTCGCCCTGCATTGTGATGAAGTGTTGGTTGTCGGTTGCAAAGTTAAGAATTTTTTGCGGAAATATAGTGAACCAACCCCTCGGTTATGGTGTTCTAATGCTGAGTTGGTGGATGATTGTCCATCAAGCTTGAAACATTTACTAACCCTCATAAACCATGGAAGAAAATAAGACAATAGTACGCGAACCCATCATCAATGGCCTGGTGCCCGAGTTTAAGGTACAGGCCTACCACAACGACAAGTTTGTGGAAGTAAGCAATAAGGACATCGAAGGCAAGTGGGCCATCTTCTTTTTCTACCCCGCTGACTTCACCTTCGTATGCCCCACCGAACTGGAAGACCTGCAGGAAAAATATGCCGAGTTCAAGAAAATGGGCGTGGAAGTTTACTCCGTAAGCTGCGACTCTCACTTCGTGCACAAGGCATGGCACGACACTTCCGAACGTATCCGCAAGATTGAGTATCCTATGCTCGCCGATCCTACAGGCCTTCTGGCCCGCGCATTCGGCGTCATGATCGAATCTGACGGCATGGCCTATCGTGGCACCTTCGTGGTTGACCCCAACGGACGCATAAAGATTGCCGAAATCCAGGACAACAGTATCGGCCGTAATGCCGACGAGTTGCTCCGCAAGGTAGAGGCTGCACAGTTCGTTTCGGAACACCCCGATGAAGTATGTCCCGCCAAGTGGAAGAAAGGCAAGGAAGTGCTGAAACCCAGCATTGACCTTGTAGGTAAACTCTAACCTGAAGTTAAAAAATCGATATGGAATGCAGGGGCTGACAAGGGTTGTGCCCCTGCATGTTTTATACTCAAGAAATTATGGCTGTTTTAGATCAAGATTTGAAAGAACAGGTGAAGGGTATCTTCGCCTCGCTCGAACGAGAATATTGCTTCGTCATTGAAGGTCCGACGGAGCTTTACGCAACCAAGGAAATGGCCGCCTTCTTCACCGAAGTGGCCGAAACCTCGCCCAAACTCGGGGTGGTAGTCCGCAATAATAACAGCGACCGCGCCGTTATGAAGCTATTCCGTGACGACTCGCCCACGGGCATCTCCATGCGCTGCATTCCCGGCGGACACGAGTTCACGTCGCTTCTTCTGGCCGTGCTGAACGCCGACGGTAAGGGCAAGAACCTTCCTGACGATTCTCTGGCCGCGCGCATCAAGGCATTAAAAGGTGAAATAGCGCTGACAACATACGTCAGCCTCGAGTGCACTAATTGCCCCGATGTGGTTCAGGCGCTGAATGTCATGGCGCTCTACAACGATAACATCAGCTCAGAGACAGTTGATGGCAATCTCGCCGTCCAGGAGGTCGAGGCGCTTGACGTCAAGTCGGTGCCGACTGTCTTCGCCAATGGCGAGCGCCTGCAGGTCGGCAAGAGTTCACTCGGCGAACTGCTTGAGAAACTTGAGGCCAAATTCGGTAGCGAACCTGTTGCCGCAGGCCCGGCACGACATTTCGAGGTTGTGGTGCTCGGTGGTGGCCCTTCCGGTGCCTCTGCCGCGATTTACCTCGCTCGCAAAGGCATCAAGGTAGCCGTCGTTGCCAAGACCATCGGCGGCCAGGTGAAGGAGACCGTCGGCATAGACAACCTGATTTCGACCATGCATACTACCGGCGAGAAACTCGCGGCCGATCTGCGCGCCCACATGTCAGACTATCCCATTGAGATTTTCGACAACCGCAGCTACGAACGCGTAGACCTCAAGAGCACTCCCAAGCGCATAGAATGCAAGGGTGGGGAGGTCTTCGAGGCCGACCGTGTCATCATTGCCACCGGTGCTTCGTGGCGTCGTCTCGGTGTGCCCGGCGAGAGCGAATACATCGGTCGCGGCGTGGCGTTCTGCGTCCATTGCGACGGTCCGTTCTATGCCGGACAGGATGTCGCCGTGATTGGCGGCGGCAACTCGGGTATCGAAGCCGCAATCGATCTTGCAGCCATCTGCAAGCATGTCGACGTCTTCGAATTCCTCGATACATTGAAGGCAGATGAGGTGCTCCAGGAGAAGGCCAAGGCACTTCCCAACGTGACAATCCATCTCTCCTCCGCCGCTCAGGAAGTAATAGGCGACGGCAAGAAGGTCACAGGCCTGAAGGTGCAGGACCGCGTCTCGGGCAAGGTAACTGATTACGCTGTCGGTGGCATCTTCGTCCAGATTGGCCTGAAAGCCAACAGCGACCCCTTCAAGACGCAGGTCGAGACTAACCGCGCGGGCGAAATTATGGTCGACCATCTGTGTCGCACCGACATTCCAGGGGTTTATGCCTCCGGCGACTGCACAAACGTACCCTACAAGCAGATTGTCATCGCCATGGGCGAAGGCGCCAAAGCTGCCCTATCGCTTGTCGACGACCGCATCCGCGGATAGTTATCTACGTATAAGGTAGTTGATGAACAGGTAACCGCCCAGGATCTGTACGAGCATACCCGGTAGGCCGATGCGGAAGTCCTGTAAAGCGGCCCATAGATTGCCCTTGAGGATCCATTCTGCACCTGTGCCGACAATCTGATAGGAAAGTACCGCCAAAGCCAACATCCAAAGGGTGGCCTTATGCGACCTAACCGCTATAAAAGATGCTACACCGGCAAGGACTACCGACTTGATCATGATGGGGGGCAGGGCATGCGCCGTTGGCATTCCGAAGAGCACTGAGTTTACGAGCGGAGAGGCGATGGCTGTAAGTAGTCCAACCTTCCACCCATATTTATAAGCGCCTACGAGTGTGAAAAAATAGATTGGCAGCCAGATTAGGCCTCCCTGAGGCATCAGGTGGCACAACTGCGGAACCAGTATATTGCCGGCTACGAAGAGTAGTGCGGCAATATAAGTTTTTGTATCCTTGAAACTGTATGAGTAGAGTTTGGTTGTTGTTTCCATTATCGTGATTCAATAAATTGTGTGATGAGCGGAAGGCATTTCTCTGCGGTCCCGCAGTCTGCGCATAGCCTTTCCACAGGACAGATGCCATCGCCCTTCCGGTTGATTATGTTTGTGACGAGTTGGTCGTATTCCACCTCCACTGAGGTCCCTTTAAGCAGGTCGAGTGCGGGCTGGCTGATAATGTCCGCATGGAGTCGGCTGACTCTGCCCAGTATCATAAGTGCTGCAGCTCCTTTGCCAACAACCTTATCGGCAACCTCCGCGCCGCGCAGACCATTCGGCCACAGGCTGTAGAGGTCTGAAATACCCCTGCCGTCGAATGTCTTGATTCCTTCCGTAGTTTTTACGACAAGCGAGTGACATCCGCGGTGCAATATTTCGACCAGTCGTTCCATTATCCGCGATGTTGTTTAAGTTGTTCGGCGTATGCGTCGATGCGGTGTAGCTCCTTGGGAATGTCGATACGCTGAGGACAATGGGGCTTGCACTGACCGCAGCCTATGCAGTGGCTGGCCTGGCGCAGTTTCGGCACACGCCGGTCATAACCCACCAGGAAGGCCCGGCGTGCCTCTGAATAGTTGGCGTCCTTTGCGCTCTCGGGCACGTGCCCTTCGTTGAGGCATTTATTATAATGGAGGAGGATTGCCGGAATGTCAAGCCCGTAGGGGCAGGGCATGCAATATTTGCAGTCGTTGCAAGGGATGGTGTTGAGCGCCATCATCTCATTGGCTGTCTCCTGCAGGAAGTTGAAGTCGTCCTGAGTCAGGGGCTTTAGCGGCGCATATGTCCGAAGGTTGTCCTGCAGGTGCTCCATTCGTGTCATGCCGCTAAGAACGGTGTGTACCCCCGGCAGGCTCCCCGCAAAACGGAATGCCCATGAGGCCACGCTCTTCTCAGGCTCGCGCTGCTTCAGTCGGGCCACGATGTTGTCCGCCACGTTCGAGAGACGGCCTCCCAACAACGGTTCCATGATCACGGCGGGAATGCCGCGTTTTTGCAGTTCGTTGTAGAGATACTCCGCATTGGTGTTTCGCTCGTTTATCTCCTTTGCGTGCTTCCAGTCGAGGTAATTGAGCTGAATCTGCACGAAGTCCCATTTGTATTTGTCGTGGTTTGCGAGCAGATGGTCAAACACCGCCACATCACCGTGGTATGAGAAACCAAGATTGCGGATGCGTCCGGCTTTGCGCTCCTCAAGCAGGAAGTCGAGCACACCGTTTTTGATATACCGCTCCTCGAACTCCGACATTCCCTCGCCCATGCCTACGCCGTGGAGCAACATATAGTCGATATAGTCGGTTTGCAGCTCCTTAAGCGAGTTGCGGTACATCTCTATCGACGCCTCACGGCTCCATGTCTCCGGCGCGAAGTTGGACAGTTTGGTGGCTATGAAGTATTTGTCGCGTGGATGGCGGCTAAGGGCTATACCGGTGGCATGCTCCGACTGGCCCTTGCAATAGGCGGGAGAAGTATCGAAGTAGTTCACGCCATGGTCAATGGCATAATCTACCATTTCGTTTACCTCTTCCTGATCGATATCATTCCCTTCGCGAGCGCTTCGGCCGTCAACCGAGGGGAGGCGCATCATTCCGAAGCCGAGCAGCGATACCTTGTCGCCCGAGGTCGGATTGACTCTATAGGTCATTTTATCCTTGGGAATTTCTCCCGCTTCAGAGGCGCGGGAGGCTCCTATGCAACCTTCCAGTCCGGCAGCGGCGACTCCACCTATGCCAAGCACTTTCAGGAAGTCGCGACGGCTGATGCCTTTATCTTTATTCTCTTTCATCTTCAATTTTCCTTACATTAGACTGTGTACTTTGTTGCCCTCCACATAGATTGCGCTTACGGGACGGGCAGGACATAAGTTCTCGCAAGCTCCGCACCCAATGCATCGCTCCACGTTTATGGCCGGAATCTTGACGGATGAGGGATCGTTGGCCACAGAGGGAATCATCTGTATTGCGCCCGTAGGGCAATGGCGCGCGCAGTTTCCGCACTCCACTCCGTCAACTACCGGTATGCAGTTGTGCATAAGCCACACGGCATGGCCAATCTGGATGGACGACTTCTCGGCTCTTGTAATCGGCAAAATTGCTCCTGCAGGGCAGACATGGCTGCAGCGCGTGCACTCCGGGCGGCAGTAGCCGTGGTCGTAGCCCATTTCCGGCTGCATGAGTGACTCCAAATCCGACGAGGGACGCAATACCTCATTGGGACATACGGATACGCAGAGCTGGCAGGCTGTGCAATGGCGTGCAAAATGGCGGACACTGATGGCTCCCGGCGGGACTATACGGTTCACACGGTTAGGGGCCTTTTTGTCCTCAATCACGGCCAAACCGCCGTCCACCTTCTTCTCCGCTTTGGTTATGGCTCCGGCAGCAAGGATGCCTACCGCCGTCAGAGCGCTACGGCGACTCTGGTCAATGCCCTGATTGGTAGTCCCTTTCGACTTCCAGCGGTACTGTAGTCGTATGGCGCCTTCGTGGCAGGTATCGATGCAGTCCATGCACGCTACGCAGCGGCTTAGGTCGATGGCGTGGTTCTGTGAGTCAATGCACGATGCCTTGCACTTGCGCGCGCAGCGCTTGCATCCCACACATTTGCTTACATTGATGACCGGAGCGAACATCGAGAAGCGCGAGAGGAAGCCGAGGAAGGTCCCGACGGGGCAAATCGTGTTACAATAGGTTCTTCCGTTTCGCCATGCCAGTATTGCTATGGCAACAAATGTGATGGCAGCTATTATGAAAGTCGGAATGCTGCGAACCCACACATCCCTTTCGTAGAAGGCATAGCTGTCAACTCTCTCGGCGATGAAAGCCAGCAGGTTGTTGCCCCACTGGTAGAAGGGTGCGAACAGATTGGAAACAATGCGCCCGTATGAGCTATATGGGGCGAGGAGAGCCACAAACGAGCCTATGCCGACAATTAGCGCGGCCAAAAAAAGTGTGAAAACTCCGTAACGTAACCACTTCACTTCCCTGGAATATGTAAAGCGCAGTTTTTTCTTCTTCCGTTTGCCGCTTATCCAGGAAATGCAGTCCTGCATGACGCCCATCGGGCAGATTACGGAGCAATAAACGCGACCCATCAGCAGGGTGAGCAGAATCAATGCAACGATTACTCCTACATTCATGGCGAGAAGCGCGGGCAGGAACTGTACTTTGGCAGTCCAGCCGAGCCATCGGTGGATGGTTCCGGTAAAGTCAAGAAACAACAAGGTTATGGTCAGGAACATGACCATAGCCAGTACTATTCTTAGTTTTCTAAGCATAATAAGCTAATGATTGGTCTATTTGTAGAGCACAAATTTACAATAATTTATCCACTTTTTAATACGACAAATTCCTGCATTCGTTACCATTTTTGACGTTTTGGATTTTTTAACGTATATTTGCGTGTAAATTTGCCAAGAATGAAACCGAAGAGGAAGAAGATAATGTTCTGGAGCCTGCCATTCATTGCCGTTCTCGTGCTACTGGGCGCATGCTATGTGGCCGTAACGGTCAACGCCTGGAGCAGGACCTACGTAAATGCCGAGGACGTGCCCGAACGGGAGTATGCCCTCCTGCTTGGAACGTCGCCAGTTACGGCCCGGACGGCGGTTTCGCGGGGAGGTGCCCACAATTTCTACTTCGAAAATCGCATCCGCTGCACGGCCGAGCTCTATAATCTCGGCAAAGTCCACAAAATCATTGCCTCCGGCGGCGATTATCGAGGTGATCCGGGCAATCCCTTCGGATGCGACGAACCGGCTGCCATGCGCGACTCCCTCGTCAAACTGGGCGTGAAACCTGAAGACATTATCCTTGACTACAAGGGATTGCGCACCATCAATTCGATAATCAACACCAAAGAGATGGGCATCGACTCCGTTGTCATCATCTCACAGAAGTATCACAACGAGCGGGCAATATGGCAGGCCGACCATTTCGGACTTCATGCAGTAGGTTACAATGCTCCCCATTCGCCCATCGTTAGAAACCGCATCAAGAACGTAGCCCGCGAGTTCCCTGCCCGCGTCAAACTGATGATCGATATGGCAAGAACCCCAAAAATGAACTGATTATGGACGATTGGGACGACGATTACGACAACTACATTTACGATGATGTAGATGACGATGACTATGCCGGTTACAATGGTGACCCGGTGCATGACATGTATGTCGACGATTTCTACGACGAGGGCGAACTACAGATGGATGCCGACGACGACGATGAAAAGAAAGAAGATGACGACCATATGCGTCACCTTCTGGAGGCCGGCATCGTCATGTCGGCATTGGGCGCTTCTCGCGATTCCCAACGTTCTCGGCCTCAAGGCGCACCTTCTTCCGGCAGCCGTCCTGTATACTGGGGAGTTGTGGTTTGCATAATTGCCCTTGTCATTTTTGCTCTCATCTTAATATTCTGATATGAAGTTGCGACTCTGTGTTTTGCTTCTGTTTCTGGCCTCTTTACCGGGCGCTCATGGGCGCGTAGTGCTGTTGAGTCCGGACTCAATGGCCTGTCCCAATGAGCCGATATCGACGCTGAGTATCCGCTGTGCCATGCCCAAGGCAAAACCCTCCTCGCTCAAGTTGCACAGCTGGACTCTGTCGTGGCCCGGTGTTGAGATTAAGATGGAGTGGGATTTCCGTCACCATCAGGATGGCATTGACGAACCGAAGGCGAAACTGACCATAAACGGACGCGAGCCGATAGAACTCGACAAGGCTGACACCTCGGGCGGTTACAATACACTTACCTTGCGCTGGAATCGTTTCAATAACAAGTGTGAAGTTTCAGCCGGGTCACGCCGGCTTGAACCGTTGGCAATTATTGAGGGCCTGCCTCAGCCCCGCGGAGAAACGTTGAAACTTGAGGGCACGGCGAAGATCGAGTTCAGCCGAATGGCGCTGCAAACGGATGAAAACAGTTTCGAGCGGCTCGTTACCCATTATGCCTCCGAAGATCTGGACTCAGTGGCAAAGTGGAAATATATTGACCGCTCAAGCGACCCCAAGGTGGCGAGGGTAGGGGGTGACTATCTTTTCGCGTTGATGCCCGACGGCGAAGGTATCTACAATATCGTCTACCTCGGTGGCGCAACCATAAATCCCGCACAGTGGAAGCCCGGAATGCTCAAAGGGCGCCTCATCCACAAAGGATTCAAAGGCTACTACGCGCTGGAATGGGTCGATTCAACGGGCTGCAATCTTGCCGACGAGTCGTACGCCATGATTGACGAGGGCCTCGGCGTCATTACGCTCCATTTCCCCGGTCTCGACGCCTCAATCCGCCTCAAGCGCCTGTAGGAAGTCGGCCACTACGAAGTTGCTGCCTCCCACGAAGACTGTACAGCCCTCCGCAGCGTCCTTATAGGCAGCCTTAACCGCTTCGGCTACAGAATTGTAAGCATCGCCTCTTAAGCCCTGCTTAAAGGCCCTTTCGCGCAATTCACCGGCATCCATCCCACGGTTTCCGCTGGGACGGCAGAAGTAATATCTGGCATCCTTAGGCATCTTTTTGAGGATGGTATCAACGTCCTTGTCGGCGGCAAAGCCGATAACTACGTTGAGCGAAGGGATTTTGCCCAATTCCTTGCCCAGGTATTCCCATGCTCCGGGATTGTGGCCCGTGTCATAAATCACACGGAAAGGATTGGTCTGCAGCGTTGTAAGTCTCCCTCGGAGGCCTGTAAGTTCCTCAACGTTGGCAAACCCCTTGGCTATAGCCTCATGGTCTACTTCAGGCAGATTCAGCACCCTCAGAACCTCAAGAACCGTGGCCGCATTTTTCGGCTGGAAGTCGCCCGAAAGTTCGCCGTGGAGACCTTCGGCAGGGTAGTCCCAACCTCCCTCAGAGGCCTTGACGGCCTCCAAAGGCTGCGCAAAGGATATGGGCGAATTCAATTCCTCCGCTTTCCGCTCAAAAACATGTCCAACCTCCCCTGGCTCTCCAATCACAACAGGAACTCCCGGCTTAATAATACCTGCTTTCTCACCTGCTATCTCCTCGATGGTGTCCCCAAGCAGCGAAGTATGATCAAGGCTGATATTGGTGATGACGCTGACCAAGGGAGTGATGATGTTGGTGCTGTCAAGTCTGCCCCCAAGTCCGGTTTCAATTACCGCAATATCAATATTCTGTTCGGCAAACCATTTGAAAGCCATCGCTGTGGTCAGTTCGAAGAATGACGGCTGCATATCGAGACCCATCTCAAGATATTGCTCAATAAACCCGGTGACGGCCTCCCGTGGAATCATCTCCCCGTCAACCTTTATCCGCTCACGGAAATCGGTAAGGTGTGGCGAAGTATACAGGCCCGTCTTCAGTCCTGCCGACTGCAAAATCGCCGCCAGGGTATGTGCAGTCGATCCCTTACCGTTCGTGCCTGCAATATGTATGCATTTCAAGCCGTCCTGCGGATTGACGAACGCGGCGCAGAGGTCGCGGATGGTCTGCAGTCCGGGTTTGTATGCCGATGCTCCATCGCGCTGGAACACTGTTGTTTGCGTGAAAAGCCAGTCTATGGTTTCCTGATAGTTCATGTCAATAGAGGAAGTAGCCGATAACCCCTGCGGCGCATATCACGGCGATGGGGTGAATCTTGGCGAAATAGGTCGCCACGAATGCCCCGGCGCAGATGGCCACACTTTTGATTATCTCGGGGCTGGTGTAGCCGAAGTTGTCGGCGTTCATCAGTAGTAGGGCCGCCGAGCCGATTAGCCCGATGGTCACGGGCCGCAATCCGGCGAATATCCCTTTGATTATGGCGCTCTCCTGATGCCTGCGAACCAGATGGGATGTATAAAGCACAAGCAGGTAGCTCGGTATGACCACAACGAGAGTGCATATAATCGACCCCAGTATGCCCCAAAACGGATTGGCGAATGTCGGGTCGGAGAGCCCGGGCGCTACATAACCGATATAAGTCGCCGAGTTGATGCCGATAGGTCCCGGTGTCATCTGCGAGATGGCCACGATGTCGGTAAACATCTTCGATGAAATCCAGCCGTTGCCCACTATCTCGCGCTCAATCAGCGTCAGCATGGCATAACCGCCGCCGAATCCGAAGAGACCGATCTTCAAGTAGCTCCAGATAAGTCTCAAGTAAATCATTGGCTATCCTCCTTTCCATATTTCTCGGCCGACTTCCGGCCGTAAAACCACCAGCCGCACACTCCGCCAAGCACGATGAAGAGTATCGGATTCGAGATGTAAGCCCAGCCGCTCCAGATAAGGAGGGCGGTACCCACGGGAATCCACGCCTTGCGCCAGCCTATATGGCTTCGCTTCCAATTGCTCACCAGTGGCGCCAGAATCAGGGCAACAACCGCCGGGCGTATACCTTTGAAAATCCGACTCACAACGGGGTTGTTGTTGATGATGTCCGGAGTCAGGAAGATGGCGATGCAAAGTATTATGCAGAAGGAGGGCAATATGGTGCCGAACGCGGCCGCTACCGTCCCCTTCGTCCCGGCAATCTTGTCGCCGACGGCTACTGCGAAGTTCACGGCCAGAATGCCAGGCATCGACTGGGCCACAGCCAGTTGATCCATGAACTCGTCCTTGGTGAGCCAATGATGACGGTCCACCACTTCGCGCTCGATGATGGCTATCATGGCCCATCCGCCGCCAAAGGTGAAGGCACCGATTTTGGCGAAGGTCAGAAACAGTTTCCGGGAGATATGTTTCTCTTTTTCCATAATTCGCCCGCAAAGTTACAAAAAATAGTTGCG
>X378_Fat_Sand_Rat__coassemble_169_pt1 | contig 13266 bp, 4 predicted proteins | sample X378_Fat_Sand_Rat__metabat2_low_PE_008 | metagenome-assembled genome bin X378_Fat_Sand_Rat | reverse complement strand
CCCGTTGGCTGACGGTAACTTTGACGCCGGGTCGCAGCAGGCCGCGACCCTACACGACTTGAACTAGAAGCTGCGGTTGAAGAGGGTGACGAGGGCGTCGAGGGGGAGGGGGGAGGCGAGGTGGCGGAGGATGAGGTCGTCGAAGCCGTCGCCGGGGGCGACTTCGACGGCCTGGGGGCGCTCCATGACCCGCGAGATGCTGCAGCAGGCGGCCCAGCCTTGCAGCTGGGGGCGCCGCGAGTCCCACTCCTCATACTTCCCCTGGTCGGGAAAGAGGGCCACGCGGCGGCCGCGCAGTACCTGATGCTTGTCCCAGGGGTCGCCGCGCAGGTCGGCCGAGGGGTTGAACCCCGCGCAGCCGCCGCAGGCCATGGGGATGAACGTGCGCTCGCAGCCGAGCAGGTGCATCAGCAGGGCCGTGATCAGGGCGCCCTTCTCGCTCTCGAAGAGGAGGATGGTGGGGTTGCCGGAGACGTTGCGCATCAGGTGGGCGCCGAAGTAGGCCTGCCGGAGGTTGAAGTCGGGGCGGCGCAGGGTGGGCAGCGCGTGTACCCAGGTGTTGCGGTCGTGGATGCGGTGGCCGGTCAGCGGGTCGTAGCCAATCACCTTGCCCGTGCGCACGCGCCCCAGGTGGTCGACCTGCCAGAACACCGCCGCACCGCCCCAGAGGGCCGACGTGCCCAGGCCGTAGTCCATCAGGACGGAGTCCACGCGGTCGGCGCCCAGATGGGGGTCGAAGACGCCGTGGAGGAAGCGGGCCAGGGGGTTGCGCTCGTAGTGGCCGAGGCTGCGGGCCATCAGCTCCGTGGGCATGAATGAGGGCTGGAGGGGCCGGGGCGGCTCGTGGCGCACGGGGGCGGAGGGGGAGCGATGGAGGGCGTTCCACTGGCGCGGCGGCATGTGGTAGGCACAGTGGTCGGCGCGGTCACACTTGCCGCACTCGCCGTCGGCCACCGGCGTACCGTCGGGATATATGTAGTTGACAAAGGTTTTACGTCCGCACTGTGGACAGCGGGTCTTGCCGCGACGGGCCAGCGATGGCCTTCCTTGGGTGTATCTCATTGCTCTAAAGTATTTTACGTGTTTTGTCCACGATGTCCACACTGTCCACGATGTGGGCGTTGAGCCGCCAGCGTGGACAGCGTGGACACGAAGGACACGGAAGTCAGGCGCGGCGAATCACCTTGTCGACCAGCGACTTGCTTACCTCCATCAGTTCCGCAATGTCGCGGATGCTCAGGCCCTCGCGACGCATCTCCAGTATCTCCTGGTCGCGCTTTACGACCTCGGCGTCCTGAAGTTTCAGATGGGTCTTCTCCTTGCCGAAGCCGCTCCACTCGAAGTGGGCCAGGGTGGAGGGCTTGACGATGTGGCCGAGCATCACGTTGTCGGCGCCGTAGTGGAACTCGCCGTTGCGCACCTTCAGCTGCTTGATGTAGCGCAGGGTGTGGTCCGTGGCGCTCTGGCCCATGGCGAAGACGGAGTCAAAGAAGTTGAAGAGCTTCTTGGAGCCTGCGAGGTCGTTGGCCGTCAGCGGCAGCCCCTGCATGCGCTTGGGCGTGTGGGCAATGACCAGGATGCTCCAGCCGTACTTCTTCTTGAGCTGCACCAGACGCATCATCAGCTCGCCTGCCGCATCGCCCTTCTCCGACGAGTTGCAGAGCCACGTCAGGTTGTCGACTATCAGGACCCGGGCGTCGTTGTTGACGGCACACTGCTCGATGTCTCTGATGATGGCGTCCTCGAAGTCCTCGCCCTGATACTGACAGGTGTCGACCTGTGCGCGCAGGAAGCGCTCGGGGAAGTCATGGAGCGTGCCGGACTCGTCGCTGCAGCGGAGCTGAAACTGCTTGTCGGTCAGCTCGAAGTCAAAGTAGATGACGGTCTGACGCCGGGCTATCTCCTCGGCTATCTGCACGGCCAGTATCGACTTGCCGAGGTTGGAGTCGGCAAAGAGGCAGCACACTTCGCCCTCATACCAGAACTCGCCCCAGAGCTGGTCGGGGTTGGGACGGGTGGAGGCGATGGAGTTCCAGCGGGTGGCGGGCATCACGCGGAGCATGCCGACGTATTCGCGTTCGATTTCGGGCTCATCGGGGTTCTCGATTGAGCACACGAGGTGCTCATAAGCTTGTTTAGTCAAGCTCATTTCATTGTGGTTCATAAAAAGAAATGTTGGGGGGTTAAAGAATAAAGGTTATGCCGGATAACGTTGGCAAAGTTACAACATTTTGACCCCCTTTGTCAAGTCTTTCATAGTAAAAATTACACTCTGTTAAGTTTTTTTAACGTCGTGTCCACTTGTCCACACTGTCCACGGTCTCTGCAAACCCTGTCCACCGTGGACACCGTGGACACCGTGGACAACGGGTAGGAGAGTGGCGGTCGCCGTGTAGGGTCGCGGCCTGCTGCGACCCGTTGGCTGACGGTAACTTTGACGCCGGGTCGCAGCAGGCCGCGACCCTACACATGGAGGATCAGGCGAGGCCGTCGCGGCGGAGGAGGGGCTGGATGGAGGGGTTGCGGCCGCGGAAGCGGCGGTAGAGCTCGGCGGGGTCGTCCGTGCCGCCCGCCTCGAGGATGTTGTGGCGGAAGCTGGCGGCCACCTCGGGGTTGAACACGCCGCGCTCCTGGAAGAGGGAGAAGGCGTCGGCGTCGAGCACTTCGGCCCACTTGTAGGAGTAGTAACCGGCGGCGTAACCGCCCGCAAAGATGTGGCTGAACGATGGGGAGATGAGTGTCCCCTCCGGCGCGTCAAAGATGCGCACGGGCGCGATGGCCTCGGCCTCAAATTCGAAGGGCGACCCCGTGAGCGGCTCCTTCAGCGTGTGCCACGCCATGTCGAGGTAGGCGAAGTTGAGCTGGCGCATGCCCATGTAGGCGGCGCCAAACTGCTCGGCGGCGCGCATCTGGTCGATCATCTCCTGGGGCAGCGGCTCGCCGGTCTCATAATGTCTGGCGAAGTTCTCCAGAAACTGCGGCTCCGTCAGGAAGTTCTCGTTGAACTGCGACGGCAGCTCCACGAAGTCGCGGAACACGTTGGTGCCGCTGACCGACTTGTAGTTCGCACGGGTCAGCAGCGCGTGCAGGGCGTGGCCAAACTCGTGGAGGAAGGTGCGCACCTCGCTGGTGGTCAGCAACGGGGGTTGCCCGTTGGTCGGCACTACCATGTTCATGACGATGTTCACCAGCGGGCGGCGCGTGCCGTCGGCCTCGCGGAATTCGGTCATCCAGGCGCCGGGGTTCTTGCGGCCGGGGCGGGGGAAGAAGTCGGCATAGAGCAGTCCGAGCGACGTCCCGTCGGCGTCCAGCAGCTCGAACACCCCGACGGTCGGGTCGTAGGGCTCCACGTCTTCGCGGTCTTTAATATCGAGGTCATACAGGCGGCACGCCAGGTCGAATATGCCCGCTATGACCCTCTTGATCCCGAAGTAAGGGCGCATCTTCTCCTCGTCGAAGTTGTGGAGGCGGAGGCGCAGGCGGTTGAAGTGGTAGGAGTAGTTCCAGGGGGTAATCTCCTCGCCGGCAAAGTCGCGCAGCTGCTCCAGCTCCCTTTCGAGGGCCGGGCGGTAGGCCTCGCGCAGCTCGTCGAGCAGGGCGTAGACGGCCTTCGGCTCCTTGGCCATGGTGCGCTCCAGCTTGAAGTCGGCGAAGGTCTCGTAGCCGAGCAGGCGGGCCATCTGCAGGCGCAGGTTGGCAATCTCGCGGAGCACCTCCACGTTGGAGTATTCCCCCCGGGTGTTGCGCGACGAGTAGAGCATGTAAAGCTGGCGGCGCAGGTCGTCGTGGGGCGAATAGCGCATGAAGGTGAGGTACTGATATGACTGTAGGGTCAGCACGTAGGGCTCCTCGGGGTTGTCGGTCTTGATTAGCTCCAGCAGCCAGTCAGGCAGACCGTCAACCTGGTCCTCGCGCAGGGGGAAGCGGTAGGTGGCCAGCTCCCTCTTCACGTTCTGGCCGAAGCGGGTGGTCAGCTCGCTCAGGCGCGCCTTTATCATCTTCAGATGCTCCCTCTTTTCGGGCGGGAGCAGTGCGCCCGAGCGCACGAAGCCCTTGTAGTGGTTGGTCAGCACGGTAAGCTGCTCCGTGGTGAGCCCCAGTTGGTCGCGCTTGTCGTAGAGGGCCTTGACGCGGGCAAAGAGCGGCTCGTTCATCGAAATCCGGGCGGAGTAGTCGGCCAGCCGGGGCGACATCTCTATGGCCAGGTCCATCATCTCGTCCGTGGCGTCGGCTGCCAGCAGGGCGTCGAATACGCCCATGACGCGGTCGAGGTCCTCGCCCGAGCGCTCAAGGGCGCCGATGGTGTTGTCAAACGTTGGTTCCTCCTCGTTGGAGGCGATGCGGTCTATCTCCTGCAACCCAAGTTCCATGCCGCGCTCTATGGCGGGGCGGTAGTGGTTAAACTTGATCTTTGAGAAGGGAGGTGTGGTGAATTCTTGTGTTAGTGGATTCATAGTTTATAGTTTATATCGTATTGAGTCAAGTAGCAGGGGGATTACGGAGGTGTCCACTCCGGCCTGCTGCAGCAGACGCTCGTCGCCCCGGAGGGCCTTGCCGAGGGCCGCGGCGTCCTGCGAGAAGAGTTTGTAATAGTTTATGGCCTCGCGCAGGTGGCCCGTGGCGAGCGAGAGGTGGCCCATGTTGAGGTAGTCGTTGGCCGTCGGGGTGTCCTCGGCCATCAGGCGGTCGTAATACTTTCGCGAGGTCTCGAAGTCGCGGCTCAGGAACGTGGTCCACGCTATGGGGCGAATCGGCTTGAGCGACTTCTCGTCCATGAATTCGGCGCGGTAGTAGCTGTGGAGCGCCTCGCGGACGTTGCCGCTCTCCAGATGGCAGTGGCCCATGGCCAGGGCGGTCGCCACCCGTTCCGGCTCCAGCCGTTCGAGCCTTTGGTAGAGCTTCAGGGCCTCTTCGGGCTGACCCAGGGCGCGACGGGCGGCGGCCAGACGGCGCAGGGTCCAGGCCGACTCGGGCGCCAGCATCTCGGCGCGCTCATACTGCTCCGCGGCACGGTCCATGCGGCCCAGGCGCTGCCAGGCGTGGCCCATCTTCTGGTGCAGCGCCAGGTCGGGCTGCAGGGAGACGAAGATGTCGAGCGCCTCCTGCCAGTGTTCGTGCTTGAAATAGAACTCGCCGATGAGCCTCATCTTCTGCGGGTCGGCAAAGTCGGCCTTCAGAAGCGGGACGGCGGCGAGGTTGGCCGTGGCGGCGAAGGGGTCGCGGAACTCGCCCTTGCGGCGGAAGAGGCGGAAGAAGCGGTAGAGGTCCTGCACATAGCCCGCAATGGCCATCAGCCGAGCCTTCTGCTGCGGCAGCAGCTCCGTGCCGACCAGTTCCGCCAGGTTGATGTTGGCGTCGCTGAGCTGCTGGAGCATGGCGTCCTTGTGGGCCTGCGGCAGGCGGTCGAGGGAGAGCGTGAAGGAGTACTTGTCGCCGTCGCACATGGTCGGCGCGGCCGCCAGGATGGTGCCGAGGGTCTGGTCGTGGCCCAGGGCGCGGGCGGCGTCGCTCTGCTCGGGGTCGTAGGGGAGGAACCAGGCCGAGGGGTGGCTGAAGAAGGGGTAGCCCTTCAGCATGCTGAACGCGCTGAAGAAGAGGTCGCCCCCTTCGTTCTGCAGGTCGCTCAGCTTCTGGAGTTTGTCGGCGATGCCGCTCTTGTCGAGCAGCTCCTCCCACTCGGGGTTCATCTCCAGCTCCGAGGGGTCGGCGTCGGGCTTTATGCGCTTGTAGAGGTCGGGGCGCAGCTTCATCATCTCGGGTATGATCTCGTCGCGCATCTGGCGCGATATCTTCTCCACGTCCGACGTGCGTATCAGCTGCATGAAGATGGCCTCCATGTCGGCGCTCCAGGAGGTCTGCTCGCGGAGCGACTCCAGCCGCCGGGCCACGGCCGACGTGTTGGAGCGGCGGGGCCAGCGGGCCATCACGAGCGCGGCGCCCACGGAGGCGCGCACCTGCATCTCCATGGAGCCTGAAGTGGCGGCGTCCAGCAGCAGGAGCAGCGTCGGCTCGCTATAGAACTCGAGCCCCGAGAGGGTCAGGGCGCTCACAAGCAGCAGCGGCACGCGCAGCGGCAGAGTGGGCGACAGCAGCGCCTCGCGCAGCGCCTCGCGGTCTTCGGAACTCAGCGGCACCGTGACCCACACGCGCTCCCAGAGCCTCCGCTCGGCGGCTTCGGCTTGCGGGCGGGCGTCCTTCGGTTTGGGGCCGAAGCTGAAGGCGGAGAGAGCCGATTCGGAGCGGGCCGTGGCCTCCAGCAGGGCCGTGATGGTGTCGGCCGGGCGCAGTCGCTCGGTCCGCAGGGTGTTGTAGTATAGGGTGGGGCGGTCTTTGGCCTCGGCCTCGCGCACGGTGAGGTCCAGCATGGTGTAGATGCGCGACTGCAGGGCGCCGATCTGGCTTTCGCGGCTCGGGTCGGGCGCTCCGGTCATGGCGTAGTCTATGATGCGGCCGTAGTCTTCCTCGGCGCGGTCCACTTCGTTGCGGAGCCACCACGCGTTGGCCGGAGCCATCACGCGCAGCAGCCGGAATGCCTCCTTGAGTTCGCCATTGCGAACCGCGGCCTCCACCGCCAGTTTGTATTCGTCAGTATTCATATCGTGTTATCGGGTGTCTAACCGTAGGGTCGCGGCATGCCGCGACCCTACGGTTAGACACCCGATAACACGATATGAATACTGACGAATACAAACTGGCGGTGGAGGCCGCGGTTCGCAATGGCGAACTCAAGGAGGCATTCCGGCTGCTGCGCGTGATGGCTCCGGCCAACGCGTGGTGGCTCCGCAACGAAGTGGACCGCGCCGAGGAAGACTACGGCCGCATCATAGACTACGCCATGACCGGAGCGCCCGACCCGAGCCGCGAAAGCCAGATCGGCGCCCTGCAGTCGCGCATCTACACCATGCTGGACCTCACCGTGCGCGAGGCCGAGGCCAAAGACCGCCCCACCCTATACTACAACACCCTGCGGACCGAGCGACTGCGCCCGGCCGACACCATCACGGCCCTGCTGGAGGCCACGGCCCGCTCCGAATCGGCTCTCTCCGCCTTCAGCTTCGGCCCCAAACCGAAGGACGCCCGCCCGCAAGCCGAAGCCGCCGAGCGGAGGCTCTGGGAGCGCGTGTGGGTCACGGTGCCGCTGAGTTCCGAAGACCGCGAGGCGCTGCGCGAGGCGCTGCTGTCGCCCACTCTGCCGCTGCGCGTGCCGCTGCTGCTTGTGAGCGCCCTGACCCTCTCGGGGCTCGAGTTCTATAGCGAGCCGACGCTGCTCCTGCTGCTGGACGCCGCCACTTCAGGCTCCATGGAGATGCAGGTGCGCGCCTCCGTGGGCGCCGCGCTCGTGATGGCCCGCTGGCCCCGCCGCTCCAACACGTCGGCCGTGGCCCGGCGGCTGGAGTCGCTCCGCGAGCAGACCTCCTGGAGCGCCGACATGGAGGCCATCTTCATGCAGCTGATACGCACGTCGGACGTGGAGAAGATATCGCGCCAGATGCGCGACGAGATCATACCCGAGATGATGAAGCTGCGCCCCGACCTCTACAAGCGCATAAAGCCCGACGCCGACCCCTCGGAGCTGGAGATGAACCCCGAGTGGGAGGAGCTGCTCGACAAGAGCGGCATCGCCGACAAACTCCAGAAGCTGAGCGACCTGCAGAACGAAGGGGGCGACCTCTTCTTCAGCGCGTTCAGCATGCTGAAGGGCTACCCCTTCTTCAGCCACCCCTCGGCCTGGTTCCTCCCCTACGACCCCGAGCAGAGCGACGCCGCCCGCGCCCTGGGCCACGACCAGACCCTCGGCACCATCCTGGCGGCCGCGCCGACCATGTGCGACGGCGACAAGTACTCCTTCACGCTCTCCCTCGACCGCCTGCCGCAGGCCCACAAGGACGCCATGCTCCAGCAGCTCAGCGACGCCAACATCAACCTGGCGGAACTGGTCGGCACGGAGCTGCTGCCGCAGCAGAAGGCTCGGCTGATGGCCATTGCGGGCTATGTGCAGGACCTCTACCGCTTCTTCCGCCTCTTCCGCCGCAAGGGCGAGTTCCGCGACCCCTTCGCCGCCACGGCCAACCTCGCCGCCGTCCCGCTTCTGAAGGCCGACTTTGCCGACCCGCAGAAGATGAGGCTCATCGGCGAGTTCTATTTCAAGCACGAACACTGGCAGGAGGCGCTCGACATCTTCGTCTCCCTGCAGCCCGACCTGGCGCTGCACCAGAAGATGGGCCACGCCTGGCAGCGCCTGGGCCGCATGGACCGTGCCGCGGAGCAGTATGAGCGCGCCGAGATGCTGGCGCCCGAGTCGGCCTGGACCCTGCGCCGTCTGGCCGCCGCCCGTCGCGCCCTGGGTCAGCCCGAAGAGGCCCTGAAGCTCTACCAAAGGCTCGAACGGCTGGAGCCGGAACGGGTGGCGACCGCCCTGGCCATGGGCCACTGCCATCTGGAGAGCGGCAACGTCCGCGAGGCGCTCCACAGCTACTACCGCGCCGAATTCATGGACGAGAAGTCGCTCAAGCCGATTCGCCCCATAGCGTGGACCACGTTCCTGAGCCGCGACTTCGAGACCTCGCGAAAGTATTACGACCGCCTGATGGCCGAGGACACCCCGACGGCCAACGACTACCTCAACATGGGCCACCTCTCGCTCGCCACGGGCCACCTGCGCGAGGCCATAAACTATTACAAACTCTTCTCGCAGGACGCCGCGGCCCTCGGCAAGGCCCTCCGGGGCGACGAGCGTCTGCTGCAGCAGGCCGGAGTGGACACCTCCGTAATCCCCCTGCTACTTGACTCAATACGATATAAACTATAAACTATGAATCCACTAACACAAGAATTCACCACACCTCCCTTCTCAAAGATCAAGTTTAACCACTACCGCCCCGCCATAGAGCGCGGCATGGAACTTGGGTTGCAGGAGATAGACCGCATCGCCTCCAACGAGGAGGAACCAACGTTTGACAACACCATCGGCGCCCTTGAGCGCTCGGGCGAGGACCTCGACCGCGTCATGGGCGTATTCGACGCCCTGCTGGCAGCCGACGCCACGGACGAGATGATGGACCTGGCCATAGAGATGTCGCCCCGGCTGGCCGACTACTCCGCCCGGATTTCGATGAACGAGCCGCTCTTTGCCCGCGTCAAGGCCCTCTACGACAAGCGCGACCAACTGGGGCTCACCACGGAGCAGCTTACCGTGCTGACCAACCACTACAAGGGCTTCGTGCGCTCGGGCGCACTGCTCCCGCCCGAAAAGAGGGAGCATCTGAAGATGATAAAGGCGCGCCTGAGCGAGCTGACCACCCGCTTCGGCCAGAACGTGAAGAGGGAGCTGGCCACCTACCGCTTCCCCCTGCGCGAGGACCAGGTTGACGGTCTGCCTGACTGGCTGCTGGAGCTAATCAAGACCGACAACCCCGAGGAGCCCTACGTGCTGACCCTACAGTCATATCAGTACCTCACCTTCATGCGCTATTCGCCCCACGACGACCTGCGCCGCCAGCTTTACATGCTCTACTCGTCGCGCAACACCCGGGGGGAATACTCCAACGTGGAGGTGCTCCGCGAGATTGCCAACCTGCGCCTGCAGATGGCCCGCCTGCTCGGCTACGAGACCTTCGCCGACTTCAAGCTGGAGCGCACCATGGCCAAGGAGCCGAAGGCCGTCTACGCCCTGCTCGACGAGCTGCGCGAGGCCTACCGCCCGGCCCTCGAAAGGGAGCTGGAGCAGCTGCGCGACTTTGCCGGCGAGGAGATTACCCCCTGGAACTACTCCTACCACTTCAACCGCCTGCGCCTCCGCCTCCACAACTTCGACGAGGAGAAGATGCGCCCTTACTTCGGGATCAAGAGGGTCATAGCGGGCATATTCGACCTGGCGTGCCGCCTGTATGACCTCGATATTAAAGACCGCGAAGACGTGGAGCCCTACGACCCGACCGTCGGGGTGTTCGAGCTGCTGGACGCCGACGGGACGTCGCTCGGACTGCTCTATGCCGACTTCTTCCCCCGCCCCGGCCGCAAGAACCCCGGCGCCTGGATGACCGAATTCCGCGAGGCCGACGGCACGCGCCGCCCGCTGGTGAACATCGTCATGAACATGGTAGTGCCGACCAACGGGCAACCCCCGTTGCTGACCACCAGCGAGGTGCGCACCTTCCTCCACGAGTTTGGCCACGCCCTGCACGCGCTGCTGACCCGTGCGAACTACAAGTCGGTCAGCGGCACCAACGTGTTCCGCGACTTCGTGGAGCTGCCGTCGCAGTTCAACGAGAACTTCCTGACGGAGCCGCAGTTTCTGGAGAACTTCGCCAGACATTATGAGACCGGCGAGCCGCTGCCCCAGGAGATGATCGACCAGATGCGCGCCGCCGAGCAGTTTGGCGCCGCCTACATGGGCATGCGCCAGCTCAACTTCGCCTACCTCGACATGGCGTGGCACACGCTGAAGGAGCCGCTCACGGGGTCGCCCTTCGAATTTGAGGCCGAGGCCATCGCGCCCGTGCGCATCTTTGACGCGCCGGAGGGGACACTCATCTCCCCATCGTTCAGCCACATCTTTGCGGGCGGTTACGCCGCCGGTTACTACTCCTACAAGTGGGCCGAAGTGCTCGACGCCGACGCCTTCTCCCTCTTCCAGGAGCGCGGCGTGTTCAACCCCGAGGTGGCCGCCAGCTTCCGCCACAACATCCTCGAGGCGGGCGGCACGGACGACCCCGCCGAGCTCTACCGCCGCTTCCGCGGCCGCAACCCCTCCATCCAGCCCCTCCTCCGCCGCGACGGCCTCGCCTGATCCTCCATGTGTAGGGTCGCGGCCTGCTGCGACCCGGCGTCAAAGTTACCGTCAGCCAACGGGTCGCAGCAGGCCGCGACCCTACACGGCGACCGCCACTCTCCTACCCGTTGTCCACGGTGTCCACGGTGTCCACGGTGGACAGGGTTTGCAGAGACCGTGGACAGTGTGGACAAGTGGACACGACGTTAAAAAAACTTAACAGAGTGTAATTTTTACTATGAAAGACTTGACAAAGGGGGTCAAAATGTTGTAACTTTGCCAACGTTATCCGGCATAACCTTTATTCTTTAACCCCCCAACATTTCTTTTTATGAACCACAATGAAATGAGCTTGACTAAACAAGCTTATGAGCACCTCGTGTGCTCAATCGAGAACCCCGATGAGCCCGAAATCGAACGCGAATACGTCGGCATGCTCCGCGTGATGCCCGCCACCCGCTGGAACTCCATCGCCTCCACCCGTCCCAACCCCGACCAGCTCTGGGGCGAGTTCTGGTATGAGGGCGAAGTGTGCTGCCTCTTTGCCGACTCCAACCTCGGCAAGTCGATACTGGCCGTGCAGATAGCCGAGGAGATAGCCCGGCGTCAGACCGTCATCTACTTTGACTTCGAGCTGACCGACAAGCAGTTTCAGCTCCGCTGCAGCGACGAGTCCGGCACGCTCCATGACTTCCCCGAGCGCTTCCTGCGCGCACAGGTCGACACCTGTCAGTATCAGGGCGAGGACTTCGAGGACGCCATCATCAGAGACATCGAGCAGTGTGCCGTCAACAACGACGCCCGGGTCCTGATAGTCGACAACCTGACGTGGCTCTGCAACTCGTCGGAGAAGGGCGATGCGGCAGGCGAGCTGATGATGCGTCTGGTGCAGCTCAAGAAGAAGTACGGCTGGAGCATCCTGGTCATTGCCCACACGCCCAAGCGCATGCAGGGGCTGCCGCTGACGGCCAACGACCTCGCAGGCTCCAAGAAGCTCTTCAACTTCTTTGACTCCGTCTTCGCCATGGGCCAGAGCGCCACGGACCACACCCTGCGCTACATCAAGCAGCTGAAGGTGCGCAACGGCGAGTTCCACTACGGCGCCGACAACGTGATGCTCGGCCACATCGTCAAGCCCTCCACCCTGGCCCACTTCGAGTGGAGCGGCTTCGGCAAGGAGAAGACCCATCTGAAACTTCAGGACGCCGAGGTCGTAAAGCGCGACCAGGAGATACTGGAGATGCGTCGCGAGGGCCTGAGCATCCGCGACATTGCGGAACTGATGGAGGTAAGCAAGTCGCTGGTCGACAAGGTGATTCGCCGCGCCTGACTTCCGTGTCCTTCGTGTCCACGCTGTCCACGCTGGCGGCTCAACGCCCACATCGTGGACAGTGTGGACATCGTGGACAAAACACGTAAAATACTTTAGAGCAATGAGATACACCCAAGGAAGGCCATCGCTGGCCCGTCGCGGCAAGACCCGCTGTCCACAGTGCGGACGTAAAACCTTTGTCAACTACATATATCCCGACGGTACGCCGGTGGCCGACGGCGAGTGCGGCAAGTGTGACCGCGCCGACCACTGTGCCTACCACATGCCGCCGCGCCAGTGGAACGCCCTCCATCGCTCCCCCTCCGCCCCCGTGCGCCACGAGCCGCCCCGGCCCCTCCAGCCCTCATTCATGCCCACGGAGCTGATGGCCCGCAGCCTCGGCCACTACGAGCGCAACCCCCTGGCCCGCTTCCTCCACGGCGTCTTCGACCCCCATCTGGGCGCCGACCGCGTGGACTCCGTCCTGATGGACTACGGCCTGGGCACGTCGGCCCTCTGGGGCGGTGCGGCGGTGTTCTGGCAGGTCGACCACCTGGGGCGCGTGCGCACGGGCAAGGTGATTGGCTACGACCCGCTGACCGGCCACCGCATCCACGACCGCAACACCTGGGTACACGCGCTGCCCACCCTGCGCCGCCCCGACTTCAACCTCCGGCAGGCCTACTTCGGCGCCCACCTGATGCGCAACGTCTCCGGCAACCCCACCATCCTCCTCTTCGAGAGCGAGAAGGGCGCCCTGATCACGGCCCTGCTGATGCACCTGCTCGGCTGCGAGCGCACGTTCATCCCCATGGCCTGCGGCGGCTGCGCGGGGTTCAACCCCTCGGCCGACCTGCGCGGCGACCCCTGGGACAAGCATCAGGTACTGCGCGGCCGCCGCGTGGCCCTCTTTCCCGACCAGGGGAAGTATGAGGAGTGGGACTCGCGGCGCCCCCAGCTGCAAGGCTGGGCCGCCTGCTGCAGCATCTCGCGGGTCATGGAGCGCCCCCAGGCCGTCGAAGTCGCCCCCGGCGACGGCTTCGACGACCTCATCCTCCGCCACCTCGCCTCCCCCCTCCCCCTCGACGCCCTCGTCACCCTCTTCAACCGCAGCTTCTAGTTCAAGTCGTGTAGGGTCGCGGCCTGCTGCGACCCGGCGTCAAAGTTACCGTCAGCCAACGGG
>X378_Fat_Sand_Rat__coassemble_163_pt1 | contig 13605 bp, 10 predicted proteins | sample X378_Fat_Sand_Rat__metabat2_low_PE_008 | metagenome-assembled genome bin X378_Fat_Sand_Rat | reverse complement strand
AAGTAATAGAACTGAGGCCCGGGCTTGAAGCTTCGGGCCTCTTCTTTTAGTCGTCTGAATAGTGGCGGAGCACTCGCCGGTACGAGTTGAATATCTTAGACTTGCTGACGAAACCGACATAGCGGCCCTGGTCGTCAACAACTGGCAGATTCCAGGCTCCGGTGTCATCGAAGGTCTTCATGACGTGTTCCATATTCTCGCCGAGTTGTATCTTCGCGACCGGCGCTGTCATGAACTTGTTGACGTACATGCGCCGGTAAAGGTCGGGGCGGAACATGATGTTACGTATATCGTCGAGCATCACTATTCCAAGCAGTTTTCCATGATCGTCAACTACAGGGAAGAGGTTTCGCGAACTGCGTGCAATAACGTCGCACATCTCCTTGAGGCTCATGTTCGGTTTGACGGTCAGGAAGTCGGTTTCGACCACCGAATCCATCTTAAGGAGCGTCAGTACGGCCTTATCCTTATGATGCGTAAGCAGCTCGCCGCGCTGGGCCAGACGCATTGTATAGATGCTGTATGGCTCAAAGAACTTGATCGTACCGTAGGCTATAGTGCTGACGATAAGCAACGGAAGGAAGAGCTCGAATCCGCCTGTGAGTTCTGCCGTAAGGAAGATGCCCATTAACGGGGCATGCATGACGCCCGACATAACGCCAGCCATACCCATCAGCGCGAAGTTCTTGGTGCTCAGGTCCAGAGCAAACAGGTCGTTCAGAACATAAGCGAAGAGGAACCCGGTCATGCACCCCACATAAAGCGAAGGGGCAAACGTGCCGCCCACGCCACCGCCACCGTTTGTGGCCGAAGTGGCGAACGCCTTCAAAAGCACAATAGCAAGTATAAAAAGAGCCACAAAAAGTGTTGAAGTGTTCTCGTGGTAGAATACGGAATCGGTCACTAACTGCGACGGGTCGCCACCCAGGAGGTCTATAATTGACGTATAACCTTCACCGTAGAGTGGGGGGAAAAGGAACACAAGAGCCGAAAGAATTGAGCCACCGACTAGTGTCTTGATCCACGGCTTCTTGAGCCTGCTGAACATATTCTCCATCATGTTCATCACACGCGTAAAATATAGCGATGAGAAACCGCAGACAATGCCGAGCAGAATGGCGAAAGGTATGCGTCCCATTGCAAACTTCTCGCTCTGAATGAAGAAGAACTCGAAGTCATAGCCCGAGAAAGTATAGCTTACCGTTGCAGCCGAAATGGAGGCGATAAGCAGGGGCATCACTGAAGCCGTCGTAAGATCGAGCATCAGCACCTCGAGAGTGAACAACATGCCGGCAATCGGGGCTTTGAAAATGCCCGCAATACCGGCGGCAGCACCGCAACCGACCAACATCATCAGAACTCGCGGGGACATTCGGAACAGACTGCCAAGTTGCGAGCCTATTGCCGCGCCCGTGTACACTATTGGACCCTCGGCACCGACTGATCCGCCGAAGCCGATGGTGATGGACGATGCCACTATCGAAGTGTAGCAGTTATGTGCCTTTAGTCGCGATTTGTTCTGCGAGATGGCTTGGAGCACGCGCGTAACGCCGTGACTTATGTTGTCCTTTACTATATGGCGTACATACCATCCGGCAATCAAGATGCCAATAACAGGGAAAATGAAGAAGAGATAGTTGCCGCCCACATGGCTGATATGGCCCGTGAGCATCTCTTCGATGTAAAAAATCAAGGTTTTCAACAGCAAAGCTGCGAAGCCGCACACGATGCCCACCATCAGGGCCAGGACCAAAACAAAGTTCTTCTCCTTTATGTGGTGCTGACGCCAACGCAGGAACCGCAGCATGAAGTCGTTAAATCGCGACTTCTTTCGAGGATGCTCTGTTGAAGTTTCCGACATTCGTTTCAGTTTATTTTCCTTGTCCACTTACCACCGTATTGATGGTATGGAGCAGAATCTTCAAATCAGTTGAAATCGAGATATTCTCGAGGTAAAACAGGTCGTAGCGCAACCGCTCGACCATCTGGTCGATGTTGGACGCATACCCGAACCTTACCATGCCCCACGAAGTGATGCCCGGGCGAACCTGGTAAATCATGGGGTAGAGGGGAACACGTTCGGCAATCTGGTTGGCGAAGTGGCGTCGTTCGGGCCTGGGGCCTACAAGCGACATGTCGCCTCTCAGCACATTGACAAACTGGGGCAGTTCGTCAAGACGATACTTCCGCAGGAAGCGGCCTACCTTCGTGATGCGTGGGTCGTCGTCGGTGGTCAGCCTGGGACCATCGTGTTTCTCGGCATCTGTCCGCATGGTGCGAAACTTGATAATCTTGAAGTCGCGGCCATGATAACCGACTCGTTCCTGACGGTAGAAGACCGGGCCTTTGTCATCGCGCTTGATGGCGAGGGCTATCACGCCCAAAACTGGCAGTCCCACAACCAATGCTAACGAAGAGAGCACTACGTCGCACACTCTCTTCACATTCCATACGCTGTCCGAGATGTTTGCTGTAGTTATGTTAATCAGCGGTTCGCCGGCTACGTTAAACTGCCGTTTGGTTGTCAGTACGGCCGACTCGATGGTCGGGGAAAGATAGAGCATCATATCCAGCGGCATGCACTGGCGTATGATTTCGCTAAGCATTGGGGATTTTTCCAAGCCGGGGGAGAGAATCATATTGGATAAGGCGCGGCTCGACGTAATCTCAGCCAGCTTGTCCATCTCCAGAATCTCAAGTTCCAGGCATTTGGGGCACACTTCATCTGATGGTCTTACCTTCACAAATCCGACCACCTTCAGGCCCATGCCTTTCGGAAGACTATTGATGCGGTTTGCGAGATCAACAGCTTTTTCATCTGTGCCAATCACCAGAGCCTCATGAAATTTGTGGCGGTTATGGATTCTTCTGACCTCCAGACGGGTGATCAGGAAGCGCCCGCTATAGACACAAATAAAAAGGAGTGTCCAAAGGATTGCAATTTGCTCAGCGGCAACGAGACGACGGTGAGGGACATCGTTGACAAGAGCTGCAAAGAAGACTACAAACGCACCGACGAGGGTAGAACTAAAGGTTGTCAGAAATTCCTGAGCACGCGAACGCTGGTCTACATGATTGTAATAGCCCGAAAGCCAGTAAATACCCATCATGATAAGCGGAAATATGATCTGCCCACCCCATATGGTTGGCATCTGATAATACTCTGCGAGCGACGGGGCCCAATCAGTTGCGCGTTGCCAGCGGATGATGTTAAACAGGAATATGGCGAGCGATGTCAGCAGAAAATCACTGCTAACGTAATACCAGCGCAAACGGTGGCGTATTCTGACTGACAGGCTCAACATATTACCTGATAATCTTTATCTGGCCGTCGGCCGAGAGTTTGATTATATTGCTCGGACGATGAAACTCACAGGGTGTCTCTCGTTCTGTTTCACAAACATAATCCACTGACTCAATTATTTCGGGGTCAATCTCAGCAAAGCAGCTAGGAGCCTTTTGGCCCGAGATGTTGGCGGAGGTACTGACAAGAGGTTTGTGTAGCCGTCGGCATAACTCTGCCGAAAAACGGTGATTGGTTATACGAATAGCAAGAGAACCATCTTCTGCAGGCAGGTTTGCTGCAATCGGAGGAACCTTTGCACCGTCGTACACTATTGTAAGGGGTTCAACAGCTGCATCAATCAGTTCGTAAGCCACTTCGGGCACTCCACTTACATATCGTTCGAGCAGTGCGTCGTTATCCAAAAGACATATCAGCGCCTTGCTGTCCTGCCGCTTCTTTATTTCATAAATGCGGGCAACAGCCTCCGCGTTGGCGGCATCACACCCCAAGCCCCAAATCGTGTCAGTGGGGTAGAGTATGACACCTCCGTTGCGGAGCACTTCAAGCGCTCTTTCTATGTCTTGATTACATGCCATATTGCTTGCTGTAACGCAATACCTGGGGCAGGAACTCTTCCTTATATGTCACCTTAACATCTGTGATTTCACCGTTCTTGTCAGTAATTGCTTCATAAACGGGATTCACAAAGCCCTTGTAAGGAGCAATGTTCAAGGCTTCGTAGCGTTCCTTGACTTCCTTATGGAGAGCGGGATCTACCTTCACGCCGTAGGCCTCAACCAGTTTGCGACCGGCTTCGTAGTCGCCGGTACTCTTGATGCGCTGGATTTCAGCGAGCAGTTCGCCGAAGAGTCCGCGCAGGGCCTGATAGTCGTTGACCTGAACGTATGTCTTGCCGTCCTTCTTGACGAGTTCAACCACCTTGTTGGGTGCGCCCTTCTCGAGCACCCATTTGGCGATGAGCTGGCGGTTGCGCATGTGGGCCTCCTCGACATCCTTGCCGGGTTCAAGACGAGCCAGTTGGGTCATAAGGCCGTTCATCATGTACTTGTAATATTCAGCCTTATAGGCATCAGGATTCTCGAGCAGACCAAGTTCCTGAAGTTTCGGATCGGCAAGATAATAGAGAGCGAAGAGATCGGCACGAGCTTCCTCGAGGGTCGAGCCGTGAGCCTTTAGCGCATCGGGGTCAACGCCGGGGAGCAGTCGTCCGGAAGCGTGGCCGAGGCATTCGTGAAGGTCAGTGTGGAGGTTGTCGGTAATGTAACCCCAGTTGTCCATCAGTTTGGCGGTTTCTTCGTCGATAACGAATTCTTCGTTGAAGCCGTTGCCATGTGCAGCAATGTCGTAGGCCTCGGTTATATTCTCGAGGGTAACTGACTTCGAGCCATGAGCGGCACGAATCCAGTTGGCGTTGGGGAGGTTGATACCGATAGGGGTAGCAGGGTAGGAGTCACCGGCAAGAATGGCGGCGGTGATAACTTTGGCGCTTACTCCCTTAACATTAGGCTTGCGGAACTGCGGGTCAACTGGCGAGTGGTCTTCAAACCACTGTGCGTTGTTCGAAACGGTCTCGGTGCGTTTCGATGCCTTCTCGTTTTTGAAGTTGACGATGCTCTCATACTGGCCGGTCATACCCAGTGGATCGCCGTAGCTCTCGATGAAGCCATTGATAAAGTCAACAGGGCTTGCGGTGTCCTCCGCCCAAAGAATCGAATAGTCGTCGAAGGTTTTGAGGTCGCCGGTTGTGTAGAACTCAATCAGCTTGTCGATGTAAGCCTTCTGCGCATCATTGCAAGCATATTGATTAGCCTTGCCAAGCAAGTCAACTATCTTCTTAATCTGTTCGCCATAGACTCCACCCACCTTGTAAACCTGCTCCTGGATGGTTCCATCAGGGAGTTTCACGAGCTTGGAATTCAAGCCGTAGCTTATAGGGGTGGTATCGTTGGGATTCTTCAACTTGTTGTAATAATCCTCGACTTCCTGCTGTGTGATGCCACCGTCGTAGAGGTTGCAGGCTGAGGTGGCGATAAGGTCAACGCCATCAGCCTGGTTCACACGCTTGGGCATGATTTCGGGGTTAAAAATTACCTCGGCAAGTTCTTCGTAGTTCGCAGGCTTGTTGGGGAGGGCTTCAGCCTGCTTGTTGAGCCAGTCGCGGCTGAACTTAGGCTGGAACTTATCCATGCTGTAGTGGTGGTGGATGCCGTTGGCAAACTCAACTTGCTTCAAATATAGCTCGAAGTTCTTGTATTCAGCATCCTCTTTGTCACCGTTATAGTTCTCATAGACTCCCTCGATGAGGTCGCGAATCGGGAGGTTCCATTTGCAGTTCTGGTCCCAAATAATGTCGCGACCGGTAAGTGCAGCTTCATTCAGATAGTAAATCAGTTTCTTCTGGTCCAGCGACAGGGAGTCAAATCCTGGAACAGTGTAACGCAACACCTCGATGTCGGCAAAACGGTCGACATTGTAGTCCACGTCAGCCTCGGGAGTAGCATGCTTACAGCCAACGAGTGAGGCGGCACAAAGTGCAATAGGCATAATGTTTTTTAGTTTCATATCTTAATTTTTAAGTTTATTCTACTTGGAGTATCAGGCCCTTGAGGTATTCGCCTTCAGGGTGATAGATGTTGATAGGGTGGTCGGCAGGCTGGGTCATTTGATGAAGAATCCTCACCTTGCGGCCGGTTTGTGCAGCTGCAGAGAATACAGCAAGGCGAAACTGCTCTCGACTCACTGCCTGCGAGCAACTGAAGGTGAACAGGATGCCTCCGGGGGCAATCTGTTCCATTGCTCGCGCATTCAGGCGCCGATAGCCTTGCAGAGCGTTGTGGAGGGCGCTGCGATGCTTGGCAAAAGCCGGAGGGTCGAGCACTATAAGATCATATTGACCCTTTTTGATTTCAGCAAGATACTTGAAAGCATCGGCCACAATGGCTTCGTGTCTGTCGCAATCCGGGAAGTTCATCTCAACGTTGGCCTTAGTCAGTTCGATGGCCTTGGCCGATGAATCGACAGAGTGAACCAGCTTTGCACCTCCGCGGAGAGCATAAACCGAGAATCCACCGGTGTAACAGAACATATTCAGCACCTTTCGGCCTTTGGAGAAGTGCTCCAACAAAGAGCGGTTGTCGCGTTGGTCAACGAAGAATCCAGTTTTCTGACCGCGGAGCCAGTCGATATTGAACTGCAGGCCATTCTCCATGGCGACACTTCCTGAATACTGACCGATGATATAGTCGTTTTGAGGGTCGAGACGCGCCTTATAGGGTAGTGTGGTCTCCGACTTATAGTAGACGTTTGCCACCGATAGGCCGGGGATTTCAGTCAGCGTCTCTGCGATGATGTCGCGACAAAAATGCATACCGGGCGAGTGGGCTTGCACAACGGCAGTCGTGCCATAGATATCAACCACTAATCCGGGCAGAAAGTCGCCCTCGCCATGAACAAGACGGTAGGCATTGTTGTCGGGCCGTATGAGTTTCAGCGCTTTGCGGAGTTCAAACGCAGCCTGAAGCCTTTCAGCAAAGAATTCTTGGTTAATCTCGCGGAGATTGCCGAACTCCAGCATCCTGACCATAATGCTGCCAATCTGAAAATGGCCTACGCCCATCAGTTGGCCGGAGGCGGAACGTACTTCCACTACCTGCCCCTCCTCAAGTCCTTGTGGTTGCTGGGCGATTGCGCCGGAGAAGACCCACGGATGGAAACGCTTGAGCGATTCGTCCTTACCTTTCTTAAGTGTTATAACGGGGTAGCTCATCATAGCAGGAATCTTATTATATCGTTCAGATTAGCCCATACCATAAGCATTATCAAGAAGGTCATGCCAACATACTGGGCGGCAACAAGGAATTTCTCCGATGGCTTGCGGCGTACAAACACCTCGTAAAGGAGGAACATAACATGACCACCGTCAAGAGCCGGTATCGGTATGATGTTCATGAATGCGAGGGCAACCGAAAGGAAGGCTGTCAGGTTCCAGAAGCTGTACCAGTCCCATTTGGGCGGGAACATGCTGCCGAGTGCGCCGAATCCACCTATGCTTTCTGCACCACGTTTGCTGAAAATCTGGCTCAGTGATTTTACATAGTTGGTTAGGGTAGAAGTGCCGAGCGTCCAGCCCTTCGGAATAGCCTCAAAAAGGGTATATTTCTTTACGAAAACGGGATAAATCTCAGTGAAGGGTGTAAGCTGGAATCCCAGTTTGCCATCCTCAGTCGGAGTGGCTGTAACGGCAATCAGCTTGCCTTCGCGTTCAACCTTCAGTTCAGTAGGTTTGCCGCCGTATGCCCTGAGCGCAGGCATCAGTTCCGTATAGGCCGGGGTAGCGCTATCGCCCACGGCAACAATGCGGTCGCCCTTCTGAAGTCCGGCTTCGGCAGCCGGTTGACCCTTGATAACATCTGCAACAACAACGGGCAAGCGGTATTCAAAGAACCCGCGGTCATCGTTCAGATCCATTATGAAATCCTTGGGCAACTGGATGCTAACGGTATCCTTACCGTTACGGAACACTTTCACCTCGCGAGCCTGAGCCAGAGATAGGAGCGCATCCGGATCGGTCGCTTCGACCTCCTTGCCGTCCGCCATCAGGGGGATGTCGCCATTGCGGAAGCCAACAGCCTGAGCAGCGGCAACGTAATCCATGCCTTCGTAAGCGTCGCGAAACTTGACGCACTGCTCGCCATAGCTAAATGCCAGTCCGATATAAATGATGATGGCCAGCAGGAAATTGAACAGAACGCCGCCGCACATAACCAGGAGGCGCTGCCATGCGGGTTTGGTGCGGAACTCCCACGATTGTGGCTCGGCCGAGAGTTTGTCTGCTCCCTGAGTCTCGTCAATCATGCCGGAGATGGCGCAATAGCCACCTAAAGGCAGCCAGCCGATACCATAAATAGTCTGTTTCCAGGCCGGTATCTTTTCGTCCTCCTTATAGCTCTTGCCAACTTTGAATGTGGCGAGAGGGTGTGGTTCCTCCTTCTTGTCCATCCACGTGCAGAGTTCCAGTCGTCCCTCCTTGGGTATATAGCGGACCAGCGAGAAACGCGGGTTAAAGAAGAGGAAGAATTTATCTACGCGTATGCCGAAAATTCTGGCGAAGATATAGTGACCGAACTCGTGAATGGTCACGAGTATAGAGAAGGCCAGAATCAGTTGTAATGCTTTAATCAGAAATTCATCCATGAGTGTGTCATATCATCGAGGCGGCTACCTGGCGCGCCTCCGAATTTGTGGCTATGTAATCAGATAATTGTGGTTGTTGGATATATGCTACCTTGTCAACTGTTTGAGTTATAATCCGATAGATGTCGGTGAATCCGATGCGTCCCTCGCGGAAGGCAAGATTGGCAATCTCGTTGGCTGCATTAACTATGCAGGCTGTATTGCCGCCGCGCGCCAAAGCATATTGCGCGAGCGTCAGGCATGGGAACTTCTCGGTATCGGGAGCCTCGAACGTGAGGTGGGCGTAATCGGTCAATGACAGAGGGCGCTCGCCCGTCGGCATACGTCTGGTCAATCCCAGTGCGTAACTGATAGGCAGATGCATATCGGGGACACCGAGTTGTGCTTTCAAGGCACCGTCCTCGAATTCCACCATACTGTGGACAATGGACTGAGGATGAACGACGGCCTCTATTCTCTGAGGTTCGACGCCGAAGAGCCAATGGGCCTCGATTATCTCAAATGCCTTGTTGAGCATTGTGGCCGAGTCGATGGTTATCTTTGCCCCCATTTCCCAGTTGGGGTGGGCAAGTGCTTGTTTTGCCGTAGCCTTTCGGATCTCCTCAAGCGATTTGGTGCGGAACGGGCCACCGGAGGCCGTAATTATCAACTTCTTGACGGTCTTGAAATCTTCGCCTTGAAGACACTGATAAATCGCTGAATGCTCAGAATCCACAGGGATCAGAGTAGAGTTCGTTTCTGCGATTAAATTGTTGACCAACTCACCGGCTACTACCAGAGTCTCCTTGTTGGCCAGAGCAATTTCCTTGCCTGACTTGATGGCTTTAATGGTGGGAATAAGACCTGAATAACCGACGGTTGCGGTCACAACCATATCGGTTTCAGGGTCAGTCATAGCGTCTTCAATGGCTTGAGGGCCGGCCGCCACTGCGATTCCTAAAGGCTCAAGTGCCTCTTTAAGAGACGCATAACGAGCTTCATCGGCGATAATGGCTCGTTTGGGCCGAAACTCGCGTGCCTGCTCGATAAGGGCATCGACGCGGGTGCCGGCTATCAGAGAGCTGACGCCGAACAGGTCCGGATTCCTCCGTATTATGTCAAGGGTTTGAGTGCCTATGGATCCGGTGGACCCGAGCACTGCTATATTTTTCTTAGATTGGTCCATAATAATCACGCAAATTTAGCAAAAAAAATGGACTCCCGCAACATTCCTTTACCGGCCAGCGCAATCAGTTAAATATCAGTTGATTTAGGGATGAATTTGACTGCAAAATCCGGATTTGGAGGCACAAGGTCGATGCCTTCAACCGTGCCTTTGGGACGAGGTATGATACGCAACTCACCGCTACCAAACTTTTCAGCCAGACTAAGTGCTACAAAACCCATTGTCCTTCTAAGGTTTACCTCTATAGTCGGGCAGATCTGTTCGCGTCCTTCTGAGCCGCGATAAATCATCATGTCGACACCAAAAGGACCGTTATAGTCTTTGCCAAGGATTACCTCCATACAACGCGCAACCTCATGTGCCGTCTCATCGATGAAATCGCAACCCAACATTCGTCTCAACTCAGCTTGAGGACCCACTATATTTCCTGTATAAGAAGTACCTGAATTCTGGAAAAGACTAAGACCTAAGAAATCAACCTTGCCATCATTGGCTTCAAAAAGCATTGCAAAGTCCTTTATGCGGTCAAGCAACGGCTCGACCATGACGCTTCCTTGACGCCTGATTATGCCTTCCGCAGCTGCGAGATTGGTGGTAACTCCACGACCGCTGCAACTCCATGGGGCCTTCAATATGACAGGCTTATCCATTGGAATCTGCTTTAAATCGGTTGCCTCAATCGGCTCTGGAGGAAGAGGGTATGGAAGTTTCAACATTTGCCAAAGCTTAAGGGCTGTTCTCCTATGGCTTAATTCCCTAATTCTTGATACGTCAGGATAAGGCCCCTCAATACCAAGCCGCCTGAATTTGGCTTCAGCATAAGAACTCCAACCCCAAGGGGCCGGAATGTAGGGGCGCAGCATCCCGCTGCCTTCCCAAATTTGTCGCACGGCGGCGGCATGCCGCGAATCTACCTTCTCCTCCCACCATTTCGGATCAACATCCGGCGCAAGCACAGCATCACATGAGTTTGCATACCATAATGGCAATGCTTGCAGCGCTTTCGCAAAGACCTGAACTGACTTTGGCGGAGTAAAATTAGCCGAGCCATGAGCTAATGCCAGGTCGTTCTCCGGATTGAACCAATGGAGTTTCACTCGGGCGAGCCAATCAACTCGAAGGGCATCGCCTCCTCGATTTTCACGTTGACAAATTCGCCCGGCTTTAACACTTTAGTTTTCTTGACGAGCACCTCAGGGTCAACCTCAGGCGAGTCCCACTGCGTGCGACCGATATAATAGTCTGTCTCGGCTCGGTCAATGATAACTTTCTGAGTGGTGCCAATCTTGGCCTCCTGAATTTCCAGCGAGATTCCTTCCTGCTCGGCCATTAGAGCATCAAGCCGCGCTTGCTTGACCTCCTCGGGAGTGGCGTCGCGGAAGTTCTTGGCTGCATAGGTGTCCTCTTCCTCACAGTAGGCGAAGGCGCCCATGCGTTCAAACCGCGTTTCCTTAACGAAGTCAAGAAGTTGCTCGAATTCCTTGTCACCCTCCCCCGGAAAACCGACCATCAGAGTGGTGCGCAGATGCAGATCAGGCACTTTTTCGCGCATCTTGGCGATAAGTTCCCGCGTCTGTTCGCCGTTGATATGACGACGCATGTTTTTCAACACCGGATCGGCAATGTGTTGAAGGGCGATGTCCAGATAGTTGCAGACGTTCTCCCGCTCTGACATGACATCCATCAGTTCCATCGGAAAGTCGGAAGGGTAGGCATAATGCAACCTGAGCCACTCAACGCCGGGAATGTCCGCAAGTCGGCTGACCAACTCCGGCAAAAGATGCTTCTTCTGCGGGAGGTCAAGTCCGAAACCTGTCAAATCCTGGGCAATTACGTTGAATTCCTTCACGCCACGGTCAACCAACATTCTGACTTCGTTCTCAATATCCTCCGGCGCGCGCGAATGCATCCGTCCGGTAATCAGCGGGATGGCGCAGAAAGCGCAAAAGCGGTTGCATCCCTCCGATATCTTAAGGTATGCATGATGGCGCGGAGTGGTTATAATTCGGTCGTATGCCGTAGCACCAGGTCTTTTGCCTGCAAGTTCAGTAACGATACCAGGCCAGTCGAATTTGCCGTGCCAACTATCAACTTCGGGCAACTCTGAAGGCAACTCCTTGGCATACCGCTCACTAAGACAGCCCATAACCATAACCTGCTTGACTCTTCCTGCCTGTTTGGCCTCAGCGGCTTCAAGTATGGTGTTGATGCTCTCCTCCTTGGCGTCACCAATAAATCCGCAGGTGTTGATGACCACGGCATCGGCCTTCAGTGCAGGATTATCAGACGTGGCTGCGTCTATGCCCGACGAGTCGAGCATGCCGAGCAGGCGCTCCGTGTCGACAAGGTTCTTGCTGCAGCCCAGCGAAACTATATTTACTTTGGGGCGGTTCATTTCTTGTTGAAGAGCGAATCTACGAACTCCTCTTTATTGAAAACCTGAAGGTCGTCGATACCTTCACCAAGTCCTATGTACTTGACCGGAATTCCCATCTGATCACTGATGCCAATCACAACGCCACCCTTCGCTGTACCATCCAACTTGGTGATTGCCAAAGAGCTAACGGTTGTAGCAGCGGCAAACTGACGTGCCTGCTCGAAGGCGTTCTGCCCCGTGGATCCGTCCAACACAAGCAAGACCTCGTCGGGCGTGCCATCAATCAGTTTTGAGAGTACGCGGCGAATCTTCGAGAGTTCCTCCATCAGTGGTTTCTTGTTGTGCAGACGACCGGCGGTATCGATGATCACCACGTCGGCCTTCTGCGCAATGGCGCTCTGAAGAGTATCAAAGGCAACTGCAGCCGGATCGGCTCCTAATTTCTGCTTAACGATAGGAACATCTGCCCTTTCAGCCCATACGTCCAACTGTTCGGTTGCCGCTGCTCGGAAAGTGTCGGCCGCACCGATAACAACCTTGTTTCCGGCCTTCTTGAAAAGGTTGGCAAGCTTGCCGATAGTGGTTGTCTTGCCGGCGCCATTAACGCCTACCACCATAATTACATACGGCTTTCGAATACCATCAGGAAGGTGGAACTCCTCGTCGGGTCCGGGGGTCCCTTTGCGGTCATGCTCGGAAAGCATGGCGGCAATCTCCTCGCGAAGCATCTTGTGGAGTTCGTCGGTTCCGGTATATTTGTCGCGAGCCACACGGTCACGAATTCGGTCGATGATCTTTATGGTAGTCTCAACGCCCACATCCGATGTGATGAACACCTCCTCGAGTTCGTCGAGAAAGTCATAGTCGATGGTGCTGTGACCGGCTATGGTGCGTTTGAGTTTGCTCCAGAAACCCTCCTTGGTTTGCTCGAGGCCCTTGTCGAGGGTTTCTTTCTTTTTTCTTGTAAATAGCGATTTAAAATCCATTGTCGTAAAATTTCGGCAAAGTTACGAATTATTCCTGAAGTTGGCAAAGTACTGACTGAGCACCTCATTGGCGGCCGTAAACGAACTCAACCGGTTGCGAAGCACCTCTTCGCGAAGCGTGCCAAGCAGTTGCTGAATTTCAGGATTACGATAAAAGTGGTTGCGCAACTGCTCATCAATGGTTTCGTCCATCCAGTATCTGGCCTGACGGCGACGGCGCTCCTCGAAGTAGCCGTTGCGGGTAACGAGATCGAAATACCTATCAATCATATCCCAAACCTCAGGGATGCCAATCTCATAATAACCCGAATAGGTCAATACTTCGGGTTGCCAGCCTGAGGGCGTGGGCGGGAAGAGGTGCAATGCGCTTCGGAACTGTGCCTGCGCCAGTTTTGCGGCAGGCAGATTGTCACCGTCGGCTTTGTTGATTACAATGCCGTCGGCCATCTCCATGATTCCGCGCTTGATGCCTTGAAGCTCATCGCCTGTGCCGGCAAGTTGAATCAGCAGGAAGAAGTCAACCATGCTGTGCACTGCCGTTTCGGTTTGACCAACGCCTACCGTCTCGATAAAGATG
>X378_Fat_Sand_Rat__coassemble_154_pt1 | contig 13909 bp, 6 predicted proteins | sample X378_Fat_Sand_Rat__metabat2_low_PE_008 | metagenome-assembled genome bin X378_Fat_Sand_Rat | reverse complement strand
GTTTGAGAGAAGGCCGCGTAGGGTTTGAGAGAAGGCCGCGTGGGGTTTGAGAGAAGGCCGCGGCATGCCGCGACCCTACATTTTTTATTTAACGATTACCTTTGAGCCTTGCTGGAGGTAGAGGCCAGGGGTCTTGGGATGGGCTACGCGGCGGCCTTGGAGGTCGTAGATCGGGGTCTCGGAGTCGGCGTTGATTTCGGTGATGCCGGCGGGGTCGATGACCAGGACGTTGGAGTCGTCGCCCTCCAGGGTGCCATAGAGCGGGCGCACGGTGAAGCTGTGCTTGCCGCCGTCGTAGAGGTCGGTAAACTCGCAGTCGGTCACGACGTCAACGAATGAGCCGTCGCAGTACACGTTGTAGGCCGTGGGAACGGCTGCGTTGTGGAAGGCGCACATGCGCACGTCGTCAATCAGCACGCCGCTCTGCTTGCTGCCGGCATAGCGGATAGCGAAGTGGCGCGTGCCCTCGGGCAGCGCGAAGTGGTAGAGTTCCCAGTCGCCGGAGAGGGTGAGACCGCTCTGGTCGGTGATGGCCTGGAAGTTTTCCGGCTCGGCGTCGCTGTCGCTCACCAGCAGGTGGAGGCTCTCGGTCTCGTCGGCATTCATGGCGCGGGCGTAGAAGGAGATGAGCTGGCGTTCGCCACTCAGTTCGGGCGAGATGAGCCAGTCGTCATTGGCACCGTAGGGCGACGCGAAGCTGGCCAGCAGCTGGCTGCCGGAGTTGGCCGCGATGGGCAGCCCTGAGGTGAAGGTCACGGGGTTGAAGACAATCCACGCCTGACGCTGGTTGTAGTTGGGCCATTCGAGTTTGCCGTTGCTGTCCTGGAACTGGAAGGGCACGAGCTGGTCGCCGTCGTAGAGCGTCCAGGAGCCGAGGTTGGCGATGCTGAAGGCCTCGTATGTCTCGAAGTCGTCGTTGGCGGTCACGGCTGCGGTGGTCTTGGTGGGAGCGCCCCAGGTCAGGGTCACCTTGCCGTCGCTGAGCGAGCCGTTGAGGTCGGTAATCAGCGCAGTGGAGGCGGGTTGCACATCCAGCTCCTTGCTGACATCGCCGGCGGTGAGTGTCAATGTTCCCGCTGTGGTCGGCGTGAAGGCAATCTCGGCCGAGCCCTTGCTGCCGGCGGCAATCTTGTCGATGAATGCGCGGCCCAGGGTCAGGTCGCCCTGCTTTAGGCTGACAGCCACGTTGGCGGCATCGGTGGCGGAAGTGTTAAGGGCGGTGACGATGTATTTCGACTCGCGGCCCACCATCGGGCGGGCATCGCCGATAATGTAGGCGGTGCGGACTTCGCCGGCGGCTGCAGTGCCCTCCACGCGGAAGTTGTCGAGGTGCAAGCGCCAGCCGTCGACGGTGAAGCCCACCAGCATGATGGAGGCGCGCTTTTCGGCGCCATACTTGCTCAGGTCGAATTCATACTGCTTCCAGCCGGTCTCGGAGGCGTGGCTCTGGATTGCGCCGCCGATGTAGCGCGCCTGACCGCCCTCAATGTCGATTGCGGGCATCACGTAGACGCTGTCGGCGGGGTAAGAGGGGTCGTGATATACGTAGAAGGTCAGTTTCGGTTCCGCCATCGAGCTGAGGTCGAGTCGGGGCGTCTGGATGATGGCCATGCCTTCGGTGAAGCCCCAGCCGGTCTCGCACGAGAGCATGCCGTAGCCGTCCTGCGCATCAACCATCGGATCGTAGCCCTTGAAAACGTTATACCACGAAGCGCCGGCCGACGACTTGAGCCACGGGGTCGACTCCTCGGGGTTGCCGTAGAGCCATGTGGCGGTGAAGGGCAGTGTGTAGGCGTCGCCCACAATGGCACCGGGCGTCAGTGTGGCGATGGCCTCGCCGGCATCGTTTACCGAGGCGACATAATATTGGATATACTGCTGCGAATCGGCGTTGTAGCCGTAGAGCGGGTCGTCGTCAACCCAGCGGCACTCCTCCAGGTCGCGGGCTATCAGCTCGTAGCTGACCTCCTCGTCGCCCGGCACGATGCGGTACACCAGGTAGCGCACGTCGTCGAGGTTCACGGGGTTGCCGTTCTCGCCTTCGGGGTCATCCACGGGGTCCCAGGTGATTTCCACCTGGCGGTCGTTGATGTACTGCACGTAGCCGGCGGTGACACTCTTGGGCACTGACGGCGAGAGGTTGATGCTGACCGTTGCCTTCAGGCCGCGGCCAATCTTGTTGGTGGCGTAGAGGGTGAAGGCATTGACGTCGTTGGTTGCGTCCTCGTCAATCCAGGTGAGGTTTTCGCCGGGATTCACGGCCTCGAATTTCTTGCAGGCTTCGGTGGCACCCTCGCGGTAGATTTCCACCGTGAGCGGCTCATACATCTCCACGCCGCCGGCCGTCAGTTTGGGGGCAACGATGGTCAGCTGCAGCCGGCGTTCGCCCAGGCGCTTGGCGGTGACCTCCACGGCAGCGGGCACGCGGGCGTCGCCGCAGTCCTCAATGTAGAGGTCGTCGATGCTCAGGTGATCCATGGTCTCGGTCACGTTATGGAACGCGAGGAACTGGTCGCCCTCACGCACGGCGAAAATCACCTCCTGCTCCTTGCCGGGATTGTCGGTGGAGTAGCTGATGTCCTCCACGGTCTGAATGACGCGGCCTAAAGAGGCAACTTCAGCCTCGGGGCCAACGGCCAGCTCGAATTTGTTGCCGTAACCGTAGTAGCCATACCACTTGTAGGTCAGGCGGTAGAGGCGGTCGGGGTCGAAGGCGATGGGGGGCGTGATGAGCCAGTCGTCGGCCACCACGTCGCGCTTGCCGTAGTAGAAGGCGCAGGCATACTGCTCGTCGAAGCACCAGATGGGCGAGCCCCACGCTCCGTCGCCGCCATCCTCGTTGGCGTCGATGGTTGTGAAAGCGCTGAAGTCGTCGGCGGTGTCGAAGTTGGTGGCCCAGGGCAGCGACATCGGCTGTCCCATCATCAGCTTGCCGGAGCGGGCCGATGCACCGAGTTCCGCAGGCTTGTCTATATTATAAGGTGTGATGACGTAGTAGGTCAGTGCATATTCGCGGGTGATTTCGTCGGTCAGCTCCGTCTCCTTGAGCGAGCGCTTGAGGATTTCGGCGCCTGGGTAGCGCTCCACGCGGTAGCGCAACTTGTCGGCAGGGTAAGGCATGCCGTTTTTCGACGTGGTGGGGGCGGTCCAGCTAAGCGTGGCCACGGTGTGGTCGTCGTTGGCGGTAAACTTGATGTCCGTGACCTTGGCTGGCACGTCGAAGCCGAAGTAGGCGGTGGCGGAGGTGCGGTTGCCGCGGTTTTCGCCGTTGCTAACCTCCACTGCGCCCACATGTTCGCCGTCACTGATGCTGCTTATGGTGTAGGTAAACCGGCTGCCGGGCTGTGCCTTGGCGGTGTGCACCGACTCGCCGTCGAGCAGGACGTTGACGGTCAGTTCCGAGGTCAGCGGCTGCATTGCGGTGGTGTTGGTCGGCAGGGTGAAGGTGATGACGCCGTTTGCCGAGGCAAATTCCTCGGGGAGGAAGGTCAGGTCCTGGACGTCGGCGGGAGCCTGCAAGTCGCTTACCATGATGCTGACTGCCGTCAGCACCTCGTCATGCGGGTAGGAGCACTGCAGCGTGCCCTTGCCGGTGGCAGGGTCGAGGCTCACCACGCCGCGCACGCCGTTGATGTTGTAGTTGCGGTCGTTCAGAGAGTTGAAGCCGCACATCGACCAGTACATCTGGCCGTCGGCATAGTCGGTGGTGGCGGACTGATGGCGGCTGTTGGAGGGGAAGTAGCCGGTCGGGCCCACTTCGGTGTATGTTGCGTCCTTTTCGATTTTGTAGAGGTTGCCGTCAAAGCCCACGGCGTAGAGAGTGCCGTCGGTGGCGGCGGTCAGCGTGGCGACGGTGGGAATCTGGCCGATGCGGGTCAGCAGGCCGCTCTCGGGGTCCACCGTGCAGAGATACTGGTCCTGGTCGCTGTTGTAGGCGCGGGCGGCTGCGTAGATGACCTTGCCGATGGGGTCGTAGGCCATATCGGAGGGCACGAGGTAGGCCTTCTGGCTTTCCTCGGTGTCACGCTGCGAATACACGAACTTGTAGTCGGTCTGGCCCGTCACGGTCCATGTTTCGGTCTCCAGTGTGCGGAAGCTCAGCGTGTAGCGCATCCAGCTGGCGCCGGTGGGCACGGAGTAGCAGTAGTACTTCCCGTCGGCATAGACGCCCGCGTTGAGCGCCCAGTCGTTGTCCTCGCTGATGGCGGAAACGGCCTGGAAGTCTTGCGACCCGTCGGTGCGGTAGGTGTAAAATCCGTAGTGGCTCCAGGCTTCCGACCCGTCGTCGAGCCACTGCTCGTTGCTGGTCATGAAGCCGTAGAAGAGCGGCGCTTCGGCCTGAGCGTTTGCAGAGGCAAGCGACAAGGCCGTCAGAGCCAACAAATTTGATAACTTTGTCATAGATAATGTGATGATGATTTACTGGTAGGGCCGCGGCACCGCCACGGCCGTCGCGTGGGATGTTTAGCCAACCATTTAAGCGACAAATTTAGCGTTTTTCTCTTTCATTCGCAAGTTTTTTCCTATCTTTGCACTATTCAATCATTATCCGTTATGCATAAAACACTTACTCTACTGCTCTGCGGCGTGGCTCTCTCGGCATTGGCCGTCAACCCTGTTCGCCAGAGCTTCAAACCCCATGCTATTCATCGCGTGTCGGACAGGTCAGACAGGTCGGACCAGTCGGACTTGTTCTATTTGAGGCCAACTGAGGAGGAATTCAATCGCTGCAAGGTCATCGACGCCAACGGCGACGGCCAGACCATCGAATATTATTACACCGTCTCGGCTGCCGGGCCCGTGTTCGACTGGCCTATCTACTACGTCAAGGGCACTTCCGGCAAGGATGCCGACGAGTGGTTCATCACCGAGGGCTTCGAAATCACCGATGCCGATCAGCTCTACCAGCTCAGCATCGACGCCCGCGCAGGCGCCACAGGCGTGAGCGAGTCGTTCCAGCTCTGCATCGGCTCCGAGCCCACCGTCGAGGCCATGAGCGTGGTCATTGACCAACCGATGGTAGTCCCCACCGACTTCACCACCTACACAGGCGCGCTGAGCGTCCCCGAACCCGGCACATATTATATCGGCGTACACGTCAACTCGCCCGCTAGCGCCTGGCGCATCATGCTGCGCGACATCCGCGTGACCACCAGCTCGGCCACCGCCATGGCCCCCGCCGCACCCACGGCCATCACTGCCACGCCCGACCCCAAGGGCCTGATGCAGGCCACCGTGGAGTTTGACTTCCCTGCAACGGCCATGAACGGCTCCGCGCTGCCTGAGGATGAGGTCATCAGCGTGAAAGTGGCCTCGCCCGCTGAAGAGAAGACCCTCGAGGGCAAAGCCGGCGAACACGCCTCCGTGACCCTCGCCTGCGAATCTGGCGAGAACCTCATTACCCTCACCCCCTCCACTTCCGGAGGCACCGGCGCCGAGGCTCGGGTGACTGTCCGCGTGGGCTACGACATCCCCGCCAACCCCGTTGTGACCACCACCACGAGCAACGACAACTACACCCTGACGCTGACCTGGCCCCCCGTGACCAAGGGCATCCAGAACGGCCTCATCGACCCTGCGGAGATTACCTACAACGTCTACCAATACGTCTATCAGGACGAATATTACGGCTGGGTGGCCGCTGCCGAGGGTCTGACCCAGTGCACCTTCACCTATAAGGCCACAAGCGACACGCAGTCGCTCTACGAGTTCATAGTAACCGCCAAAAACTCAGCAGGCGAGTCGGAGGGCGACATCCACAGCCTCGGCAACGACCGCCTGGGCGCGCTCTACACCCTACCCTACACTGACGACTACACCACCGGCGGCATCTCCCACTCCGGCTATCTGCTCGGTTCGCCCGAGGCCGAGGAGGAGGTGCAGTGGGCCCTGCAGTCGGCCGAGACCGTGGTGGAGGGCACCGGTACCGACGCCGCCCTCATTGGCGCCTCGAGCACCACCGAGTCCACCACCGGCCACCTCTCACTGCCCAAAATCAAGGGCAACGGCGTCTCCAACGTGATTCTCGCCACCGATGCCTTCATCTGCCCATCGACCCCTGACGTGAAGTTCCTGATGGTGGGAAGCGACGGCTCCCGCACCGAAATCGGCTCCCTTCAGGCCAGCTCCGAGAGCGGCTGGCAGGACCTCACCTTCGCCATCCCCGACGCCGTCATGGCCCTGCCGTGGTGCTATCCGATGATTGAGGTGCAGTATGCCTCGGCCGACCAGTTCATGATGCTCCACAACGTGGACATCCGCGTGCAGCAGCAAAAGGACCTTGCCATCAAGGAGGTAGCCGTCTGCACCGTGCGTCTCGGCGAACCCGCTACCGTCACCGCCACGCTGAAAAACAACGGTTACACCACCCTCCAGAGCCCTTCACTGCAGGGAACCGTGAACTGCGACGGCAAGGCCATCGCTCTCCTGAACTTCACCGGCGCCACCGCCGAACTCCTCTCCGGCGCCACCTGCTCCCTGACCGCCCAGTTCACCGTGAGCCAGTCCGACTACGTGGGCAAGCAACTCACCATAAAGGTGCAGACCACCGAGGCCGACAATGACGCCTCCAACAATTCCGCCACCACCACGGCCACCGTCCAGGGAGTGGCCGGTCCCATCGTCAGCGACCTCACGGGCATCGAAAATGACGCCAAGACAGGCGTGCTGCTCTCGTGGAGCAACCCCATCACCGAGCGCGTGACCGACAGCTTCGAGTTCCTCACCCACGGCGACTATGGCGCCCAACTGCGCCAGTGGAGCAACATCGACTTCGACGGCCAGCAGAACTACGGCATCGCCGACGTGGTATTCCCCTCGCAGGGCGTCGCCAAGGCCTGGCAGGCCATCGACGGCACTCAGATTGCCTCGACATACTACTCCGCCCACTCCGGCAACTCCTTCCTCATCGCCTTCAGCGTGGAGGGCGGTCAATCAGACGACTGGCTGATTTCCGAGGAACTCAAGGGCGATGACGGCATCTCCTTCTGGCTCAGCGCCATCAGCTCGGAGTTTACCGAGACCCTCGAGGTGCTCGCATCAACCACCGACACCGATTTCGACTCCTTCCAGTTGGTGCAGACCATCGAGAAGGGCTCCTACGGTTGGGAGCAGTATGACATCGACCTCCCTGCCGGCACCCGCTACGTGGCCCTGCATTACGCCAGCAACGACCAGTTCGGCCTGATGCTCGACGACGTGACCTACACTCCCGCCACGCCCGAGTATGAGTTCGACTCCTTCTGCCTCTACCGCAACGGCGAGAAGATAGCCTCCGACTTCACCTTCACCAGCCTGGAGGACATCCACGAGGGCTATCGGACCAACCGCTACAACGTCTCCGTCCTCGCCAAAAAGGCAGGCGAAACCCGCGAATATCCCCTCGGCAACACCTTCTCCCTCGCCGAAAACGGCATAGCCGAGATCAACGGCACATCCAAGGCTGCATATTACGACCTGCAGGGTCGCCGCGTCCTCAATCCGACCAACGGCGTCTACGTAGTCCGCAAGGGCGGCCGCACGTCCAAGGTGCTGGTCCGCTAAACCAACTGAAACTTCCCAAACAGAACGTGAACGAACCTCTCCCCGTTCACGTTTTATTTGTATGTAAACTCATAACCAAAGCCAAAAATGACTGACCAAGAATTGATGAGAAAAGCCATTGAGTTGTCCGAACAGAACGTGCTCAACGGCGGTGGCCCCTTCGGTGCAGTAATAGCCAAGGACGGCAAAATCATAGCAACGGGAGTGAACCGCGTCACCGACAATCACGACCCGACAGCCCACGCTGAGGTAACGGCTATCCGCAACGCATGCCGCGACCTCGACACCTTCGAGCTTGAAGGGTGTACCATCTACAGCTCGTGCGAGCCATGCCCGATGTGTCTCGGTGCTATCTATTGGGCGCACCTCGACCGTGTCTACTACGGCAACAACAAGACGGACGCCAAGGACATCGGTTTCGACGACTCCTTCATATACGACGAACTCGCCCTGCCCCGCGAGGAGCGCAAGCTACCGATGAAGAAACTCTGCAGCGACGAGGCGAAAACCGCCTTCCGCATGTGGGCCGAAAAGCCCGACAAAGTGGAATACTAGAGCCGGCTTCCGTTTAGGAAGAGTTGCGAAATATATGGCGTAGTATAATTGTAAGGTATCTGCGCCAGACTGTCGATTGGTCGGGTGAGGATGAAGTCAGCGCGCATTCCCTTGCGGATCTGGCCTCTTTCGATGCCCATGGCTTGTGCGCCGCCAAGCGTGCATGCCCGCAGCGCCTCTTCGGGCGTCAGTTTCATCTTGATGCAGCCGAGGGCCCAGACAAAACGCATGTCGCCAGAGGGGGAGGAGCCGGGATTGTAGTCGCTGGCCAGCGCCAGTTTGCAACCGGCCCGCAGTGCCTTCTTAGCGGGCGCATACGGCATACCGAGGAAGAAGGACGCACCCGGGAGCATCGTGGCTACAGTATCGGATGAAGAAAGCAATGCAATCTGCTCTTCTTCAGCTCGTTCCAAGTGGTCGACAGACAATGCTTCATGAGCAATTCCCACCTCTACACCACCGCTAACGGCCAGTTCGTTGGCATGAATTTTCGGTCGCATGCCGTACTTGGCGCCAGCTTCCAGAATCCGCGCCGTCTGCTCCGGAGTAAAGAATCCCTGGTCGCAAAATACGTCCACAAAGTCGGCGAGGCCCTCGGCCGCGACAGCCGGAATCATGTCGTTGATGATATGGCAGACATACTCCTCCTGACGACCTGCGTAGCCCCTTCCGACGGCATGCGCGCCGAGAAAAGTGGCACGGACAGTCATCGGAGAGGCCTCCTTGATACGCGCAATTACTCGCAACATCTTCAGTTCGTCGGGCAACGTAAGTCCGTAGCCGCTCTTGATTTCAATTGTGCCCGTACCCTTGAGCATCACCTCGTTGGCGCGTTCCATCGACTGGCGGAAAAGCTCATCTTCGGAGGTTTCGTGCAACAGGTCGGCGGAGTTGAGGATTCCCCCACCCCGCCGGGCTATCTCCTCGTAACTGAGACCGTTAATCTTGTCGATAAACTCGCCGTAACGGCTTCCGGCATATACGATGTGGGTGTGGGAGTCGACGTATGAGGGGATGACCGCTCCACCCTTCGCGTCAATGACTTCGGAATCCTCCGGACAGGTTGCCATCGGGCCCAATTCACCGAAGACGCCGCCCTCGATACGAAGCCATGAAGGGCCTTCAAGTCCTGAATCAAATATTTCGGAGATATTCTTGATCAGCATGTCTTTAGGAACTCAACGCTTTGCTCAATCAGTGGCGACATGACGGTATCCTGAACGATAAACGGAACCGACTTGCGGTATTCGGCATGCCATTCCTCCAGTGCCGGGGAGGTGCGCAGCGGGCGACGGAATTCGATGGCCTGTGCAGCGTTCATCAGTTCGATTGCGAGCACTCGACGCGTGTTGTCCACGACCTGACAGAGTTTGGTGGCGGAATTGCCTCCCATCGACACGTGGTCCTCTTGGTTTTGCGACGACGGGATGGTGTCGCAACTCGTGGGCCAGCAGAGGCCCTTGCTCTGGTTGACGACCGATGCGGCAGCATACTGCGGTATCATGAAACCACTGTTAAGGCCCGGATTGGCCACGAGGAACGACGGCAGTCCGCGCAATCCGGCGATGAGCTGGAACGTGCGCCGCTCTGAGATGCTTCCCAGTTCTGCCATGGCGATGCAGAGATAGTCCATCGGTATGGCAATCGGTTCGCCGTGGAAGTTGCCGGCTGACACAATCAAATCCTCCTCCGGGAAGACCGTCGGATTGTCCGTCGGACTGTTGATTTCCGTCTCGATAACAGATTTGACATAATTGTAGGCGTCCTTTACGGCCCCATGCACTTGAGGCATGCAGCGGAACGAATAAGGATCCTGCACGTGTGCTTTCGGTTGGCCGATAATTTCGCTTCCCTCGAGCCAGTCGCGGATTGCACGGGCCGTTGCGAGCTGACCGGGATGCGGGCGCACGGCGTTCACTTCGTCGCCAAACGGCTCGATGCGTCCGTCGAAGGCGTCGAGACTCAGTGCGCCAATCTTGTCTGCCAACTCAATCAGTTTCGTGGCACCAAGCAGCGCGTAAACCGCATGTGCGCTCATGAACTGAGTGCCGTTAAGCAGCGCCAATCCAGCCTTGGACGAGAGTCTAACAGGCTCTAGCCCGTTCTCTTTCAGCACATCGGCAGCCTCGCGAATTTCGCCCTTGTAATGCACCTTCCCAAGGCCGAGCAGGGGCAGCGACATGTTGGCAAGCGGAGCCAGGTCGCCTGACGCGCCAAGCGAACCCTGGCGGTAAACCACAGGGATGATACCAAGATTGAAAAAGTCGAGCAGACGCTGGACGGTCGAGACCTGCACACCCGAATTACCATAGCTGAGCGACTGAGCCTTCAGCAGGAGCATGATGCGAACTATCTCAGGGTCAATCATTTCGCCGAGGCCGCAGGCGTGGCTCTTGACGAGGTTTTCCTGAAGGCGAACCAGTTCGTCGCCGCCAACGCTGACGTTGCAAAGTGATCCGAAACCGGTAGTTACGCCGTAGATTGGACGGTCGGAGGTCTCCACCTTCTCGTCCAGATACTTGCGGCAACGTTCGATGCGAGTTTTGGCCTCGTCACCAAGCACCAGGCTATGGTGTCCAGCCAATATCTCGCCCACGGTCTCAATGGTGAGCCTCTCCGTCGGGTTTATTTCGTATGTCATGATATTTTAATGATTTAATGCCTTGTCAATAACTGAATCGTCGGCAAAATTTGGTAAGGTTACTTGCAGGCCGGGGGTGCGGGCCATTTCGCGCTTGATGGCGTCGATTGAGCCACTGTTGCGGGCCCATGAGCGGCGGCTGATGCCGTTGTTGACGTCCCACAGCAGCATTTGACGGATGCGGCGGTCTGCCTCATCCGAGCCGTCGATGACCATACCGAAACCGCCGTTGATGACCTCACCCCATCCGACACCGCCGCCATTGTGGAGCGACACCCAGGTGGCGCCGCGGAAGGCGTCGCCGATGACGTTGTGCACTGCCATGTCGGCGCAGAATTGCGACCCGTCATAGATGTTGGAGGTCTCGCGATAGGGCGAGTCGGTACCCGACACGTCATGATGGTCGCGGCCCAGCACCACGGGCGCCTTGAGCAGGCCTTTGCGGATTGCGTCGTTGAATGCCAGAGCAATTTTGGTGCGGCCTTCGGCATCGGCGTAGAGGATGCGCGCCTGTGAGCCAACCACGAGCTTGTTGCGTCCGGCCTCGCGAATCCAGTGCAGATTGTCGGCCAACTGTCCGCGAATGTCGTCGGGAATCTCCTTGAGCATCTCCTCGAGCACGTCTCCGGCCAGTTTGTCGGTCAGCGCCAGGTCCTCGGGGTCGGCCGAGGTGCACACCCATCTGAAGGGGCCAAAGCCGTAGTCGAAGAAGAGCGGCCCCATGATGTCCTGCACGTAGGAGGGGTAGCGGAAATGCCCGGGATCGTCCTCGGCCATGATGTCGGCACCGGCGCGACTGCTCTCGAGCAGGAATGCGTTGCCGTAGTCGAAGAAGTACATGCCCCTTTCCGTCAGGCGGTTGATGGCGCGGACCTGGCGGCGCAGACTCTCCTGCACCAGCTCCTTGAAGCGCTCGGGCTCGTCGGCCATCATGGCCTTGGCCTCCTCAAAGCCAACTCCGACGGGGTAATAGCCGCCGGCCCAGGGGTTGTGGAGCGACGTCTGGTCGGAGCCGAGGTTGACTTCAACATTATTGTCAGCCAGGTATTCCCACAGGTCCACGATGTTGCCTTGATAGGCTATGGAGACAACCTCCTTGGCTTCGCGGGCCTTCTCCACCCGCTCAAGAAGCGCGGGGAGGTCGGTGAACACCTCGTCGACCCACCCCTGCTCGAAGCGCTTCTGCACGGCCGCTGGATTGATTTCGGCAATGACGCTGACCACTCCTGCTATGTTGCCTGCCTTGGGCTGTGCGCCCGACATGCCGCCGAGACCCGACGACACGAACAGCATGCCGCCAAGGTCATTCTGGCCAGGCTTTAGGTGACGGCGCCCGGCGTTGAGCACGGTGATGGTCGTGCCGTGGACTATGCCCTGCGGACCGATATACATATAGGAGCCGGCGGTCATCTGGCCATACTGCGACACGCCCAGCGCGTTCATTCGCTCCCAGTCGTCGGGCTTGCTGTGGTTGGGGATGACCATACCGTTGGTCACCACCACTCGCGGCGCGTCCCTGTGCGACGGGAAGAGGCCGAGCGGGTGGCCTGAGTACATCACCAGGGTCTGCTCGTCGGTCATCTCGGAGAGGTATTTCATGGTGAGGCGATACTGCGCCCAGTTCTGAAACACGGCGCCGTTGCCGCCGTAGGTAATGAGTTCGTGGGGATGCTGCGCCACGCGCGGATCCAAGTTGTTCTGAATCATGTGCATGATGCACGCGGCCTGATGGGACTTTGCGGGATACTGCTTCACTGGGCGCGCAAACATCTCATACGTAGGGCGATAGCGATACATGTAGATGCGGCCGTAGCGGTGAAGTTCATCGGCAAACTCCGGGGCGAGAGCGGCGTGCTGCTCCGGCGGAAAGTAGCGCAGGGCATTGCGCAGCGCCAGCTTTTCCTCCTCGGGGCTGAGGATGTGCTTGCGGCGCGGGGCGTGGTTGACAGAATTGTCAAACGGCCGTGCGGCGGGGATTTCCGCGGGGATGCCGGCGCATATGTCTTTCTGAAATTCTTCGAGTGTCATGGCATTATTTTATTTTGGAGTTGACTATTGCCAGGATTTCGGCCTCGCGCTCAGTGGCCATTTCAGCAAACTTGTTGGCTGTCGAGACTAACTCGTCGGCCTTGGCGCGGTCGCGGAGTCCGGCTGCATTGATGCGCACGTTCAGGGCGGCGCCGAGCACTGCGGCGCGGGCGGCCAGGGCCGCAACCCCAGCGTCGCTCACCGAGGCGGGGTTGCCCCGGTCGGCCATCGCCTCGCAGAGGTCAAAGCAGTCGTTGGCCACTATCATGGTGGTCAGGGGCACCTGCGTGGCTGTCAGAGTTGCCCTCTCCAGAGCCTCATCGCGCGCAGCGCGCTCGGCTTCGGTACCCTTGGGCATCTGCAGGGCGGCCATGATGCCGTTGAATGCCTTGGTGTCATCATCGACCTGTCTCAGCAAGGCCTCGAGCATGACCTGGCCTTCTTCTGCATAGTTCGAGAATTCCTCCCAGCGGTCGTCCCAACCGGCCTTGTGGGCCGAGAGGTTGGCCACCATGGTGCCGAGCGCGGCGCTCAGTGCGCCCATGTAGGCAGCGATGGAACCTCCGCCGGGGGCGGGGCTTTCGCTGGCCGTCTCCTGCGCAAATTCCTTGCAAGTCAGGTCAACCAGCTTCTTTCCACCCTTGGGGGCTATGAGCAGTTCGATGATTTTCTCCTCGGGCTTGAAGGGGGCGAGTTCGTCGAGGCCCATCGACTTGATGGCCATTCGGATGATTTCGCTCTCGGCGATGCCGGTGGAGCGCTGCTGCTTGTGGAGGAAGTAGCGGCCGGCGTCAACTATAGCTCGCTTGGGCACCAGGCCGACAATCTCCGTACCGGTAACGCGGATGCCACGGGCAGCAGCCGCGCGGGTCACCTCGTCGAAGGCCACGTGGAGCGGCGTCCGGTTGATGTCGGTGATGTTCATCGACACCTGAGCGATGCCGTATTCGTCTATGTACCAGCCGATTGCCTTGGTGGCCTTCAGAGTGCCGGGAATCATGATGGTCTTCCCATCAGCATCCTTCAGAGGCTTGCCGTTGGGCTTGCCCCCTTCGCGCTGCGGACGCCCTTTTTCGCGCACGTCGAAGGCTATGGCGTTGGCGCGGCGGGTGGAGGTGGTGTTGAGGTTGAAGTTGACTGCAA
>X378_Fat_Sand_Rat__coassemble_149_pt1 | contig 14200 bp, 10 predicted proteins | sample X378_Fat_Sand_Rat__metabat2_low_PE_008 | metagenome-assembled genome bin X378_Fat_Sand_Rat | reverse complement strand
GGCATAGGCCTCTGGCAGAACATCTGGGACGGCGGCGCCACAAAGGCAGGCCGCGAAGCCGTCAGAGCCGGAAAGACGGCAGCCCGCGCCGAAGTCGACGCCGGAATCTATCAAGTAAGGAGTCATGTCGAAGACATCTACTTCGGAGTTCTCCTGCTGCAAGAGCAAATCAAGGAGGTGAACAATACCGTCAACCTGCTTGAGTCGACTCACAAGGACATGCAGTCGATGTACCGCAACGGTACCGCGATGCTGGCCGACGTTGAGATGATCGAGGCCCAAATCCTTACGCTTCAGCAGAAGATAACGGAGGCCCAGAGCAATATCACGGGTCTGAAAGGAATGATGACCATATTCACGGGCAAGGACATGAGCCAGGAGCCCTTCGAGATGCCTGTGGTGACTGTTCCCGACGGGAACACTTCCAACCGCCCCGAACTGACAATGTTCGACAAAAAGATTGAACTGAACAACGCCAAGCGCAACCGGGTGAAGTCGTCCACGATGCCGACCATAGGCTTCTTTGCCGACGCCTACTACGGCTATCCGGGTCTCGACCTGGTACAGAGCTACCGGAAGAGGGACCCGTCGTTTAACGTGCTGGCCGGTGTCCGCGTCAGCTGGAACCTCCACTCGCTTTACACCAAAAAGAACCAACTGAAGGAACTGGACGAGGCCAACCTCTCGTTGCAGTCGGACCGCGACATCTTCCTCTTCAACTCCTCGCTGGAGAGCGAACAGTTTCGCGACCAGATCAAGGGCCTGGACGAGGTGATAAAGAACGACGCCAAGATCGTCGACCTCCGCAAGAAGGTGACCCACGCCGCCGAATCGCAGCTACATGAGGGCATCATCGACGCCACGGCATTGCTGACCAAGGTTACAGACGAAAACCAGGCTCGCCTCTCGGCCGCATGCCACCAGATAGAGCGCCTGAAACAGATTTACAAGCTTAAAAACACTCTCAACCGATGAAAAAGATATTCTTTCCGCTGGCTGCTGCAGCAGCCATCCTGACAGTGGCACCCTCCTGCAAGAAGAAGGAGAAATATGACGCCACGGGCATCTTTGAGGCCACTACCGTGACCGTGTCGGCCGAAACGGCAGGCAAGATTCTGGAATTCAACCCCGTGGAAGGCGATACGCTGACCAAGGACGAACCGGTGGCCGTCATTGACACCGTGCTTCTGAAACTGGAGACCAACGTCCTTGACAGCCAGCAGGCCTCGCTGGAGACTAGCGAACCGGACGTGGCACTGCAGATTGGCTCGTTGAAGACCAGCATTTCCCATCAGCAGAACGAAGTTGCCCGCTACAAGAGGCTGCTGGCCGACGGAGCCATACCGCAGAAGAGCGTGGACGACGCCGAAGCACACCTCCGCGAACTGCAGGACCAGCTCGCCGCCATGACCTCCACCTTAAACAAGAACCGGAGTGCCATCGAGGCCAACTCGTCGGCAATCGGAACGAAGGGCCGGCAGGTCAGCGAGGAGATCCACCGCAGCGTGGTCAAGTCGCCCATCGCGGGCACGATGCTCGAAAAGTATGCCCAGGCTGGCGAAGTTGCCATTCCCGGCAAGCCGCTCTTCCAGGTAGCCGACCTCGACAACATGTACCTGCGTAGCTACTTCACGGCCGACAAGCTCCCGAAGATAAAGATTGGCAGCCAGGTGACGGTGATTGCCGACTTTGGAGGCGACCAGCAGTATGAATACCCCGGCACGGTAACATGGATTTCGCAGCAGAGCGAGTTCACCCCCAAGTCGATCCAGACGGAAGACTCTCGGGCCAACCTGGTCTACGCCGTGAAAATAGCCGTGAAGAACGACGGCAAACTGAAACTGGGACAATACGGCGAAGTTAGGATATGACCCCCGAGATCCAAGTAGAGAAAGTAACCAAGAGTTACGGCACGACCCAGGCGCTGACCGGCGTGGACCTGACCGTGGAGAAGGGCGAGCTCTTTTGCATCATCGGCCCCGACGGAGCCGGCAAGAGCACCCTCTACCACATTCTGGCCACCCTGCTGGCACCCGACAGCGGCACGGCGACCCTGGCCGGGCTTGACACCCTGCGCGACAGCAGCAAACTGCGCACGCGCATCGGGTATATGCCGGACCGGTTCTCGCTCTATCCGGATCTGTCGATAAAGGAAAACCTCCACTTCTTCGCCGCGCTCTATGGCGTACACGTCGAAGACAACTTCGACCTTATCAAACCGATATTCGAGAGTCAGTTGGCCAAGTTTCCGAACCGCTTCGCGGGCAATCTGTCCGGCGGCATGAAGCAGAAGCTGGCGCTCTGTTGCTCGCTGATCCACAGGCCGGAGGTGCTTCTTCTCGACGAGCCGACCACAGGCGTGGACATTGAGTCGCGCCGCGAATTCTGGCAAATGCTGAAGGGCCTCCGCAAGCAGGGCATCACCATCCTGGTATCAACCTCCTACATGGACGAGGCATCTGAGTGCGACCGCCTGGCGCTGATGGACAACGGCAAGATAGTGGCCTGCGACAAGCCTGAGGCTCTGATTGGCAACATAGGCGAGACCATCTACAATGCGAGGTCTAAAGATATGTTCCACCTGCTGGAGGAACTTCGTGCACGCTCCGATGTAGAGTTCTGCTACACCTTCGGTGCCACTCTCCATGTTGTAGTCAAACCGGGGTTCAATGCCGAGGAGGTGACCAACCAGTTGAAGGCCAAGGGGTTGGACGACGCAGTTCTCTCCCCCGCCGAGCCCTCGCTCGAGGACCTCTTCATTAAATTCGTTCACAAGTATGGAGAATAAGACTGCTACAAACGAACAATATGCCATCTCGGTTGAAGGGCTGACGAAGATATTCGGCAACTTCACCGCCGTGGACCATATCTCCTTCAACGTGAAAAAGGGGGAGATATTCGGCTTCCTTGGTGCGAACGGCGCAGGCAAGACCACGGCCATACGCATGTTGTGCGGCCTGAGCAAACCGTCGGCAGGCACCGGCACCGTTGCCCACTGCGACATCAACACCCAGCCCGAGCAGATAAAGGAGCGCATCGGCTATATGTGTCAGAAGTTCTCGCTCTACAACATGCTGACGGTGATGGAAAACCTGCGGCTCTTCTCCATGATTTACGGCATGAGCAAGGAGGAGTACAAGCAGCGCTCCAAGGAGATGATACAGATACTGGAGATGCAAGGCATGGAGAAGGTTCTGGCCCGCGACATACCTATCGGCTGGAAACAGAAGCTCTCGTTTGCCGCCTGCACCATCCACAAGCCGGAGATAGTGTTTCTCGACGAGCCGACCGGCGGTGTTGATCCGCTGACCCGACGCAAGTTCTGGGAATTCATCTACCGCGAGGCCTCCGAAGGTATGACGGTGTTCGTCACCACCCACTATCTCGACGAGGCGGAATATTGTAACCGGGTGTCCATCATGGTCGACGGCCACATCAAGGCCCTCGACACACCCGACAACCTGAAAAAGACTTACGGTGCCGACAACATGACCGATGTGTTCCTGAAGGTGGTGGACGGCGCCAAACGAAGCTAAGACTATGGCTATATTCGCATCAATGGTGAAAAAGGAGACACTGCATATCTGCCGTGACAAGCAGACAGTGTTCGTCATGCTCTTCATCCCGATCATGATGCTGCTCCTTTTCGGCTTCGCCATCTCCACGGAGGTGAAAAACGTGCGCATCGCCGTCGTGGTGCCCAACCACACGCCTGTAACGCGCACCATCACCGAGGAACTGGCGCAGGACGAATACTTCACACTTTACGGCGAGGAGACGCCGGACCAGGCCGAGGTGCTGTTGCGCCGCGGCGACATCGATGCCATCCTGTTCATGCGCACATATTCGGACGACGGCAAGGACATGCAGTCACAAGTAATGGTCGACGGGTCGAACCCACCCGTGGCTGAATCTTCGACGCTCTACATCGAGCAGTTGATGAGAGGTCACGACATCAATATCCCCGTCATTGTCGACATCAAATACAACCCGCAGTTGAAGAGTTCCTACAACTTCGTGCCCGGCATTATGGGCATGATTATCCTTCTGATATGTTCCATCATGACCTCCGTGTCGATTGTGGGCGAGAAGGAGAAGGGGACGATGAACCTACTGATAGTCTCTCCGGTCAAACCCTACACCGTGATATTCGGCAAGATGGTGCCCTACTTCGCATTCTCGTGTGTGATTCTGGCCATGATGCTGTTGATTGCCTATACGGTACTCGGACTGCCTTTCTCGGCAACGGTCATAAACGTAGTGCTGATTTCGATAGTCTATATTGCGCTGTCGCTATCCATCGGCATGATGGTGTCCACGTTGGCGTCCAACCAGGTAGGAGCGTTGATTGTGTCGGCCATCTGGTTCATGCTGCCGGTTATCCTCCTGTCGGGCATGATTTTCCCCATCGACAATATGCCGATATTCCTCCAGTGGCTCTCGGCCTTTGTGCCGGCTCGATGGTATGTCGTGGCCATGCGCAAGATCATGATTCAGCAATTGGGGCTTGAATACGTAATCAAGGAGGTCGTAATCCTCTGCGTCTTCACCGTGGTCATCATGTCGATTGCAGTTTATAACTTCTACCGCTCAACCAAGGCGCAGCGCAAGCGCAGCCTGGCCGCACGGCTTAAAACCTTACAGAAATGAAACAGCTACACGTACTTGGCGCCCTGCTCCGCAAGGAGCTCAAGCTGATGTCGAGGGATCCGAACATTCCCGTGGCCATTTTCATTCTGCCCGTAGTGGTGATGTTGCTCTTCCCGCTGGTGGCCAACTTCGACGTAAAGCACATCGAGGTGGCGGTAGTCGACAACGACCATTCCGAACTCTCGCGGCGCATCATAACCGACATGGGCGCTTCCGACTTCATGGACATCGCCGCCATTGAAGGCACCCACGAGGGAGCCATGAAGCAGATGGAAAAGGGCACGGCCGACATCATCATGACCATCCCGCAGAATTACGAGCGCGACATCGTGAAGAACGGCGCCATACCCGACATCGACGTCGAAAGCAATGGTGTAAATGCCACGAAGGGATTGCTCGGCTCCACTTATGTGACACAATCAATTGTCGAGTCGCTGCAGCAATTCGCGGGCGAAAAGGGTCTGAAAGTCGACCTCAATAAAGTCAGCGAGGTCTACCGGTATAACCCTACGCTTAACTCTCAGAACTACATGATTCCGGGCCTGATGGTGGTGATCCTTGTGATTATCTGCGGATTCCTGCCGGCCGTGAACCTCGTGAACGAGAAGGAGACCGGCTCGATTGAGTCGATGAACGTGGCTCCCGTGGGCAAGTTCGTGTTCGTGCTCTCAAAGGTGTTCATCTTCTGGCTGGTCGGCATGGGCATCGTGACCATCGGCATACTCATAGGCGGCTGGGTCTACCATATCTGGCCCGTCGGCAATCTGCTCATCATCTATACCGGCACACTCCTGTTCGGCATAGTGATGTCGGAGTTAGGTGTGGCCGTAGCCAACACGTCGCAGACCATGATTCAGAGTATCTTCGTGATCTTCGCCTTCGTGGTTGTGTTTGTACTGATGGGTGGCATCTTCACGCCGATTCCCTCCATGCCTCAGTGGGCACAGTACATAACCCTTTTCACCCCGACGAGATATTTTTCGGAGATTCTGCGCTCAGTCTATCTGAAGGCAGCCCTCTGGAGTGACCTCTGGCGTGAGTTTGCCGCACTCGGCATCTTTGCAGTGTTCCTGCTGCTGATGTGCGCGGTAACTTACAGAAAGAGAAATTAATTAAGGTAGCGGGCCAGGGAGGCTCGCGAGAGTTCGTACTCCAGGAAGAGGTTGTTGTACTCTTGCTGCACCTCGATAAAGTAAGCGAGTTCCTGAAGGTACTGCAACAGGTTCATCTCGCCGCCATAGAGGGCGAGTTTCAGCAGACGCAGGTTGTTGGAGTTGTTCAAAGCCTGACCGAGCATATCGATACGAAGTTTAAGCGAATTGGCCTTGACGATTTCAGCCTTTATGTTAGAGGTGACATCTGTCAGGGCCTGTTCGTTTTCAGCCTCTGCCATGATTTTCTCGGCCTGAGCGGCAGCCTTATCGGCCTTGCGGGCATAAACCGGGAGGGAAACACCTACGTTGAGGCCGTTGAAATGTGTGCCGTCCTCAAACTCATGGGCATAGCCTACTGAAAATTTCGGAGTGCGTTCCTTGCCGGCCAGTGCAATTTTGGCGTCGCTTACGTTGAGGCCGGCTTTGCGGGCAAGGAACGAGGGGCTTTTCAGCAGAGCAGATTCCAACTCCTGGTCAGAAAGTTCTATTACCGTGGCTTTCTCCCCTTCCATGCAGCCGTATGAATGATGATGGAGGTCCTTGACCACTGTATGACCGAATTCCGGGTAGAGGGGATAATTGTCGAGTTTGGCAAGTTCGGCTTTGCTGACTGCGCCCTTTGAGAGAGCGACAATCTCTTCAGCCATGGCATCCACATTACCCTGGGCATCCAGAAAAGTGGCATAAGTGCGCGCATGCTCAATCTTCACCTTGTTGAAGTCGAGGATGGTACACTCTCCCCGCTTGGTTGCGCGCTCGTAGACGGAAAACAGCGAGTCGATGTTGGCATGAAGTCCTTCGAGGAACATCAGGTCGCGTTTGGCACCGATATAGTTCAGGAGCATGACCTCGGCGTCATATCTGCTTTCGGCGCGGACGGCCTCCTGTTGGAGCACCTGACTTTCCGTTAGGGCCGAAACAACGTTCTTCGTGGCCTTGCGCTTGAAGAAGTCAGGAAGTTCCTGCGTTAATTCTATGGACCAGCGGTTTCGCTCCTCCTTGGCTGAGGGCCACATGTAGCCGAAAGCTACTTCGGGGTCGCTCGGAGCGAGTTCGCGGTTAAGGCCCCACTTTTCCACCTCCATGACGGCGGATTCCACTGTCGGCTTGGTGTTTGCCCCTGCTATGGCGTCCGCGAGCTGGTTGAAGGTACGTGTCTGCGCTGAAGCGCAGAGCGAGGATGCGAATATGAGTGTGAGGGTCAGGGCAACGCCCTTGTTTACGGTTCGGTGAGCGTGGCGATGCTTGCCGTGGCGGCAGATGAAGCGGTAAAGTATTGGCACGACGAAAATATTTAGAATAGTGGAAGATACAAGTCCACCGAGTATAACAATTGCCATGGGGCTTTGGATTTCGTTGCCCGGCTCGTTGCCTCGAAGGGCAAGAGGGATGAGGGCGAGAGCTGAGGTCAGGGCCGTCATGACGATTGGCGTCAGTCGGTCGGTAGACCCCTCCATTATGCGCTTGTCGAGGCCGACATGGTCCTCCTCCAGGTGGTTGTAGCGCGACATCAGAAGCATGCCGTTTCGCGTTGCGATGCCAAGTAGCGATATAAAGCCGATGATGGCAGGGATATTGAGCTCGCTATGTGTAAAGACGAGGATCAGAACGCCGCCAATCATGGCAAGCGGCATGTTAATAAGTATGACAAGTGACTGGCGCACATCGCGGAACTCGCCGTAAAGAAGCAGGAAAATTACGATGAGCGCACCCATAGTGGTCAGAGCCAGCGTTCGCGACGCGGAGGCCTCGCTTTCAAACTGGCCGTCGTACTGCACATAGTAGCCCTGCGGAAGTTTGACATTATTGTTAATCGCTTCCGAAATCTCATTAACGGCACCGCGGAGGTCTCGACCCTCCACGTTGGCAGAGATTACCAATCGTCGTTTGCCGTTCTCGCGGTTAATGGTATTTGGACCCGTTGTAGAGCGGATTTGAGCCACGCTTTGGAGAGGAACCTTTCCCTCGGGGGTATCTATCGGGAGCATTCCGAGTTCTTTGAGGTCGAGATTCTCTGCTCCCTCGAAGCGTACCTTCATATCCGACGGGAAACCGTCCTGATAAACCTGCGACACCACTCGTCCGGCGAGGGCAACGTCGACAAACTGCGTAAACTGGTTCATCGGGATGCCGTAGCGTGCAAGAAGTTCACGGGATGGAACTATTTCAATCTGCGGGCGCTCGATTTGCTGCTCGAGGGTCACGTCCTCTACCCCATCAATGCCGTGAATAGCCGACTTGATGGTCTGGCCGGAGGCATAGAGTTGATTCAGGTCGGACCCGAAGAGTTTTATGGCAATCTGCGCTTCAGTTCCTGAGAGCATTGCGTCGAGACGGTGGGAAATAGGCTGACCAATTTCGATGCTCACACCGGGTATGTCGCGGAGCCGACGGCGAAGGTCTTTGACCATGTCGCTGCGCGAGCGTTCGCCGAGTTTATAAGGCGCCTCGATTTCGGACACATTGACTCCAAGCGAGTGCTCGTCGAGTTCAGCGCGTCCGGTCTTGCGGGCTACGGTGGTGATTTCGGGAGTATCCATGATGATCTGCTCGGCCAGACGCCCAATGCGGTTGCTCTCCTCGAGCGAGATGCCGGGGAGCGCCGAGACATTGATGGTGAGCGACCCTTCATTGAAATTCGGCAGGAAACTGCGTCCAAGGCCGAAAAGAAGGACGATGGAGATGACGAACAGACCGATGGTTAGGATCATTATAGGCGTCGGCCAGCGAAGACAGAAAGCCAATGCCTTTTCGTACCCGCGCTTCATCCATCGGGTCAGCAACGGGTCGCGCGAAAGCTTTCCGTTCTGCTTCTGATTACCCAAGAGATAGGAACAAAGCACCGGAGTCACGGTCAACGCCACAACCGTCGAGGCGGCAAGCGAGACGATGAATGCAACGCCTAGGGGTATCAGCATCCTGCCTTCCATCCCTTTGAGAAAGAAGAGGGGGAGAAAACTTGCGATGATAATGAGCGAGGAGTTGAGAATAGGCTGGCGCACTTCCTTCGAGGCTTCATATACCACCCGCAACTTTGTTTTTTGCTCATTTTTTGGTCGCAGTTGGTTCTCGCGCAGGCGTTTGTAAACGTTCTCAACGTCGACAATTGCATCATCTACCAGAGCACCGATTGCGATGGCGATACCTCCGAGGGTCATGGTGTTGATTGTCATTCCCATGGCTCTCAAAATGAGTATCGTGACGATGATTGAGAGCGGGATGGCTATGACTGAGACGAGCGTCGTGCGCAGGTTCATCAGGAAGAAGAACAGCACTATGATGACCATCAGTGCGCCCTCCAAAAGGGAAACCTGCAGGTTGCTTACAGAGTTGTCGATGAAGTCCGACTGCTTGAAGATGTCAGTTGAAATGGTGACATCATCGGGTAGGACCGGTTTCATCTCCTCGAGGCGCTTTTCCAGCTCTTCGGTGAGCTGGATTGTGCCTGCTCCGGGCTGTTTGGTGACTGTTACGAGCACCGATTCGTCACCTTTTACTGATGCCGTACCGATTTTAGGCGACTTAGGTCCGTAAGTGACGCGTGCAAAGTCAGCGAGGCGCACTGTCCCACCGTTGGTCGTGGGAATAGCCATCGTGCCAATCTCCTGCTCTGAGGCGGTGCTGACGGCTCCCTTTACGAGATATTCGTTGCCATGGGCGTAGATAACACTGCCGGCGGCATTGGAGTTGCTCTCCTCCAGAGCCTCCAACAGGTCGGAAAGCTGAACGCCATAAAACTTCATCTTGTCTGGGTTCAGCTGGATTTGCATCTCCATTTCGTCGCCGCCGATAACGGAAACGGACGCCACGCCGGGCACACTGCTCAGTTGCTTGCTGACATTGGTGTCTATTATGCGGCGCAACTCCTGGATGGAGGAATTCTTTGGCGTGAAACCTATAATGAAGACCTCGCCGAGGATAGACGATTGAGGCCCCATCATAGGCGACTGAACCCCCTTAGGCAGGTTTCCGGCAATGGTTGCAAGCCGCTCGGCAACGGTCTGCCGCGCACGGTAAACGTCGGTACCCCAATCGAATTCGACCCAAACCACGGAGAAGCCTGTGGAGGACGATGAACGGACACGTCGGACGCCCGAAGCGCCGTTCATGACCGATTCCACCGGCAATGAAACAAGTTTCTCAACCTCCTCCGGCGACATGCCCGGGGCCTCGGTCATAACTACTACCGTTGGGGCATTAAGGTCGGGGAAGATGTCGATTTCAGAGCGGGTCAGGACGATGCACCCGGCCAGTATGATGATGGCCGTCAGCATCAACACTACGATGCGGTTGTTGAGCGAAAAACGGATAATCCTGTTAAGCATGGTTTAGTGCTGATGTGAGTGACCTTCGGGAGCGACGCCGGAACTCTCGGCCAGGCGCACGAATATCATGCCCTCTGTTACGATTTTGTCGCCCGACCTGAGTCCGCCGACTATTTCGCGGCGCTTGCCGTCGGTTTCGCCAACCTCAACAGGCTGCTTGCGATAGTGGCCGTCGCAATCCTCCACATAGACGAAGTAGTTGCCCTGCTGCTCACTGATGGCCTTCTCGGGGACAGAGAGGACGCCCGACTTGTCTGAACCGAGCAGGTAAACCTCACAGTAGGTCCCGGCCATGAGCGACTTATGGCCCGGCGGCACGTTGAAGTACATCGGGAAATAGCCGTTCTTAGCCACTTTCGGCGCACTGTTCTGACCCGACCCACGAATCTCGATGAAGTCCTCGGAATAGGTTGGCTTGAAGCGAATCCGGGAGACGGTTGACGACATCGGGGCGAGTCGTTCGGGAAGTTCTGCCTTGAGCGACAGGGCGTTGTTCGACTCGATGGTGGCTATGGTCTGTCCTGCGTCGACATACTGGCCGTTCATAACGTCGATGGAGGTAATGACGCCAGTAATTGGCGCAGGGGCGATGGAGGCAGCCTGAGCGCCGGCGCCCATGGCTGCACGGGTCTCCTCTACAAGTTGGAGGGCGGCGTTGAAGTCGCGGGCCGTCACGATTCCCTCCTTGTAGAGGGGCGTGATGCGGTCCAGTTCGCGCTTCGCGGCATTGTAGGCAGTGCTTGCGGCCTCGTGAGGGTTGGCGCCTCCCATGTCGCCTACGGAGATTGTGGCGATAGTGCGGCCTGACTTCACCTCGACGCCCGGGGCAATGCCTTGGGCGATGCGGACTATGCCCGGCTGGCGTGAGGCGACGATGCCATCGCTTCCCGGCTGCTGGATAATCTCGCCGGAGACCTTCACGACGTTGGAGAACGGACCGGGAGCTACGGTTTCGGTCTGGATACCCAACTTCTTGATCTGCTGGTCGCTGAGGGCTATGACGCCGTCTTCATGCTCGTGATCGTGACCTTCGTGTTCGTCATGTCCTTCGGCCTCGGCCACAGTCTCTTCGCTGTGGTCGTGACCTTCATGGTCATGGTCGTGGTCCTCGTGTCCTCCGTGGCCGCAAGCCGTCAGTGCCATGACGGCCGCAAATGCCCAATATGCTGTTTTCTTCATTTCGGTTATGCTTATATAGTGCAAAGATAGATAAAATTTAGCACTTTTCCTACCCTTCCCTATAAGTTTCCAACCCAACCGCCTCAAAACCTCCCCGGAGCTTCAGCTCCGCCCCCAACGTCGCGTAGCAACTCCCCGTTTCCTCGCCACGGGCGAGGAGTGCCAAAAAATGAAGAATGCGCCAGCAAATTTTGGTGTTGCTCAGGATTTTAACCCGTCAAATCCCCATGCGTTTTCCCAAAAAGTAGCAACTCCCCGCAATTTTTCGTCGTACCTTTGCGCCATCAGATAGCTAAAGCAGCTAAATCAGCTAAAATAGCTACCCTCGCCCGCAAAAAAAATGAAACGCAAACTCAACTGCTACTCCCCCGACGATCACGCCTGGTCCGACTGGTGGCACGAAGCCCGCCGCCACAAGGTTCTCGTCATACCCCTTGTCCGCGGCCCGGATGGCGAGCTCGTCCGCAAAGCCCCCTGGGTCATCCGCGGACGCGAGTACCTCCCCATCGAGTACTACCTCGCCTACCCCGAGCACTTCCCGCCATCCAAGCCTCCCTGGTGGGAAAAACGGACAGACCGCGGCGACCGTGTTTATCGCCCCATGTACCCGATCCTCTACGTGGTCCCCCGGACCATAACCCTCAACCCTGGGCCTGCAACCGAAGCGACAGAGGTCGCTCATCTGGAGACCCTTGCATAAGCGGGACTGCTCGTCACCCGCGCCCCAAAGGCAAACCCCGACGAGACACGTTCTTTGACAAGTCTTACCATCCCCGCCGACCCCGTGATCTCGAGGGCCTGTCAGCCAATAACCGCTGCCTACCTCGACCTCCCGGACCCCGACAACAGCACCGCCTTCCGGGACGCGCTCCGGCCCCTTGCGCGCCCTCCTGGTCGCGCTCCTCGCCCCCTACTCCGTAGGGACGCACGGCCCGTGCGTCCTATCCCCGCAGGCCCCCGGCGTAGCCGTTGTCCTCAAACTCCCCCTCCCCCTGGCGTTGGGTGCGCCGTCGCTCCGCGGCGGCGTAACCCTCCCCTCCCCCTGGCGTTGGGTGCGCCGTCGCTCCGCGGCGGCGTAACGCTCCCCTCGTCTTGGCGTTGGGTGCGCCGTCGCTCCGCGGCGGCGTCCCTCCCCCTCGCCCTATCCGGTGCCTCCGCGCAGAGGTCGGCAACTGCCCCGCTGATCCCGGCGCAGCAAGCCCCGGCCCACGACGCCCTCCACAAGCGCCTTGGTCCGGGGCTTTCTTTATACCCACTCTACTGATCAGATCATACCGTCAGTGCGGTTGCGCAAGGCCTTCATCTGTCCGGCAAACACTATTCGGTACACGCCATAGACGATGAGCGAGAAGGCGAGCCATATCCAGACTGCAATGCCTCCGACCAGAGGATTGGTGAGGAAGATGACACCAAAGAAGAGGGTTGCAAGCAGAAGCAGTACGCAGAGGACGGTCCAGGCACCACCGCCGGGGATGGCCAGCGAGATGGCGATGGAGTTGATGGTCGAGAAGAGGATCCAGAAGCCTACGATCCACATGAAGGCGACCGTGAGCTGGGGAGCGGGAAGGGTCAGCAACCATACTCCGCCAATAACCTCAAGGATGCCGAAAGCAAGCCACCACCCCCAGTCGGAACTGAATCTGGAAGCGAAAAGCGAGAAGATAATGTAAAAAATACCCACGAGTCCGAAGCAGATTGCGAAGGCATAAGCGAGAACGGGGATTGACTCCTCGGGGCAGCATAGAGTCCATACACCAAGGCCAATGAGAATCAGACCTGTAATCAGAGGAACCCACCAATAGCGGGTGAAACTGGGAATACCGTAGCGTTTCATAGTTTTTAGTTAAATTTTGGTTAGTATATTTTAACAACACCTCTTGTCCGAAAATGGTTTGCAAACCATTGCATAGGCTCTAATGTTATAGGTGAAGATGCATGAATACACGATTTCAATTGTTTTGAATGCTCGCCGTCAAGTCGATAAAGGTATATAAATTGTTGAGTGCAGTAGTTATGTGTCTGTGTACTCCAACTCTACGGGCGGTTAATTCGACTGATTCAACGGTAATTGCTACCGTACCGAATCATCAGTCGGAAGCTATCATGCACTTCACCGATGTCTACATTATTGAGGAGATACCCCGAGAGAAGAAGCCACGCTACTGGGCGTTGAAGACCAATCTGCTCTACGATGCAGCCCTGGTGCCAAATGGTGCGCTGGAGCTTTATCTGGGCAAACAATGGTCGGGAGTATTCAACTGGGTCTATGCCTGGTGGTCGAAGCATCCCACTAACTTCTATTGGCGCATCTACGGCGGTGACATCGAGCTTCGCCGCTGGTTTGGCAAGAAAGCAGAGGAAAAACCGCTGACAGGCCATCATGCAGGCATCTACATCCAGGCCGCGACCTACGACTTCGAATTCGGCGGTCGGGGAGAGATGGGCGGTGTTCCCGGCGGAAGCATCTGGAACCGCACCAACTACGGCTTAGGCATATCCTACGGCTACTCGCTGCCAATTACGCGACGACTGAACATAGACTTCGGCATCGGAGTGGGCTATTTCGGCGGCATCTATTACAAATACATTCCACAGGACGGGAAATACAAATGGCAGTCGACCAACCGACGCAAGTATTTCGGACCGACCAAACTGGAAGTCTCGCTTGTGTGGCTGCTCGGACATGGCAACGTCAACCTGGGAAAGGGGGCGGACCATGGAAGGTAAAACGATTTTGATACTCGCAATCATGATTACGGCCCTGACATCGTGCGACCACAAGCACTTTGAGTTTGACATCGACTTCACGCCGACCCTGTTGGTGGAGTTCGACTGGAGCCTCGCGCCCGATGCCAAGCCCGGCGGCATGACGGCCATCTTCTTCCCCGTCGA
>X378_Fat_Sand_Rat__coassemble_142_pt1 | contig 14767 bp, 9 predicted proteins | sample X378_Fat_Sand_Rat__metabat2_low_PE_008 | metagenome-assembled genome bin X378_Fat_Sand_Rat | reverse complement strand
GCTCTTCACGTCGGCCACGTTGGCCAGCAGCGAGAATATCTGCAACCGGTCGATAAACTGCCACGCCTCTTCCTGTCCGCCCTCTATCTCGAAGGTGAATATGCTGCCGGCCCCGTTGGGGAACAGCCGCTTGTACAGCTCATGGTCGGGATGCGACTCCACGGCTGGGTGGTTCACCCGCTTCACCCTTGGATGCTTGCTGAGGAAGTCGACCACCTTCAGGGCGTTCTCCACGTGACGCTCCACACGCAGCGAAAGCGTCTCCAGTCCTTGCAGCAGAATCCAGGCGTTGAAAGGGGAGATGGCGGCGCCTGTGTCGCGCAACAGTACGGCGCGAATGCGGGTCACATAGGCTGCCTGCCCGGCCACGTCTGCAAACACCGCCCCATGATAGCTCGAGTCGGGCTTTGCCAGCGAGGGATATCGGTCAGCGTTTGCCTTCCAGTCAAACTTGCCGGAATCGACAATCACACCGCCGAGCGACGACCCATGGCCGCCTATAAACTTGGTGGCCGAGTGGACCACGATGTCTGCCCCGTGCTCGATGGGCCGAATCAGGTAAGGAGTGCCGAACGTGTTGTCGACAATCACGATAACGCCATGACGATGGGCGATTTCGACAATTTTGTCAATATTGGTGACGCTTGAGTTCGGGTTGCCGAAAGTCTCTACGATAACTGCCTTGGTATTGGGCTTGATTGCGGCCTCCACGGACTCGAAATCGGAAGGATCAACAAACGTGGCGGCCACACCCTGTGTGGAAAGTGTGTGCTCGAGGAGGTTGTAGGTGCCTCCATACAGGTTGTTGGCCGCCACGACGTGGTCACCCTGACGTGCCACGTTCTGCAAAGCATAAGTGATGGCTGCGGCTCCACTGGCCACGGCAAGTGCCGCCACTCCACCCTCCAGCGCAGCGATGCGCTCCTCCAGGGCCGACTGAGTCGGGTTGGTCAGGCGTCCGTAGATGTTGCCGGCGTCGCGCAGGCCAAAGCGATCGGCGGCATGCTGCGAGTTGTGGAAAACGTACGAAGTGGTCTGATAGATGGGCACGGCGCGTGCGTCGGTGGTAGGATCGGCCTTTTCCTGGCCTACGTGAAGCTGGAGAGTCTCGAAGTGAAGTTTCTTGTTCATGAGAGTATCGATTTTGTTCTATGCAAAGTTACTTTGAAAGATTATTCTGGAAAAATCAAACCAATAATTTGGAATTATTCACTACATTTGCACTATCCAACAGAATTAATACCAAATTTCAAGTCAAAAACATGGCCCAGACAGAACAACTTGACCGCACCGACCTGCTCATCCTCCAGGCGCTGCAGCAAAACGCCCGGCTCACCAACAAGGAACTGGCCGCTCAGGTCCATCTATCCACCACCCCGACCTTCGAGCGCTGGCGCCGCCTGGAGCGCGAGGGCTACATCCGCCGCTACATAGCCGAATTGGACGCTGACAAACTCAACCAGGGATTCATAGTATTCTGCCAGGTAAAGCTGCGGCAACTAAACACCGACATAGCCAACGACTTCACCCGCCGCGTGGGCGAGATTCCCGAGGTAACGGAGTGCTACAATATCTCCGGCCACTTCGATTATCTGCTCAAAATCCACTCCTACAACATGAAGCAGTATCAGCAGTTTCTGCTCAACACCCTGGGCCGTATAGAGAGCGTCGCAACACTGGAGAGCACCTTCGTCATGGACACTGTGAAGCACAATTGCGGCATAAACCTCACCATATGATAAAAATGAAAAGTCCAGATAGAAAAATGTAATACTATTTTAAAAAGATTTTTCGTATATTTGCACCGTCAATCATTCATCACGTAACCAAATGCACAACTATTTAAGGGGATTTCTCCTATCGCTTGCTGTGGGCGCAGGTCTTCTATGCGCTCCAACAGTTGACGCTCAGCGTATTGCGCTCAAGACCAACACGCTGGACTGGGTCACCCTTCAGCCCAACGCCATCTTCGAGGCACAGCTGAGCCCACGCATCTCGCTCCAGCTGGGAGTCGCAGGCAACCCGTTCAAATTCGATGTGGCCAAATGGAACTGGCGCAACTGGCGCGTGGAGCCGGAGATCCGCTACTGGTTCAACCGACCCATGGCGTGCCATTTCCTGGCTCTCTCGGCCACAGCCACCGGTTTTAACCTCCACTCGTCGAGTACCCGCCTGGTAGGCGACGCCGTCGGCGTAGGCCTTAGCTACGGCTACGCACTGGTGCTTGCCAAGCAATGGAACGTCGAGTTTGAGCTCGGCGCAGGAATAGCCACCGTCAAGGGTCGCAAATACCCCCTCGACGGCGAGTGGCCCGCCAACAAGAATTATAGCAAAATCGTACCGGTGCCCATCCGCGCCGCCATCAATTTCTCATACATTTTCCGATGATACGCCATCTTCTGGCAGCAATGCTGCTCTGCGCCGCGCCCCTGGCCGGTGCACGCGTCATCAATGTGCGCGGTCAGGTTACCGTCAAGGACACGGGCGAGCCCCTGCGCGGTGTCTCCATTCTCAACGGCAACAAGCGTCTGATAGGTTCCACCAACATGGAGGGCCGCTTCACGGTCAGCGTCGACGACAACTCGTCGCTCACCTTCTCGTGCATGGCAGGCGAAACCATGACTGAACCCGTCAACGGACGCCATGAAATCAACGTGGTCCTCACCCCCAAGGCCACCGAACTGGAAGAAGTCGTGGTTATGGGCAAGGCTAACAAAAAAGCCCTGGAGATAGGCAAGGCCGACCTCGACGTCATCGGCTCCTACATACACCTGAAGAAGCAGGTCAAGATCCCTCACCAGCTCTTCTCGTCGGGCGTGCGCATGATTGTGCAGCCTTCCATCTACAACGGTACGCGCCGCTCCCTGACCTACCTGAAGCCCGCGGTGCTCGACGGATGGCGCTATGCCGACACCCAGGAGCGCATGTACGACTGGGACCTGAAGTGTGACACCCTCACGCCCTACCGCACCATCAAGCACACCTCGCGTAGCAAGGACGACATAGTGACCCTTCACGACTCGCTCTACGTAGACAATCCCAACGACGACTACCTATGCATGGTGGTCGCCACCCTGGAAAATTACAACCGCCTGCTCTACGTTGATACCTTCATGATTGCACGCGGCACGGTCAATCCGCTCCGCTTCCTCAACTATTCGCTGACCGGCCTGCCCCTGACCGACAAGTCATATCTGCCGGAGCCGGAAGTATTCCTGCGTGACACCCGCGGACAGGTGAACCTCAACTTCGAGGTCAGCAAGTCGCAACTCGACCTCGACCGCGGCAACAACCGCGCCGAGCTGCAGAAGATGCTCGACGAGTTCAAGACCATCGAATCGGATCCCGACATGATGCTCAAGGGCTTTGACATCCATGGCACCGCATCGCCCGAAGGCCGTCTGGCAAGCAACCAGAAACTGGCCCGCGACCGTATGACCTCGGCCATGAATGTCATCTCGCGCGAAGCCGGAACCGGGCTGCTCAAGAACGCGACTGTAACCTCCGACGCCTCCGTGGCCACCTGGGACCAGGTTGTGAAACTGCTTCGAGAAGACGGCCGCAACGACATGGCCAACCAGGTACAGGACGTCATCGACCGCTACTCCAACCCCGACCAGCAGTGGAGCGCCATGCGCAAGCTCCCCTTCTATGCTTCGGTGCTTCAGGGCGAATATCTTCCGAAGCTCCGCACGGTTGAATACCGCATCCTCTCGTCGCGCTATCGTCCGCTGAGCCAGGAAGAAATACTGCAACTATACCGGACCGACTCAACGAAGCTCACGAAATACAACTTCTGGAAACTCTATGAGGCCGAAACCGACACCATCCAGCGGGAGAAGTATCTGCGCCAGGCCCTGAAGCTGCATCCGGATTTCCTCGCCGCCGCCAACGACCTTAGCGAACTCTTAATTAATAAAGGGAAGGCCGACGACACAGTGCTCGCACCATTCTTCACGGACCCTCGCAAGTGGAAGGAACTTCCGGCCGAGACGCGCTACAATCAGGCAGTGAGCTCCATGCAGAGCGGCCACATATCGCGTGCCGACTCGCTGATGTCAACCCTCCCCGACACCCCCGAGTTCCACAAGGGCATAATCTACACCCGCGCACTCAACGGCGACTATGCCGAAGTGGTCAAGGAGATTTCCGAGGACTCGCCCCTCAACGAGGTGCTCCTCCTACTGGCCATGAAGAGCAACGACATGGCCTGGGAGAAAGCCCAGCAGCTTGGCGACTCCGCAATCGAGGAGTATATCAAGGCAACCTGCGCCAACCGTGTTGACGACTATCTGGAGGCACGTGCCCATCTGGACAGGGCCTTCCAGCTCGACCCATCACTCAAAACCATCGCCCGCATGGACGGCGACATTGTCGACATGCTCGAAGAAGACGACATTGAAGAAGAAGCAGCAGAATAACCGCACATGAAACACCTCAGCATCAAATATATAGCCCTGTCGCTCCTGACCGTAGCCCCCTCGGCATGGGGACGCACCAACGTCCAGCTTCAGGATACAGTGCAAATAGGCCTCAACGCCACCGACTACGTTCTCCAGAAACCGCTTCCCGCGCCCGTTTATCCCGAAGGGAGCAAGCCTGCACGAGTATGGATGAGCGCCGGTGCGGGCATCTCGGCCGGCAACTACGACCATTTCACCCCCGGCTACAAGCTGGAGGGCCAGTTGGGTTACTGGGTAACTCCTGCCATGGGCCTCCGCCTGCAGACCTCCACCGGCACCGAGTCGACCCGCAGCCATATCGGCTACCGCGCCCACTTCGTAGGCATCGGCGCCGACTTCATGGTCAACTTCAGCCAGCTGCTGCGCGGCTACAACCCCGACCGCAAGTTTGAACTTCTCGGCGGTCCCGGCATTGAATACCAGCGTGTGCGCTTTCACGGCAACTACTCCAACGTCGGCGGAATACGCGCCTCCATGCAGGCCCGGTTTAACCTCAACAAGTCGTTATATCTCTATGTGGAGCCTCGACTTCTGGTCGAGGCCACCCGTACCCGCTTCACCGGCATAGACAATTACCGCCGCATGCATCCCACCCTCGGTCTTTATGCGGGTCTCGGCTACCGCATACTTCGCGGCGAGGAACGTGCCATGAATTCCGACCCCTTCTCCGACAAGGATGACAGCCACATATTCTTCGGCCTTGGCGGAGGCATTTCATCCATGCTCCGCTATGCCGATGGCGGTGACATCGGCCCGATGGGTACAGCCTGGATGGGCCGCTGGTTCACGCCCGAAGTGGGTGGCCGACTCACATTCGACTTCAACAAGACCAACGTGGGCGCCAAGCATTACGCAGCCTCCGGCGCCGCCGACCTGGTTATTAACCTCAGCTCCGCCTTCGGCGGCTACCGCGCCAACGAAGTATTCGGCATGAACCTCAACGCCGGTTTCGTGCTCGGATATATCAACGGCTACCACCGCAAGGTCTTCCCCGGCGCTGAAGCGGGTCTGACCGCTACCTTCCGCCTGTCGCCCAACTGGGGCATCTTCATCGAGCCGCAGGCACAGTTCTTCGGCCGCGACTTCAACCGCCGAATCAACGGGCATAACGGTTTCAATCTGCTCGGCTCAGTCACCGCCGGCCTGACCTATACCATCGGCGACTTCTTCAACAACTTCCCCAACTCCGAACAAGACTATCTGGCCGACGGCAAACACTGGTTCCTTACCTTCGCCGGAGGTCCGGCGTGGCGCTTCCGAGGCCAGGACGCTTCCGGAGCAGCCGCTTCCTTAGGTTTTGGCAAGCGCTTCACCCCCGTTTCGTCTTGGCGCATCACAGCCGACGGCGAAATCTACCACAACTACCGCAACTACGCCCAACTCACCGTCGGGGCAGACTACATGGTCAGCCTGTCCACGGCCATGGCCGGCTACAATCCCGACCGCGTCTTTGACGTGAGCGGCGTCCTGGGAGGTTACCTCGGAGCCGTCAGTCAGGATAACCCGCTCAATATCGTGGCCGGCGCCCGCGTCGGACTACATGGCTCTTTCCGCCTGAGCAATTCGCTCAATCTCTTTATCGAACCGCAAACGGTGGCCGTGCGCACCCGCGGTTGCGGCGTCAACGGCTGGATTCCCGAATTCCGAACCATGATCGGCCTGGAGTACCGCCTCGGACAGCCCGCAGGCTACACTCGCACCCCCTACTCTCCCGGCGATGCCCGCAACTTCATCAGCCTGAGCGGTGCGCCCAACCTAAATTCCGGCACAGGATTCGGCGCAAAAGGCACCAAGGCCAACGGCTCGTTCCGCGCCGAACTCGGCCACTGGTTCAGCCGTCCCTCAGGTCTGCGTCTGGCCCTGGATTACGATTTCATCCGTCCCAATAACGAAGATGGAGTAAATATCGGTTCGGTTCATGCCGACTACCTGCTCAACTTCACGTCGCTGTTCGACCCCAACCCCGACCGCCGCTTCAGCGTCATCGGCACTCTCGGCGCCGGTCTTGGATGGAGCAACGACGTCGATGCCAAGACTGCATTCATGGCCCAGGCCGGCGTTCAGTTCCGCTACGCCTTCCCTTGTGGTCTTGACCTGCACATCGAGCCCAACGCCTCCGTCTTCCAGCATCGCGTGGCTCCCGATCTGCGGGCATACTCGCGCATCGTGGCCACTTCGCGCGTCAACTTAGGCGCCTCCTACCGCTTCTAAAATTATACAAATACCGCTTCGGATGGCCCGGCTTGAGAGTCGGGCCATCTTCTTCATATATTAACATTTTGGCAGTTTTAGGTGTTATTTATCCGTAAACTCACACCTAAATTTTAACTAAACCATCAGTAATTATGTGGCACGATCACATTGTACCGTTTTTCGTCAACAATCCGTCGATGGCGATTTTCATGGTGCTTGCACTCGGCTACCTTGTCGGTAAACTGAAGTACAAGATGCTGTCGCTCGGCACGGTTACCAGCGTGCTTTTGATTGGCGTTGTTGTCGGCATTCTCATGCCGGATGTCAAGATCCTTCCGCCCATGAAGAATGTCTTCTTCCTCCTTTTCCTGTTCGCTATCGGCTATAGCGTGGGGCCGCAGTTCTTCCGCTCGTTCAAGAAGACCGGTCTGCCTCAGGTTATCTATGCATGCGCACTCTGCGTTGTCTGCCTTGTAGTAACCTGGGCCGTGGCAAAGATTGCCCACTATAACGCCGGCGAGGCTGTCGGCCTCTTCTCGGGCGCCCAGACCATTTCTGCCGTAATCGGCGTGGGTCAGGACACCATCAACGGCCTCGACATCCCCCAGAGTCAGAAGACGGCCATGGACAACATTATTCCCGTGATGTATGCCGTTACCTATGTGTTCGGCACGGCCGGCTCCGCATGGATCGTGGCCTTCGTAGGGCCGGCCCTCTATGGCGGCATGAAGAAGTGTCGACAGGACTGTCAGGCCGAGGAAGCAGAGATGGGCGAAACCCTTACGGACCAATCCGGCTATGACTCATCGTTACGCGAAGTTACCTTCCGTTGCTACAAGGTCAGCAACGCCTGGTTTGGCGACGGCAAGAAAGTCTCCGACCTCGAGGCTTATGTTGAATCACAAGGCCGTCGCCTTTTCGTCGACCGCATCCGCCACAACGGCACCGTCATCGATACTCCCCAGGAGTCGCAGATGATCTATCAGGGTGACGAAGTTGTACTCAGCGGACGCCGCGAGTTCATCATCGGCGAGGAATCGTGGATTGGGCCCGAAACCCAGGACCCGCAGCTGCTCAACTTCGCTATCCGAATCCAGCCTGTCAGCGTTGCAGCCAAGGCTGTCGACGGCCACACCGTCAAGGAACTCCTCTCGCAGCCCTTCATGCACGGCGTATCAATCCGTCAGATCAAGCGCCAGCAGTCGATTGACATTCCTGTCAGGGCCAACGCCGTAATTGACGGAGGCGACTACATCACCCTCGTAGGTCTTCCCTACGACGTGGAAACCGCCGCCAAGAACATTGGCCGCGCAGTCAACCAGTCGTCGGCAACCGACATCATCATGGTTTCGCTCGGCATCCTTATCGGTGGCATCATCGGCGTACTCAGCTTCAAGGCCGGACACGTGCCCGTTTCGCTGACCACGTCCGGTGGCGCACTGATCATGGGCCTTATCCTCGGCTGGTGGCACAGCAAGCGTCCCTCCTACGGTCAGATTCCCCCGGCTGCCGTATGGATCTTCCGCGACCTCGGCCTGAACATGTTCATCGCCTGCGTTGGCTTGCAATGTGGTCCGCACTTCATTACCGGATTCCAGGAAGTAGGCTGGATGCTCTTCGTCTGGGGCGCCGTGGCAACTACCGTTCCGCTGCTTATCGGCATCCTCATGGCCCGCTATCTCTTCAAGTTCCGTCCCGGCACAGGCCTCGGCTGTGTAGCCGGTGCACGTACCACCACCGCGGCCCTCGGTGCCGTCGAGGAAACCCTCCACTCCACCGTTCCTGCCATGGGCTACGCCATCACCTACGCCATCGGCAACACCCTGCTAATCCTCTTCGGTGTCGTAATGGTAATCCTCTTCGCATAATCTCTCATACCAAAATACTATGGACAACCTCATTAATTCCCCGCTCGACAAAGAGCTTTCGAAGCTCTCGCCTTTCGAGCTCAAGGGCCGCATCATCGCCGCGGCCAACGATAAAGTTAAAAACGCCGCCTACACCCTGCTCAACGCAGGCCGCGGCAACCCTAACTGGGTGGCAACCGACGCCCGCTCCGCCTTCTTCGCCCTAGGCCAGTTTGCCATGGAGGAGTGCCGCCGCGACTTCTACCTCCCCGAGGGTATCGCCGGCGTCCCTCAGAAGGAGGGCATCTCCGTGCGCTTCGAGACCTGGATGCGCGACAACGCCAAGACTCCCGGTGTCGATTTCCTGAAACATGCATACGAATACGCCCTGACAGAATTGTCGGCCGACGCTGACTCGCTGGTCGAGGAATGGGCCGGTGGCATCGCTGGCCATAACTATCCCACACCTCCCCGTATCCTGCACAACACCGAGGTCATCACCCGCAAATACCTCGACTGGTCCCTTTGCGCCGGCAATCCCCCGGCCGGCGTCACCTTCGACCTCTTCGCTGTAGAAGGCTCAACGGCTGGCATGTGCTACTGTTTTGACGTGCTGAAGCAGAACTTCCTGCTCGACAAGGGCGACAAGGTGGGCCTCATGGTACCCGTCTTCACCCCCTACATCGAGATTCCCGAGCTGAGCGAGTTTGAGTATGACGTATTCGACGTGAAGGCCGACGGCATGACCCCCGACGGCATGCACACCTGGCAGTACAACCTCGACGACATCGCCAAACTGAAGGACCCGGCCTACAAGATGCTCTTCGTGACCAACCCCTCCAACCCGCCGAGCTATGCACTCGACGAGAAGACCATCGACGCTATCAAGGACGTGGTCAAGGCCAACCCGAACCTGATGATCCTGACCGACGATGTGTATGGCACCTTCGTTGACGGCTATCGCTCGCTCATAGCGGAGCTGCCCTTCAACTCCATGTCGTGCTACTCCTTCTCGAAGTACTTCGGCGCAACCGGCTGGCGCCTGAGCGTCACCGCAGTGGCCGAGCAGAACGTGTTCGACAAACTGCTGGCCGCGCTTCCCGACGACAAGAAGGCAGCGCTGAACACCCGCTATCAGTCGCTCACCCTCGACGTTCCCGGCCTGAAGTTCATTGACCGAATGGTGGCCGAGAGCCGCCTCATCGCCCTTAACCACACCGCCGGCCTCTCGACCCCGCAGCAGATTCAGATGTCGCTGATGGCCATCGGCTCACTGCTTGACTCCGAGGGCGTTTACCACAAGCGCATGATTCAACTGATTCACGAGCGCTACGACGCCCTGTGGGCCAACTTCGGCTTCAAGATGCCGGATGACCCGCTGCGTGCCGACTACTACTCCGAAATCGACATGATGGTGTGGGCCAAGAAACTCTATGGTCAGGAATTTGCCGACTACATGGACAAGACGTACTCGCCGCTCTCCATCGTGTTCCGTCTGGCAAGCGAGACTGGTGCCGTAGTGCTCAACGGCGACGGCTTCGACGGTCCCCGCTGGAGTATCCGCGTGTCGCTGGCCAACCTCAGTGAGCCAGCTTACGTCAAAATCGGCAAGTATCTGCGCGAGGTCCTCGAGCAATACGCTACCGAGTGGAAGGCCTCCAAAGCCCAACCCGCCAGCTAAAGATATAGCTTAGAATCGACTTCAAGAGGCTGCATATATTCCATTATGATGCAGCCTCTTGTAATTTTCCATTTGCACTGTTTGGAAATTTTTTCGTAACTTTGCACTGCGGCTTACAAAGAGCCGGCAACGAATGACCAACACAACAATCTCTGCCGCACAGAGGCCTCTGGCTATCCAGTATTACCAATTCAAAGAGAACTGGCGGAGCATGAGATGACGTCGCCGACGGCGTGAGCCGTCTGTGAGTCTCCATACATTTCACCCATCACATTTTTACCCCATCTTTTTATGAACAATCACCGATTGCTCGCGGGAGTGCTGTGTGCCATCCTGACGAGCGCGGGGAGCGACTACGCACAAACCGTAGTGACGCTCGAGCAACTGTTTGCCTTCACCGAACAGAATAGCGTCCAGCTGCGCCCCGCATTCATGGCCTCCGATGAGGCCCAACGGGAGATAGAAGTGGCCCGCTCCGGCCGTCTCCCCGACATAGACGTAAACCTCCAGTTGAGTTTCATTGGCGACGGTTTCACGACCCGTCGCGACTATTCAGAATATCAGAAGGCCCCCATCCCCCACTTCGGCCAGGGGCTCGGTATCACTGTCACACAGCCGGTTTATACGGGCGGAGCCATAACCAACGGCATCCGCATGGCCGAACTGAAATCCACTGCCGCCCGCTACGAAACGGAGCTGCAGCGGCAAGACATCCGCTTCCGACTGACAGGCTTCTATCTCGACCTATACAAGTGCCATAACCTCCGGCGCGTGCTTGTCGAGAATATCGCGCAGGCCCGCAAGGTGCTCGCCGACATGGAGGCGCGCCACCGTCAGGGCATCGTCATCCAAAACGACATAACGCGCTACGAACTGCTCGTCAGCAACCTCGAACTCCAGCAGATCAAGCTCGACAACACCATCGGCATCCTGAACCACAACCTTGTGGAGACGGCGGGATTACCCGCCGAGACCGTGGTTGTCCCTGACAGCACCATCTTGAGCCGCTCACTGCCCCGCGAAGGCGAGCAATGGTGGCAAACCGAAGCCACGTCCAACTCCCCGACCCTCAAACTGGCGCAATCGGGCGTCGACATCTGCCAACGAGCCGAGCAACTGACTCGCGCCGACTATTTGCCCAAGGTCGGACTGAAGGCAGCGTGGACCCTCGACGGCCCTATTCTGGTGGAAGTTCCGCCTATCAACCGCAACCTCAGCTACTGGTATGTAGGGGTAGGTGTCAGCTACAATCTCGGTTCGCTCTACAAAACCAACAAGACCATGGCTAAACAGCGGGCCGCTACGGCAACAGCGCTTGCCCGCAAGGATGCAGCAGCGCAGGGGCTCGAAATGGCCGTCCGAGCTGATTATGTCCACTATCTGGAGGCTTACGAGGAGCTGAAAACCCAGCAAAAGAGCGTCGAACTGGCCGAGCGCAACTACCGCACTACCTCGCGACGCTATTCGGCAGAAATGGCCCTTATCACGGACATGCTTGACGCCGCCAATTCCAAACTCGATGCCGAACAGCAGCTGGTCAACGCCCGAATCAACATCATTTACTACTATTACAAACTTCTCTTTACGTCAGGAAAAATATGAAACGCCATACCAAGAAAATCATCTCATATATAGTATCGCTTGCCGTTGTCGCTGTGGCCTTCTTCTGGGTCTACGAAAAGTTCGTCCACTTAGGCAATGTGGAGTTCACCGACAATGCGCAGGTGCGACAGCAGATTGTGCCCGTCAACTGCCGTGTGCAGGGTTACATCAAGGAGATACGCTTCGACGAATACAAGCCGGTGCACAAAGGCGACACTCTGGTCATCATAGACGACGCCGACCTGCGGTTGCAGGTAGCCAAGGCCAGGGCCGACTATGCCAACGCAATTGCGGGGCGAACGGTGGCCAACAGCGCCGTGGGCGTGGCCAGTGCCAACGTGTCGGTCACGGAGGCCTCAATCGAGGAGGCACGCGTGCTGATGAATAACGCCGCCACCGACCTTGCCCGCTACGCCTCGCTTCTCGAGGAGGAAGCCGTGACCAAACAGCAATATGACGGCGTGAGGACCGATTATGAGGCTAAAAAAGCGCGCTACGAGATGCTTTCGCGCCAGCGCTCTGCAACCTCATCGGTAGTAAACGAAGCACGCGAACGAATTTCGCAGAACGAAGCCGGGATTGACCTCGCAAAGGCTCTGCTCGACATGGCGGAACTCAACCTGAGCTACACGGTCATCGTGGCGCCATGCGACGGCTGGACTTCTCGCAAGGAGATACAGGTCGGCCAACTGGTGCAACCGGGACAGAACCTTCTCGACCTCGTTGATTCCTCCGATACATGGGTGGAGGCCAACTTCAAGGAGACGCAACTGAAGAACATCGGAGTAGGCTCGGAAGTGGATATCAAGGTCGACGCCGTGCCCGATTCAATCTTCAAAGGCACTTTAGAGTCTATCTCCAATGCAACAGGTGCTCAGCTATCTGTGCTACCGCAGGATAACTCGGCAGGCAACTTCGTGAAGGTGCGGCAGCGCGTGCCCGTCCGCATCAAATTCTCGGACGACAACAGCCCAGAGGCGATGGCCCGCTTGCGTTCGGGCATGAACGTGGAGTGCGAAATCAGATATTAAGCTATGGCCGACCACCATCCCATACTCCAAGGGCCATTTGACGTCCCCGACGTACCCAATTGGGTTCCCAGGCGACTGAAACCATGGCTCTTCATCCTCTTTGTCATCATAATCCAGTTCTCGGGAGGCGTCTATCTGGCCGCAGCGACCTACATGGTCGGCGACACGGCGCTGATGCAGCAGGACATCCTGATGGCAGGCTATGCGCAGCTTATCGGCATGAGCGTGAACTTCGCCGTGATGTTCCGTCTCAAGTTCAGGTACTCATGTAGAACCGGTATGCTAATCTGTTGCATAGCAATAATTTGTTGCACTGCCGCTTCTGCGGTTGCCGACTCAGTTCCGGTGCTTGTTGCGGCCTGTTTTGTGGCCGGATGGTTCCGCATGTGGGCCACGTTCCTCTGCAACTCCACCATCCAGCTTTGGCTGACTCCGGTGCGTGATATGGCGGTCTTCTTCTGCTATGTCTACCTCGTTGTGGACGGCGCAATCCAGCTGAGCGGCATCCTGACCGTATACACTGCTTTCTTCTGGGAGTGGCAATACATGCACTGGCTTATCATCGGCCTTCTGGCGCTGGTTATGGTGCTCGTCATGGTTTTCCTCCGTCCTGTACATGTGCCGCTCCATATCCCTCTGCTTGGCATCGACTGGATAGGCGCAGCGCTCTGGGGCGGCTTCGGCCTCTGCTTCGCCTTCGTATGCGTCTACGGCAACTACTTCGACTGGTGGGACGCCGCGGAGATACGCTACGCCACCCTCCTCGGACTTGCTTTCGCGGCGATAAACCTCTGGAGGGCAACTTTCCTGCGCCATCCCTACATCTCGTTTGAGGCTATGACAAACCGTAACGTAATCCGCGCAACGGCCATCTATCTCGTCTTCTTCACGCTTCTGGCTCCCGAGCACCTGTTTGAAGAGACCTACGCCGAGGCTATTCTGGGCTTCGACGAGACCAACCTGATTGACCTGAACTGGTACGTCTTCGCCGGAATCGTGACGGGCTGCCTTTTCACCTGGCTCACCTTCGCCCGGCGCAAGTGGCGCTACAAGACCATGACCCTTATCGGATTTGCCGCAGCGACGGTCTATCTTGCTTGGTTTTACTTCGGCATCGACTATGGTGTGGAGAAGGAGGCGCTGTTCTTCCCGCTCTTCTCCCGCGGATTCGCGGCCGTGGTCATCTCGATAGTGTTCCTGACCTCCATAGTGCAGAGCGGACTTCCCTTCTTCGTCTTCCCACAGGCGCTGAGCATCAACGGCTTCACCGGCGCCGTGATGGGCGCCACGGTAGGTCCGGCCATAGTCGGCGAGTGGCTCAGCCACACGGTGGCTCGCAACGCGTCGCTGCTCGGCACACGAATTCAGTCGCTCGACCTCTATGGACTCGTTCAACGTCAGGCCCTCATAGTCTCGATGAAGGAGATTTACGGATGGCTGCTAATCGGCGTCATAGTCTTCCTCATAGTCATTGGTGTAAGCTACGGACCTTTGCGCCCCATGGCCATCTTCCCCAAATGGCGAACCATACGCAAAGTCATGCGCCATCAAGTACTTGGGCGCATACATTTAAAGCTGAATTGAATTGGTTCACTTCCAGAGGAAGGTCATCCACTCGGGGATCTGGGTCTCCCAGTCGGCCTCGCAGTGGTGGCCTCCCTGCTGGTGGAGCAAGTCGGTAAGGATGCCCCTTTTCCGGGCTGCCTCGTCGAACTTGTTGATGCGCTTGGTCATCCAGCCGCGACGGTCTTCCTCCGTGCCCCAGCTCATGAAGAGGCGGGTGTCCGGGTCAATCTTCGACGCCTTCAAGAGACGCAGATAGTCAGGCAGGCAGGAGAAGAATTCGGGCGAGATGGCGGCCGACTTGGAGTAGACGTCGTTGTACTTCACCACGGCATATACGGCCATGCTGCCGCCCATGCTCGAGCCGCCTATGGCCGTGGCCTCGCG
>X378_Fat_Sand_Rat__coassemble_131_pt1 | contig 15530 bp, 11 predicted proteins | sample X378_Fat_Sand_Rat__metabat2_low_PE_008 | metagenome-assembled genome bin X378_Fat_Sand_Rat | reverse complement strand
AAGCATACTACATGCACGTCAGCTTCACCAAGAGGCAGAAGATTGACAAGGCGTTCGACTACCTCGGAGGTTATGTTCAGGCCGGTTATTTCTTCAATAAGCACGTGCAGGGCGCGTTTCGGTATGAGCTCTGGGACCGCAACGGACTCGACAAAGGGGGGCTGCTCAACATGCCGGCCGTTGGGGTCAACTGTTTCTTCTTCGGTTCGGCACTGAAACTGCAGGCTATGTACCGCTTCACGGGGCGCACGGGACACGCATCGCAGCTTGACCGCGACATCGACGACCTCGGCCTGAGCATGCATCATGCCACAGTGCAGGTTCAATACACTTTTTAAACGATGAAATCAAGGTTAATTGCAGGAATTTTCGTAACTTTGCTGCTCGCAAGCTGCGACGAGGGCAAAATCCTCAACGACGCCTCCGGAAGCGGAGAGGACAGCGAGGGCGTGACCGTCCGACTGGCCCAACCGGTGACGGGAGCGGAAAGCTACGAGGGTACGCCGTACTCGCTCGCATTGGCGGCCTTTGCCGACGGCAACGAATATGCGCTGAAGAGCCGCAACATCCGCGCCGGCGAGGCCGACGTGGAACTGCAGGCCGTGGATGCGTCGAAGGCCTCGAAAGCAGAACTTTGCGTGATCTCATCTCTGAGGGAGCGCATAGTCAGTTTCGGGTCGGTGGAACTCGACGGCAGTCCGGTTGCCACGCTGGAGCCTGCGAGAACTGATGCGAGCCTCACAGGGGCTGTTGAGACCATGCTCATGGCCAACTGCGCACAGTGTCACGGCGGAAGCAACCACGCTGCGGCGGGGCTTTGGCTCACTGATGGACACGTCAACGCGGAGGCGCTCAACGTGGCGTCGAAGAAGGTGCCGGACCTGAAGCGAGTGCAGCCTGGCAGTCACGGCAGCAGCGTGCTTTGGCAGGTAGTGGCCACCGACCTCTCCTCAGAGTGGGGTTACGACCACTCGAAACTGCTCAACTCATCTTCCACAAAGCTCCTGGCAACGTGGATTGACATACAGGACTAACTTAGAAAATGAATAAAACTCAACTCATAACTCTCACATCCTCAAACTGCAAGCGCGAATCGCACGCTATACTGATGCCCCAGCGCGGAGGCATTCCTTTTAGCGAGCAGTTTGCAGACATCTGCACGTCCTTCGAGGAGCTGCGCAAGGAACTCGGGCCCGAAATGAAGCCCGTGTTTATGCGCTGGTTCCTCTCCGATGCCGCCAATCAGGCTGAACTGCTGCCCGAACCTATATGCGCCACGAGCGTCATAGAGCAGCAGCCGCTTCATGGCGTCAAGGTTGGCCTCTGGGCCTGGTTTCAGGAGGGCGTCAGCGTGGAACCCGACGAGATTGAAGGGATCTGGCACGTGCGCCACGGGGGGTACGACGACCTGTTTCAGGCGCAATGGTGCTCGCCGGGATTGCACTCGGCAACGGCAACTGAAGCGATGCTCAAAACGCTGGCAACCAGGCTTGAAGAGTCAGGAGGCACGTTGCTTGACAACTGCCTGCGCACCTGGTTCTTAGTCCGAGATGTCGACGTCAATTATAGCGGCGTCGTTTCGGGACGTAATGAGGAGTTTACTCGCCAGGGTCTGACGACTGATACCCATTTTCTTGCCTCAACGGGAATTGAGGGCGCGAATGCCGATCCGACGGTTCGAGTAACCATGGATTCCATCAGTTCGCTGAATGTCAAGCCGGAACAGATGAGGTTCCTGCAGGCGCCTGAGTTCCTGAATCCGACTTACGAATATGGAGTGGCGTTTGAGCGCGGGACGGCCGTGGATTTCGGCGACCGCAGGCACGTTTACATCTCCGGAACGGCAAGTATCAACAACAAGGGGCAAGTGGTTCATGAAGGCGACGTCAAGGCACAGACCGAGCGCATGGTCCGCAACGTCGAGGAACTGCTCAAGGAGGCGGAATGCGACTTCAGTCATGTGGGTTACATACTGGTTTACCTACGCGACATCTCCGATTTTGCTGTTGTGGAGGAGATTTTCAAGGAACGCTTCCCCAAGATTCCTCACATCATTCTTCATGCGCCGGTTTGCCGACCGAAATGGCTTATCGAGATGGAGTGCATGGCCATGAAGCCGGTTGAGGCTCCTTATGAGGCGTTTTAAGATTGCATATCTGACCGCATATCTTCTGATGGCGACATGGTTGGCCGCAAGCACCTTCATGTCGCCGTCGGTATATTCGTCGCTCTGGTTCGTGGCTGGTTGGGCTGTGCTCGGAGCGGGTTTGGTGTGGCTTATGGTTGCCACAAAGATGTGGAAGCGCCCTGCCCTATTCTTGCTTCACCTGTCGCTGCTCGTGATACTGCTTGGGGGAGCGATTACGCGGTATGCATCCAATGAAGGTGAACTGATGCTCGGGCCGGGACAACCGGCTGTTGAGACCTACATTGACAGCAATGGGGAGGTGCAGCCGTTGGGGGCGCAGGTCCACTTGATTGAGTTCATTGCCGACCCTTTTAAAGGATATGAAAGTTGGATTTCCGTTGATGGCAGAGATGAGATAGTGAAGTTGAATTCGCCTTTAAGGATTGGGCGTATATATTTGTCGCAGAAGTCGTTTACGGCCGAAGGGGTCAGTATTTTGGGGGTGAGAGATGATTTGGCTGGGACGACGATTACGTTTGTGGGGTATGCGTTGTTTTTGATTGGAGGATTGATGATGCTAGTAAATAAAGCGCGAAGGCCGCGGCATGCCGCGACCCTACTTTTGTTGTTGCCGGTTTTGGGCTCGGCCAAGCCGATGCCGGTTTTGAGGACGGAGGTCGTGGACTCGCTGGAGAGGGTTTCGGTATATTATCAGGGAAGGCCTGTGACGGTTAGCACTGTCTGCTCGGATTTGATGCAGAAGGTAAGCGGGAAGCGGTCGTGGCATGGACTTTCGGCTTCGGAGGCTATGCTTTCGTTCAGCGTATTTCCCGAGAAATGGTCGGACGCGAAGATTATCAAGACACCGGAGGGACACAAGCGGTTGAGAGACTTTTTTGATACCGAAGGACGCTACATCCTGCCCCGCGACCAGGTACAAACAGACGAGCGAGTCGGACTACTGGTTGAACTGATGACGGGGAAAATGTTTCAGCCACTGCCGGAGGGTATCGAGCCGCTATCGCCGGCGAAGACTGCGGCAGAGATTATTTATAATCATGTGCCGTGGACGCTGATTACCTTTATCGTGCTGTTTTTGGCGGCGATTGCGGCCTTTATTGGATGGAAAGTTGCGGCCATCAGCTTGGGAAGCTTGGGGCTGGCACTTCTGTTAGCAGCTATCGGAGTGCAATGGTGGCTTACGGGGCATGGGCCGTTCAATGGCACCTTCGAGACACTGCAGCTGTTGGCGGCAATTTGTGCGCTGGTAGGACTTGCCATGCGCTCAATTATGGCGCCGGCCCTCCTTGCGTCAGGGTGCATGGCTTTGGTGGCACATCTGCAACACTCCAACCCGATGATGACTCCGCTGATGCCTGTTCTGCATTCACCGTGGCTCAGCATACACGTGACACTTGTCATGCTGGCGTATGCGCTGCTTGTTGTAATCGGTTTTACGGCTCTTTGGGGCATAATTAGGCCGAAATTGGCGGATGAAATGCGGAAACGGGCGATGAAACTGCTTGGGCCCGCAGTCTGGCTGCTCGGGCTCGGAATATTTACTGGCGCCGTTTGGGCCAACGTTTCATGGGGGCGCTATTGGGGCTGGGATCCAAAGGAAACCTGGGCGCTGGTCACCTTCATGCTCTACGCCATCCCTCTACATATCAAGCGGCCTCCGCTGTGGATGCTCGTGGCACCGCTAGCGTCGGTTGCAATGACTTATTTCGGAGTTAACTTGCTCCCCTCGCTCCACGCCTACTCTTAATCGAAGAGGCGTTCCTGGCCGAGAAGATTGTCGCGTACTTCGTCGTCGCTGACTTCCGGCTCGATTGGCGTTACATCTTCGACTTCAGCGGGCTCTTCAGGTTCGGGGATTTCCACCTCGATGGGTTCTATCTCGGTGATTGCTGCAACGTCGAAGGTCGTCAGGCGTTTGCCCTTGGCTTTTGATGACTTAACGGCAACGAATTCGGGGGAAAGGACTATGAGAGGCTCTCGGACAACGTCTACGCCTTCTACGGCCTCAAAATCCACGCGGAAGCGTGCTCCGGGAGCATCGCTCAGAGCGATCAGTTCCGACTTCGGATTATCGCCGATAAAGCGCTGACGCTTTGAGGATGGCTCAAGCTGGAAACGCTTCAGGTAGGGATAGCCCTGGTCGGCATCGTTGAGAATTGCGGTCCATACCTTGCCGGGTTTGTAGAGCTCGATGCGGAGAATGTTGTCCTCATAGTGGTTGGTGGCGTCGAAACTTGAGGTGTAATACTCGCCTGATTTGAGGATAACCAGCACAAGGTCGGTCCCCTGGAATTCTCCGAGATATTCGCCGCGCTCCTCGTAGTTGAGGCGGAGGACGTCGCGGTCGAACCACACCTTGCGGCCGCCGAGAGTAGAGGCACCGCGTTCACGCAGAGTAAAGCGATGGACTTCGTTGCGGGTCACGATATTGCCGCGGCTCTGCTTGCCCTTGACGGCCAGTTCGCCAAAGTCCACGTCAAACTGCAGTTTGTTGAGTCGTGCTTTAGGCTTGAGGGTTACGCGAACCACTTCGGCCTCACCATTGAAGTTGGCCGTGAAGTAGCAAATCTTGCTGCCGGGAGTGCCCTGCGTGACGTCATATTCCTTGTCGCGGGTCACGCCGGTCACGGCAAAGCGCTTCATGAAGTAAGTTCCATCTTTGCCGTCGCGATAGATTACGTTGTAGATGGTGCGCTCGTCCTTCGGCTTGTATACGTTGATATACTCGATGTTTTTGCCGACAAACATCTTCTCTTGCACCTTGGTGACCTTGTATTTGCCATCCTTGTAGAAGATGATGATATCGTCGAGATCGGAGCAGGCGCAGATGTACTCGTCCTTGTTGAGCGAGGTGCCGACAAAGCCCTCGGTGCGGTTGATGTAAAGCTTCTTGTTGGCTTCGGCTACGGTTGCCGCCTTGATGGAGTCGAAACCGCGCAGGACGGTGCGTCGCGGATAAGCCTCGCCGTACTTCTCCTTCAGGCCTTCATACCACTTGATGGTATAGCCTGTTATATCGCTCAGCTGCTTGTTGATCTCGTCGATTTTGGCCAGATGATTCTTGATGAGCTCCTCGGCTTTGTCGGAGTTGAAGCGGAGGATGCGGCCCATCTTGATTTCGTAGAGGCGCTGGATATCCTCGTCAGTAATTTCGCGAACCAGCTGAGGCTGGAATGGAAGCAAGCGCTTGTGGATGTGAGCCGTGGCCTGCTCGAAGCTCTTGCTCTGCTCGTATTCTTTGTCCTTGTAGATGCGCTCTTCGATGAAGATGCGCTCGAGGGAGGCAAAATGGAGCAGTTCCTGTACCTCACCGCGCTGGATTTCCAGTTCGCGACGCAGCATATCGCGGGTAGCCTCGACGCTATGGCGAAGAACGTCGCTAACGCCAACGAACACCGGTTTGCGGTCCTTGATGACGCAGCAGTTGGGGTTGATGCTCACCTCGCAGTCGGTGAAGGCATAGAGGCCGTCGATTGCCTTGTCAGACGATGTGCCGGGCTGCAGATAGACGGTCACACGCGCTGTTTCGGCAGTATGGTCGTCGACGTGGCGCACCTTTATCTTGCCCTTTTCCATCGCCTTGAGTATCGACTCAGTAAGGGAACGGGTCGTTGTTCCGAACGGAATCTCGGTGATGGCGAGGGTCTTGTTGTCGACCTTCTCAATCTTGGCGCGAACCTTGACGGCGCCACCGCGCTTGCCGTCGTTATAGCGGGCGACGTCGAGGAAACCTCCAGTGGGGAAGTCGGGGAAGAGTTCAAACTCCTCTCCCTTCAGATAAGCGACGCAGGCGTCGAGGATTTCGTTGAAGTTATGAGGCAGAATCTTGCTTGAGAGGCCGACGGCGATACCCTCCACTCCCTGCACGAGTAGCAGTGGGAACTTGACGGGGAGATTGACGGGCTCCTTCTTGCGACCGTCGTAGCTCGGCACCCAGTCGGTAATCTTGGAGTTGTAAAGTACATTGAGAGCGAACGGACTCAGACGGGCCTCGATATAACGGCCGGCAGCGGCCGAGTCACCCGTAAGGATGTTGCCCCAGTTACCCTGAGTCTCGACCAACAGCTCCTTCTGACCCAGTTGGACCAGTGCGTCCTTGATGGAGGCATCGCCGTGGGGGTGATACTGCATGGTGTTGCCTACGATATTCGCAACCTTGTTGAAGCGGCCGTCGTCCATGGTCTTCATGGAGTGAAGGATACGACGCTGCACGGGCTTGAGTCCATCTTCAATCGACGGGACAGCGCGCTCAAGAATCACGTAGGAAGCATAGTCGAGATACCAGTTGCGATACATGCTTCGCAGCTGATGGCGAGCCATTTCGGCATCGGATGAATGGATATCGGAAGAAGGGTTGGTTTCGTCGCTCATAACACGCAAAGTTAGCCAAAAATTTGCAAAAAACAAAATAAATGCCTAACTTTGCACCACTTTTGGAAAGATGGCAGAGTGGTCGATTGCATCGGTCTTGAAAACCGACGAGGGTCACACCTCCGGGGGTTCGAATCCCTCTCTTTCCGCAGAAGGGCAGCCGATTAGGCTGCCTTTCTGCGTTGAAAGAGAGAGGATGAGAACCACAGGGTTCGTTATCGCGAAGCGCTTTCGTAGCGAAGCGGAGAAAGAATCCCTCTCTTTCCGCAAGTTAGATTAAAAAGAGCAGCCTCGAGGATGAGGTTGCTCTTTAAATGTTTGGTGAGGACTTGGTTACTTGCCGAGGCCCTTGATGGCGTTGGCGGCGGCGTCCTTGGCAGCATTGGCGGCGTCGTTAGCCTTTGCCTTGGCAGCCTCAGTGGCTTCAGCGGCCTTAGCCTTGGCAGCTTCGGTAGCTTCGGCAGCCTTAGCCTTGGCGGCCTCGGTGGCTTCAGCGGCCTTGGCCTTGGCGGCATCAACAGCTTCGCCAGCGGCTTCCTTAGCCTTGTCGGTAGCAGCGGTGGCAGCGGCCTTGACAGCGTCAGTGCCCATTTCCTTCAGTTTGGCCTTCTGCTCCTCGGTGAGGTCGAGGTTGCTGATGCTGTTCATCAGCTTGGTGAGTTCAGCCTGCTTCTCGGCGAGAACGCTAGCTACGGAGGCGTCACCGGCGGCAACCTTTGCCTTCAGCTCTTCGATCTGGGCTACGAGAGCCTCATACTGGCTGACAGCTTCCTGGGTGGCTTCGGGAGTGGTGGCATCACCGGTGGCCAGAGTGTCAACTTCGACAACCTCAACGGCTTCGATTACCTCTACGTTGTCTGCTTTCTTGTCCTTGCTGCCGCAAGCTACGAGGCCGAACGACATGGCTACGCAAACGGCCAGAATTACTTTTTTCATTTTGGTTTTAGTGTAAATAGTTATAATATGGTGAATTATTCTTCGCTACCACCAAGCAACTGGCTGGCCTGCTTGTTGGCTTCGTCAATCAGTTCGTTGGCCTGTTCGGTGGCGTTGTCAATCAGCTGGTCAGCCTGCTCGGTTGCTGCCTTTACGGCATCGTCGCTCATCTGGCTGGCAGCGTTTACGCCCATGTTGAAGATACGCTTCTGCTGCTCCTCGGTCAGGTCAGCCTTCTGAAGTTCGTCAGCAATCTTGGAGGCCTCCTCCAGCTTCTTGTCGAGCTTTTTGGCAGCATCCTGATCGCCGGTCATTGCCTTGTTGCCGAGTTCAACGCACTCAGTAGTGAGTTTCTCGAGTTTGTCAATCTTGGAGTCAACGCTGTTTCCGCAAGCGGTAAGGGTGAGTGCGAGCGCAACTCCAAGGGATAGAATCAATTTGTTCATAATACTTTATTTGGTTAGTAAAACATGTTATTTCAGAATGAGAAGAGGCCAAGGCCGTAGAGGAAAACCAGGGCGATGCAGGTCGGGGCGACAAAGCGCAAGCAGAAGACTATGGCCTTGACCACCCACATAGGCACGCGGCTGCCCTTGGGGCTCAACTCGCTCTTGACAACTTTGGAGTTGAGCACCCATCCTACGAAGATGGAGATGAGCATACCTCCGAGCGGAAGCAGGATGTTGCTCGAAACGTAGTCGAACAGCCCGAAGACTGTTTTGCCGCAAATTGTCCAGTCGCTCAAGGCTCCGAAACTCAGAGCGCAAAGCGATCCGAGGATGATAGCGGTTACTGTGTTGGTTATCGAAGCCTTGCGACGCGAGAACTTGAACTCGTCGGTCATGTATGCTATTGTTATTTCGCTCATTGAGATTGTGCTGCTGAGCGAAGCGAGGAAGAGCAGGAGGAAGAAGAGGGTCGACCATATCATTCCGCCGGACATGTGCATGAAGATGCTCGGCAGGATCTCGAAAACCAGCTTCGGTCCGGCAGCGGGCTCCATGCCGAAGGTGAAAACGGCAGGGAAGATGACCACGCCGGCCATAATGGCGACCAGGGTATCGAGCGACGCCATGATGCCTGCAGTCTTTACCAATGGGGTCTGCTTTGAGAAGTAGCTCGAATAGGTTATAAGGCATCCCAGTCCGAGACTCAGCGAGAAGAAGGCCTGACCCATGGCGCTCAGGGCGACTTTGGGCGTAACCTTGCTGAAATCTGGCTTAAACAGGAAATCGAGTCCCTCTTTCGCGCCGGGCATACGAAGCGAGTTGATGCAGAAAACTATCAGAATCAGGAAGAAGAGCGGCATCATTATGTTGCTCATCTTCTCGATGCCTTTCTGCACTCCTCGCGCGATAATAAGGTAGTTGAAGAGCAGGAATATGATGGTCCACATCAGCGGACGCCAGTTGGAGGCCGCGAAGGTGTCGAACTGATTGTGCAGACCGTCGACGGAGTCAACACCGCCGAAGGAAGTCAGCGACTGGAAGATGTACTCGAGGGTCCAGCCTGCCACGACGGAGTAGAAGCTCAGGATAAGTATGGAGGCCAAGATACCGAGGTAGCCGATGCCGCCCCAAGCCTTGCCGGGGGCAAGCAGACGGAAGGCTCCGCGCACGTTGAGGCCCGTATGGCGGCCGATGATAAATTCGGCGCAAATTACGGGGATGCCTATCACGAAGACGAAGAATATGTCGATGAGCAGGAAAGCGCCGCCCCCGTTGGCTCCTGCCTCGAAGGGGAAACGCCACACATTGCCAAGCCCCACGGCCGATCCGACGGTGGTTGCGATGACACCCAGACGTGTTGCAAATTGTGCGCGCGACTCTGACATAGTTCGGCAAAGTTAAGAATTAATTTGGAATTACCAAATACGCTTCACCTCAAATAAACTTATTAGAGGTGCTCCTTGTTCATTAGACAACGATAGACTCGCGTATTCAACGAAAGGACTAATGAAACACACAGCAAATTGTGACTTCGGTTTGACCTATGGTAAACCGTTAACAGTTAACGGTTTGAAGGAATTTTGTAAAAATTTCTTAAAAATAATTCGATTTTTATGAGGTTTATTCAAATTATTTGCCTACCTTTGAAGCGTATTAGCCTATCAGAACCCCTCTCTCCGGGGCCGCCATCCGGGCCGCTCCACCGCCGTTTCTCTATCTCCTCCAACAATTATTTTCCTTATTTCCCTATTATCAAAACATGACTACACGTCGACTTTTGGTATTGCCGGCAATAATGTTGGCAGCCACCTCACTTTTCGGTGCCGAACCGGAGCCCGTCCTAACCATCCTGAACAAGGAGTTTGACGGCACGGCCGCTTACCGAATAGACATCGACTACCCTGAGCAGACCAAATTGGTGCTCAACGCCGATGCAGTTACTACGGTCATTGATTATGACCTGACAAGTACAGGCAAGGACTTCCAGATGCTGGTAGGTGCCAGCGAACTGAACGGCACTGCCTGGTGCGGAACCGGCTTCCGCGGAGGTGGCCCGGTAATCGCAGGTCTGCTCAAGCAGGGCTGCGACCCGCTGGACAACTTCTTCAGCCTCACCGGCGCAAACTATGGCGCACACAAGATGGTCATCATCCAGGCCCCCGGCGACGGCTGGTGGGTTTACATCGATGGCGAAAAACTGGGCCGTTCGGCCACAGATCTGGCCAAATTCGGCGAAATCCTCACCTATAAGAACGTGGGCAACTGCGACGCACTGACCCTTGGCGGCATCTCCTGCCCCAACGCCTACCGCGCCAGTTCGCTGAACTTTGTAAAAGGCACGGTGAAGTCATGCCGCTTCTATGACCACGCACTGACCGACGCAGAGCGCGAAGCCCTGACCTGGGACAACCTCACGGCTACCGAATCGACCACGGCCGATGCCGACCCCATTGAGGCCGTGCACCCCTACGGCATCCACTATCCCGCTGACGCCATACTGAGCTCGAAAGCCTACAACCGCTCCACATCATCAGTCGGCATGACCACCGACCGTGGCGAGCAGACCCTGGCCATCAGCCAGCCTCAGGACCGCAAACTCTACCACAACATGATGGACGCTGCCCCCTTCGTAGTTAAGCAGGGCGAGACCGTCAATCCGACCTTCGGATACTCCTCCGGTGGCCAGAGCGGCTATGTATTCGTCGACTGGAATAATGACGGTGACTTCACAAGTGACGAAATGGTCAGCGCCAGCTATCCCAGCGACATCAACGGCAAGACCTTCGAGGTTGCAGCCGACCAGGCTCCCGGCATCTACCGCGTGCGCTTCAAGGTGGACAAGGCCTCGACCGACCCCGCCGGCAGCACCAAGATGAACAACAGCATCATCTACAACAACGGCGTGATAGTTGACGCCGCACTGATGGTGATGAACTCCGCATTCACCGTGGAAGTGACCTATCCCGAAGGCACCTTCAAGGACTACAACGGCAACGACCTCAAGGGCAGCCACACCGCCAACGTCGGCCTGGCATTCAACGCCACTCCCGCTGCAGGCCAGCACCTCGACGCCGTGAAGGTTGAATACGGCTTCCCGAAGGCCGAGAGCAAGTGGGGCAACCCCACGCTCTACACCGTTGACCTCGACGGCATCTTCCAAAACAGCGCCAAGATTCCCGCCAACCTCGTGCTGGGCGAGAGCCTCACCCTGATTCCCACCTTCGCCGCCGGCGACTTCGTGGACCCGATGGAGGCCAAGGGCTACAAACTGGTTTGGAACGACGAATTCAACGAACCCGACGGCTCCACCTGGAACGGCCACAAATGGACCAGCACCCTGCTCTGGCCCGAACCCAACGCACCGTGGCACAAATATAACTCCGACGACTACGACTCCGAGCTTCGCTTCATTGAAGGCGGCGACCTCGTGCTCCGCGGCATGGAGAAGAACGGAACCTGGGTAACCGGTTGCTTGAACAGCCGCTACCGCTTCGTTTACCAGTACGGTTATCTGGAGGCCAACGTGCTCTGCGAGTTCCAGAACGGTACCTTCGCAGGCCTCTGGCTGATGCCCGAAGGCTTCCCCGGCGGCAACAACGTTGAAGAGGGCGTAGAAGCCGTTGGCGGCTGGCCCATCAGCGGCGAAGTCGACATCTGGGAGGCAGCCAAGCCCGGAAAGGCCCACCACACCATCCACTTCAGCAAGGACGACCGTGTAGACCAGGACAACTCCATCGGTAACAATGGGTCAAACAACGTTGACTACTCGCGCTACAACCGCATCGGCTTCGAGTGGGGTCCCGACCGCCTCGAATGGTTCTGGAACGGCGAAAGCGTATTCTCGGTTGACAAGAGCGACAGCCGCATGTTCGGCAAGTGGCCCTTCGACCACCCCTTCTTCATCATCCTGCAGCAGGCCGTTGGCAATCCCGACCGTGACGCCTTCCCGCTGAAGACTATCCCCGGCTGGGTTTACACCACCCGCTTCGACTATGTTCGCGTCTACCAGAAAGAGGGACAGACCTACAAGAACACAGATCCCGACTCCGGTATTCAGGAGATCAACATGGATGTGACACCTATTCAGAAAGGCATTTACGACCTTCGCGGCCGTAAATACGGCGAAGGCGCAAGCCTCGCCCCTGGAATTTACATTATCGATGGCCGCAAGTCCATCGTGAAGTAAGCACTTTCCTATTTAGTTCAAGGGCCGGGGGCGCGGGTGCGTCTCCGGTTCTGCTTTTTGAACGTTAGTGGTAGCAAGGGCGTTATGATAACATGCAAGCCACGTCTCAACAACATCACAAGGTTCCGGGCATAGTTCTGGAGATTCTGCGTGTCGTAGTTCCGATTTCCGTTTCGGTGCTGCTCGTCGTATGGCTGTTCCATAAGGTGAACTTCGCTCAGGTTCGCGAGATTATGAGCCATGGCGTGGACTATCGGTATCTGGTCCTGATGATGATCATTATCGTGATGAGCCATATTATCCGAGGCATCCGTTGGGGCATCCAGCTGAGAGGCGTCGGGATTCCGCGGATTCCGGTCGTGGCGGAGAGTGTCAGCATTTTCGGCGATTACTCCCTGAATCTTATTCTGCCCTTTTTGGGCGAGGCATGGAGGTGTCTCTACATTGCCAAGAGGCAGAACTGCAAGCTGGCGACGGTAGTGGGCACCGATATCGGCGACCGTGCTTCTGACGGCATCATGATAAGCATAATCATCGTCTTTACCTTCTTTGTGGCCAAGGATGCCATCATGAAGTTCCTCGACCATTACAAGTTCGGTGAAGAGCTGCTTAAGTACTGCTCCGACGGGAAGGTTTGGCTGGGGCTATTGGCTCTGATTGCCGTGATTGCACTGCTTTACTGGCTGCTACGCAAGACGAAGTTCGTGCAAGGCATCAATTTGAGCATCAAGAGGATGTGGACGGGATTTGCGGTGCTATTCCACATGAAGCAAACCGGGCTTTACATTGTGCTGACCGTGCTGATTTGGGTCTGCTACTTCTTTGAGACGTATGTCTGCTTCTTCGCGTTTCCGTTTACGCGGGAGCTGATTCAGTCGCAGCCGATGTTTGCGCTCGTGCCGGGGCTGGTGGTGTTCGTGTTCGGGTCTATCAGTATGATTGTGCCGTCGAATGCGGGACTTGGGCCATGGAATATCGCCGTGATTTTCGCGTTGAGCCTTTACGGGATAAGCGAGACGGACGGAGCGGCGTATTCAGTGCTTGTATGGAGTTTCCAGGCTTTCGCGCTGATTGCGGAGGGCGTATTCTCGGTGTTCTACATCATGTGGGAGCGGAGACATCTGCAACGGGCTAACGCCGCTTGATGATAATGCTCAGGACGACGAAGAACGCCAGTGCCCAGGGGTAGTAAAGGTATGGCCAGGGGGCTGCCGGGGAGATGTTGGCGAGTGAAGTAGCCAAAAGTGTTTGGGCGCCGTAGGGGATGAGACACTGGACTATGCAGGATGTGGAGTCGAGAAGCGAGGCGGCTTTGCGGGGACGGATGCCGTAGCGTTGGGCAATGTCGTGACTGATGCCGCCCACCGTGATGATTGCGACGGTATTGTTGGCCGTGCAGAGATTGACGATGGCGACGAGGAGGGAGATGACGGCCTGGGCACCGCGTTTGCCGTGGATATGGCGCGTGAGAGACTGGAGAATGAAGTTGATGCCACCGGCCTCCTTTATGACGCCAAGCATTCCGGCGGCAAGGAGGGTGATGATGATAAGGTCGCCCATGCCGTCGATGCCCGTGCCCGCGTAGGAGGCCATGTCAATGAGGCCGAATCCGTTGATGTAGCCAAGAATCAGGGAGGTGAATATGCCGGCGGTCAGGACGAGCGTGACGTTTACGCCGACTATGGCGAGGATAATGACTACGAGGTAGGGCAAAATCATCCAGGGGTTGCTTTCCGGCGGGAGGGTGACGCTGGTGGCACCAAGGCCGAAGAAGATGTAAAGGGCGAGGGTCACCATTGCGGCGGGGAGGGCAATCCAGAGGTTGGCGCGGAACTTTTCGGACATGCTGCAGCCCTGGGAGCGGGTGGCGGCGATGGTTGTGTCGGAGATGAACGAGAGATTGTCGCCGAAGAAGGCTCCGCCGAGCACGACGGCAACGTAGAAGGGGACATTGCCGCCGGCAGCTGTTGCAATCTCCACGGCGAGGGGAGTGAGGGCGACTACCGTGCCGACCGAGGTGCCGATAGAGAGCGAGATGAAGCAGGCGGCGAAGAAGAGCATCGGAACGACCATTTCGGCAGGGAATGCACGAAGGGCGAGGCTCACTGTGGCGTCCACGGAACCAATCTCCTTGGCGAGGCTCGCGAAGGCTCCGGCAAGGATGAAGATCCATATCATGTAGAGGATATTGGAGTGACCGGCCTGGCGCGAGAAGGTATCGATGCGTTCCAGCAGCGGATGGCCGCGATAAATCGCTATGGCCCACATGGATGCTACCGTCAGGGCCACCGCAATCGGCATCTTGTAGAAATCGCCTATGATGACCGAAACGACCACATAGAGGGTCAGGAAGACGATGATTGGCGAGAGCGCCAGCCATCCTTGTCGGGCCGATATCGGTTTGGTAGGATTCATGACGCGAAGTTAGCCATTTTCTGCCATCTGCACAAATGAAAAACCTTTAGTATGGCTATAGTGTTGAAATGTATATGCGAAGATTCCTCACAACAGTACTGCTCACGTTGACACTATCGGCCGCGGCCCAGACTGACCGCGACGTGCTCAGCAACCACAAGGTCTTGACCTTTGGGGCATACGATTCGTTGCCCCCGACTCCGAAGGATTCAATCCGGAGGATTATCGAGATGTTTTATGTCGACCAGTTTCGCCACTTCGATGACCCGCAGGCGCCATACTTCCTGTTTATGAGCCGCGACGCCACGCTTGCCATGGGCGTGGGCGGCGCCGTGCGCATGCGCGGGTATTATGACTGGTGAGGCGGTATCCAGGCGTCGGCGTTTGCCCCCTATCTCATACAAATGCATCCGGATGCAACCGAGATCAGGCGATTCGGGTCGACGCCGGCGGGAACGTGCCTGTTTTTCCGCGTGATTGGGCGTAACAAGAAGTTGGGGCATTACCAGCTGTATATCGAGGCGGACTTTTCGGGGTATCAGATGCGCGACTTCAAGCTGAAGAAGTCGTATGCCGAGATCAACGACTTTACGATTGGTTTGGCCAACTCCACGTTCTCCGACCCGTCGGCCCAGCCGCCAATGGTTGACTCCAACGGGGCGAGCAACAAGATTAGTCCGACAAACGTCTTGGTGCGCTATATGCCCAGGATCAACAAGCATTGGGTGCTGGCCGTGTCGGCCGAGACGCCGTCGACGGCTATTCGCAACGACGGGGCGCGGACCAAGGCGATGTCCAACTGGATTCCCGACGGAGCGGCCTTCGTGCAGTACGAATGGGGGCGTAACTCGCATGTCAGGCTGGCCGGGACCGTGAGGTCGTTGAGTTATCGCGACCTTGAGGCGAAGCAGAACCATTACAAGACCGGTTGGGGCGTGCTCCTTGGCGTTTTGGCGCATCCCCTACCCCAACTGACGACTTATACCGTGGCCAACTATGGGCATGGGTACGCCTCGCTTGGCGG
>X378_Fat_Sand_Rat__coassemble_122_pt1 | contig 15810 bp, 18 predicted proteins | sample X378_Fat_Sand_Rat__metabat2_low_PE_008 | metagenome-assembled genome bin X378_Fat_Sand_Rat | reverse complement strand
TCGCTACGCTACCCGACGCCGAACTGCGCTCAGGGTTCGCCGAAATGCTGAAACACGGCCTGATTTCAAGCGGCGAAACCTACCGCCGCCTGCGCGATTTCGACATCACGGAGGCCACCGCCAAGCCCGAGGAGCTGCTGCGCCTGCTGGAAGAGAATGTGGAGGTAAAGCGCCAGGTAGTCCTTCAGGATCCGCACGAAAAGGGCCTGCGCCGCGCCCTCAACCTGGGTCACACGGCCGGGCATGCCTTCGAGACACTCGCCCTGGAGCGCGAAAAGCCCGTTCCCCACGGTTTTGCCGTGGCCCACGGACTGCTCGTCGAGATGATTCTCAGCCACCTGAAGCTCGGATTCCCTTCGACCGAGCTATATGACTACGCCAATCTGCTTGAGGAGGCTTATTCCCCCGCTCCAGCCCTCGATTGCAAGGATTACGACCACATCCTGGAGCTGATGAGCCACGACAAGAAAAACCGCACGGCCGGCGAAATCAACTTCACCCTGCTGCAGGAGCCGGGCATCGCCGTCATCGACCAGACAGCCACGGCCGACGAAATCCGCACGGCCCTCGACCTCTATCGCGACCTAGTCGGACTTTAAACTATCGCGCCGTCTTTCGCCTCCAACAGGATGGTAACGGGCCCGTCGTTGACGAGCTCAACCTTCATGTCGGCGCCGAAAATTCCCTTTTGGGTCGGTCGGCCAAGCGCTGCCGAAATCCCATCGCAAAAACGTTCGTAGAGCGGTACGGCCTGTTCGGGCCGCGCCGCTTTAATGTAGCTCGGCCGGTTGCCCTTGCGGCAGTCGGCCAGAAGCGTGAACTGGCTGATGGCCAGCACCTCGCCTCCGCAGTCCAGAATGCTGCGGTTCATCACTCCGTTTTCGTCGTCGAAGATGCGCAGGGCTGCGGTCTTGGCCACCAGCCGGTCGCAGTCGGCCTCCGTGTCGCCCACCTCCACGCCGACCAGTATCATCATGCCCGCACCGATGCGGCCCACGACCTGCCCGTCAACCGTCACCTGCGAGTGCCTGACTCGTTGAATCACTAATTTCATACCGCAAAATTAAGGGTAAATCAGTCCACGGGTTGTTGCTTTTGCATTTTTTAACCCTATAGAGCCACATTCTGACACACTCCGAATCGTACCTTTGCCGAAAAAATGGAAAAACGATTCATCTACATTCTCCCACTCGTGGCCGCGGGATGCAAGTCAAGCCGCCACTCTCTGGTAAACCAGGCCATAGCCACCGATAGCACCGGGAGGCAGGCCGAGCAACTCAGCGTAGTAAACCTCGACTCTCTGATGCGCCACTCCGAGCTAACCTTCGACACCCTCCGTCTTGAAATCCGGCGCCCGCTGAAGGCCGAAACCATCAGCGCCCGTATGATTAACGGCCGCTTTGAGCGCACGGACCGACGTAAACGGCTACAGACCATCAACAGCCAACGCCAGGACACCGTCTCGCTAAGCAGGAAGGCCATGGTTCTGACCCGGACTGACAGCGAAACCACGGCCGTCCAATCCCCGGCCAATGGAACGGCTATCGGCACCGTTGCCCTGCTCCTCGCCGCGATATTCGCACTGATCTGGCTCAGGTTACGGAAATAATTCGTATCTTTGGAGCCTAAAACCTCACGATTATGAAGAAACTCGTCCTCCCCTTGCTCATGCTCGGCGCCGCCCTGGGCGCAAACGCTCAGAAGGTCTACTCCACCGACTACGCCTATCAGGCCGACGTGAAGGTCTACGTGGTCGACAAAGACTATCAGGCCGACCTCATCGTCTACAAGACCGACCGCGAATATCAGGCAACATCAAACAAAAACAAGGGAATCTGGTACTTCACCAAATATGCCTATCAGGCCGACAAGAAGATCTACTTCGTCGACCGCGAGTATCAGGCCGACCTAAAGGTCTACTTCACCGACCGCGAATACCGCGCCGGCTGGAAAAACAACTCCAAGAAGCAGCTTATGTATTAAAGATTGCCTTCGATGTGGGCGTCCTTGAAGCCAAGTTCGCTCATTGACTCCGTGAAGTCGAGCACCACTTCATAGGGGGTATCGGCGCCCGTCTTGAGCACGACATGGCTCTTCGGCCCGATGTCATTGGACCTAATCCAGTCGATGAACACGGTCTTGGCAGGTTTGCCCTTGAGGCTCGTCTCCGTGACGATGGCGTCGGCGTCGCCCTGACGGTCGGTGATGCGCAGCATGTTGTCGGGAAGCAGTTCGAACACAATGTCGTGGGCCGGGGCAAACTGCTGGATCATCGCCTCGTCCACCTCAATCTTGCTGTTGTTGCGGGTCATGATAAGGCCGACCGCCACGGCCAGCACAACCAGCACGGCCAGGACGGCCAGGCTGCGCCACAGTTTCCTCTTCCTGTTTGTCTCTTCAGTGCTCATAACCCTGCAAAGTTACCAAATTTTCTGAAAACTGACGCCTATTTCGGCAAATGTTCGTATCTTTGCATTATAAAAGAATTCAACTTCAACATGGCATTAATAAAATGCAAGGTCTGCGGAGGCAAGGTCTCCGAAAACGCCACTGCATGTCCCCACTGCGGTGAGCCGATGAAACCCTCCGGCCACCCCGGGTCCGAACCCGAAGACGACGGCTACCAGCCCGAGCCTCCCAAACGCAACCGGGGCTGCATATGGACTGTCGTGTTCCTGCTCATCGTGGCCGGAATGGTGCTCGGCGGCATCATCTACCGCGACCGGCAGGCCCGGGAGGAGGCCCTTGCACAGGCCCGCGCCGAGCGTCTGCAACACGAGCAGGACTCGCTGGCTCATGTGGCGCGCGAACTGGCCGTGCGCGACTCCATATGGCGCAACATGTCGACGCCCGACCTGCGCCTATTCGACCTGCATGGCAACGTCAAGCAAGTGGTCTACTCCATGGACGACGAGCACGGCCTGATAGGCATACCGATGTATCACGGCCGCAACGGCAACCGCCTGACCACCTTCAACTTCGACCATGAAGGCACGTGGACCAACGTGCCGGGCAAGCCGATGCGCAACGGCGGCCAGCTCGTGTCGTACACTAACGGCGGCAACCCGCTAGGCGACGACGACAGCGGCGCCCTCTACAAACTGCGCTGGAAGGAGGGCCGGCCCGCTTCCGGCACCGCCGAATACTGGGAAGGCGGCGAGAACTACGTCTTCAACTACAATGCCGACGGCTACCTGACAGGCTACGCCTACGAGAGCGGCGGCGAGGGCCAGATGACCAAGGGCACAGTGGCCTACTCCATCCAGGACAGCGACTCCATAGGCAACTGGACCGTACTGAAATGCCGCGACTCCTTCACCACCTCCTATGACGGCGACGAAGACGAATCCGGCACGTCAACCTGGCTCATTTCACGACGAATAACTTACCACCACAAATAATTATCTATGAAACGACTCGCGTACCTGCTGGCTATCCTCGTAACCTCACTTGCCGCAAACGCCGAAAAGTACATCTCCGTCGACAAGCCCTCCCTCAGGCTTTATCTTATCGAGGATAACGACACCATCCTCTCCTTCCCCGTCTGCGCCGGCGAAAACCTCGGCCAGAAAAGGCGCTCCGGCGACCACAAGACCCCCGAGGGCACCTTCTCCATCAGCATGATCCAGGATTCCTCCCGCTGGTATCGCGTCGGCTCCTACGGCCCCTGGTTCTTCCGCCTCCGTACGCCCATGAGCACCCACATCGGCATCCACGGCACCGACGAACCGGAGTCGATAGGCACCCGCGCCAGCGAAGGATGCATCCGCCTCCACAACGAGGACCTCGTGAAGCTGAAGCCCCACGTATTCCGCGGCATGAAGGTCATCATCTCTCCCGACCCCGTAATCGGGCCAAAGAAAGACTGATTGTAACTTTAACAAATTTTAAGCCATAGCGCTTATTGTTTTACCTACAAGTTTTATTAACTTTGTAGGCAGAATTACAATACGCTATGCAACGACTTATCATATTCCGGGCAGACACGGCCATTGAGCTCGCCCTTCCCTATACCGACGGCGGCATCCGCGCCGGATTCCCCAGCCCCGCGCAGGACTACGTCATGGAGTCCGTGGACCTCAACCGGATGCTGGTGGAGCATCCGGCCACGACGTTTTACGCCAAGGTGGTTGGCGACTCGATGATTGAGGAGGGGATCGAAGAGGGCGACATGCTGGTCATCGACAAATCGATCGACGCCGAGGAGGGCGACCTGGCCGTCTGCTACATCAACGGCGACTTCACCCTCAAGCGCCTCCGCTACCACATGGGGCGGCTCTACCTGATGCCATCCAACCGCCGCTACCGGCCCATACAGGTGCCCGAGGAGGGCGACTTCATGGTCTGGGGGGTCGTTACGCACACCATCAAGCCCAACCGCCGACGCCGGCGCCGCTGCTCATGATAGGGCTGATTGACTGCGACAACTTCTTCTGCTCGTGCGAGCGGGTGTTCCGGCCCGACCTGCGCGACGTGCCCTTGGTGGTGCTCAGCAACAACGACGGCTGCGTCGTGGCCCGCTCGCGCGAAGTCAAGGCCATGGGTATACCCGAGGGGATGCCCTACTTCCAGATGAAGGAGCAGTATCCCGGGGCAAACATCGTGGCCTTCTCGTCGAACTACACCCTCTATGCCGACCTCTCGGCCCGCGTCATGGCCATGCTGCGCGAGGCCGCGCCCGGCGTCCTCCAGTATTCCATCGACGAGGCCTTTCTCGACCTCTCCGGCATGGAGCGCATGGATCTGAAGCGCTGGGGCGAGGATCTCTGCGCCCGCGTCGGCAAGGGGACGGGCATACCCGTGAGCCTCGGCATCGCCCCGACCTACACCCTGGCGAAGATGGCCAGCAAGTTTGCCAAGCGCTATCCGGGCTACAACAAGTGCTGCTACATGCAGACCGACCAGCAGCGGGTCAAGGCGCTGCAGCTCTTCAAGGTGGGCGACGTGTGGGGCATCGGGCGCCGCATCAGCCGCCGGCTGGAGTACGTAGGCGTCACGACGGCCTACGACTTCGCCGCACGCTCGCGCGGATGGGTGCGCTCGCAGTTTCACGTCACGGGCGAGCGAACATGGCGCGAACTCAACGGCCAGCCCGCGATAGAGGTGGACGCCCTCGACGGCAAGCCGAAGCAGACCATCGTCACCAGCCGCAGCTTCCCCGGCATGATCAGCGAGCTGGCCGACCTGACCTCCCACGTGGCCAACTACGCGGCCCGATGCGCCGTCAAGTTGCGCCGCCAGAATTCGGTATGCGCCGTGCTGACGGTCTTCCTCCAGTCAAACCACTTCCGCCCCGACCTGCCGCAGTTTGACACCAGCGGCTACCACACCTTCTGCACCTCCACCTCCACCACCAACGAGCTGGTAGCGGCCGCCATGCGCGTGCTCCACGCCATCTACCGCCCCGGCATCCACTACAAGCGGGCCGGCGTCATGGTCAGCGGCATCACCTCGGCCGAAGCCATCCAGCCCGACCTCTTCACCTACGACCCCGAGCAAGCCGACAAGCTGCGCTCCCTGAGCCGGACCCTCGACAAGATAAACGGGCGCATGGGAGCCGACACCGTGGTGCTCGGTGTGCAGCAGTACCGCCAGCGGTCGGCCGACGGCAAGTCCATCAAGTTTGTCAACGCCATTCGGCGCGACCTCAAGTCGCCCGACTATACCATCCGCCCGGCCAACTTCACCGTCCGATAAAAAAACAACGAGCCGCGTAATCACTACGAGGCCCGCCAAAAAGTGGGAATACTTTGTCCATCAGAATCGCGGCACAGGAGCCGCTTACTGATACCAACTTTGTATCACACGATACTTGGAAGGGTTAACACAATCACATTCTGTTTCGATTTATCCTTGCGGAAAAGATTTCGAATGCAAAATTAACATATGAATGTGAAAAATCCAAATTTCTAGAAATAAAAATATTCTAAACGCTGATTATCAGCGGTATAGCCCTGTTTCAGTCTGCCTTTGAAATGTAACGCTCGTAGTATGTCATGATAAGCGACGTGAGCGGCAGGGCGATAATCATGCCGATGATGCCCAGCAGGCTGCCCCACACCGACAGCGCCAGCAGTATTACCGCCGGATTCATGCCCAGCTCCTTGCCCATCACGTGGGGCGTGATCACGTAGTCGCAGAGACACTGGCTCACGACGTAGACCAGTCCGCACTTGCCCAGCATCGGCAGGAAATCCATGGTACCGCCCAAGGAGAACACGAAGCAGATGACGGCCACGGGTATCAGCGTGACGTACTGGAAATATGGAATCATGTAAAGGATGCCGACCAGGACGCCCATCGGAATGGCCAGCGGCATGCCGACAATCCAGAATCCGAAGCAGTAGAACACCATGGCGAAGAGCGCCACGACACCCTGGCCGCGGAAGTAGTGGTTCATGTTGACCTTCACGTCGTTGGCCACTTCCAGTGCCCTGGGGCGGTACTTTGCCGGGAAAATCAGCTTGAAACCGCGCACTATCTGCGGATAGTCAATCAGGATGAACAGCGTGTATATGATGGTCAGCAGCCATGCGAGGGTCTGGACTATGACGCCGATAGACTCGTTGATGAGCGACGAGCCGCGCGAAACCAGTTCGTCGAACCGCAGGGAGTGGAGGAAATCGCGAATCTGGTCGGGATTCATGTAGCGGTCCACGAAGTGGATTATGTTCATCACGAAGGGTGGCACGGGCTGCTTGCCGTCGGAAATATTGTGGAGTATCTGGCTCAGCTCCGCCGTGTCCTTCTCCACCGATGGCTGGAAAAGGTAGACGAGCAGGCAGATGACGGCCGAGATGTCGACGATGGTCATCAGCGACGGCAGCGCGCGCCGCTTCGTCCGCAAAATCCGCTGGTTGAAGGCAACGAGCGGCTGAAGCAGATAGGCCAGGAAACAGCCCACGAAGAAGGGGAGCAGCACGTCGCTGAGATAGCGAACTAGCAGCACCAGAGCCACGGCAACCGCTATGCCGATGATAAGCCTCATTATCCTGTCCTGAGTCCAATACATAACTACCATAAAAACATCCCGCCATCCCGGTTTGTTTTTTCCGGATTATTGTCGTAAATTTGTGGATGCTTATTCATCACCTTAAATCATTATCATGGAACTTCCTTTTGCAGAATCGTGGAAAATCAAGATGGTTGAACCCATCAGAAAGTCAACCCGCGAACAGCGCGAACAGTGGATTCGCGACGCCCACTACAACCTGTTTCAACTAGAGGCCGACAAGGTCTACATCGACTGCCTGACCGACTCCGGCACCGGCGCCATGAGCGACCGCCAGTGGGCCGCCCTGATGATGGGCGACGAAAGTTATGCCGGCTCCCGCTCCTTCTTCGAGCTGAAGGAGGTCATCACACGGCTCACAGGATTTGAATACGTCATACCCACACACCAGGGCCGCGCCGCCGAGAACGTGCTGTTCAGCCACCTCGTGAAGGACGGCGACGTCGTGCCCGGCAACTCGCATTTCGACACCACCAAGGGCCACATCGAGAGCCGCCGCGCCACAGCCCTCGACTGCACCGTCGCCGAAGCGCGCGACACCCAGCGCGAGCTCCCCTTCAAGGGCAATGTGGACCTCGACAAACTGGACCGCGCTCTGGCCGAGCATGGCGACAAGGTGAGCTTCATCATAGTGACCATCACCAACAACACCGCAGGCGGTCAGCCCGTGTCGATGGAAAACCTCCGCGGCGTGCGCCGCATGGCCGACAAGTATGGCAAGCGCGTCATATTCGACTCAGCCCGCTTCGCCGAGAATGCCTACTTCATCAAGACCCGAGAGGCCGGATATGCCGACAAGTCAATCAAGGAGATAACCCGCGAGATGTTCAGCTACGCCGACGGCATGACCATGTCGGCCAAGAAGGACGGCCTCGTCAACATGGGCGGCTTCATCGCCACACGGCACGAGGACTGGTATGAGGGCGCAAAGAAATATTGCATCCCCTTCGAGGGCTATCTGACCTACGGCGGCATGAACGGCCGCGACATGGCCGCCCTGGCCATCGGCCTTGACGAGAACACAGAGTTCGATAACCTAGCCACCCGCATCCGCCAGGTGCAATACCTCGCCTCGCGCCTCGACGAGTTCGGCATCCCCTACCAGCGGCCCGCAGGTGGCCACGCCATCTTCGTGGACGCCGGACTGGTGCTGACCCAGGTGCCGAAGGAGGAATTCCCCGCGCAGACACTGGCCATCGAGCTATACAAGGAGGCCGGCGTGCGCGGCTGCGAGATTGGCTACATCCTGGCCGACCGCGACCCCGTCACGCGCGAAAACCGCTTCGGCGGCATGGACCTGCTTCGCCTTTGCGTGGCTCGTCGCGTCTACACCAACAACCACATGGACGTCATAGCCGTCGCGCTCAAGAACGTCTTCGACCGCCGCGACCAAATTCGTCACGGCTACCGCATCACTTGGGAAACCGAACTGATGCGCCACTTCACCGTCCGCCTCGCCCCCGTGGCCGATTAATCGGTGACGATATTCTTACGGCTTAGCTGGAGGATGCGGACCAGGTTGCAGCCCACGAAATTGCCGGCGACGGCCAGCAACCAGCATAGCCCTACGGCTCCCCAATCGACGGTGGAGTCGTAGGGCAGCATGTTGGAATAGAAGGCGTCGGCGATGCTGTGGATAAAGCCGCAGAGTATGAAGACGGGGACGCCGAAAATCAGCGGCAGATACTTCCCGCTCTTTGCAAATATGACGGCTGTGGTCATGATGGTACCGCATCCTACGGCCATCCAGAAGACGCTCCAGGGTTCCAGGCCGAGGCGCACGTCCATGACGGCCCGTGCCGTCTCCATCATCTGGGGATAGGCGGTCTTGACGGCGCATGCCGTCGCTGCACAACCGATGATGTTACCCAACAGGGTAACCATAAGCCAACCCATGTCGACCCACGAAGTGACCACGCCGGAGCGGCCGGTATAAAGCGGCCACTGATAGTGGACCACCGAAATAAGTCCGAAGGCGAAGAGGCAGGCGCCGGCCACTCCGCCCACCCGCAGGTAGACGGCTCCGGCAATGGAGATATAGATTCCGGCCAGAATGGCCCCAGAAAAATGCTGATAGGCTTTGCGCCAGTGCGACCCGATTGGTTGTGAGCTCATGTTTTTAAATGTCAGGGGTAGGGGATGAAGGCGTATAGGAGGCGTCGATGCTGTCGATGAAGGAGCCGTTGGCATCGTAGTAGACATAGCGGAACTTCAAGTCGTAGGCTATCATGAAGGCGACAATCTCCTCGGGGGTGAAAGCTCCGGGCATCAGTTTCATGCAACGAACGGCCGTATCAATGATGACGTCCTCCACTCCGGCCTGGAGCTGCGGCTTCATCTCGTCCATCAAGTTGTCCATCTCCTCCTCGGAGAAATATGTCTTGTCGAGATTAAGGGTGTAAGTAAACGTCAGCAGATGGTTTTCGACGTCGAATTTCGTCCAGACCAGGTTGGTGAGTCGGTCGATACGTATGGGGACAGCCTCATTGATCGTCTCGACTTCCTGCAGGATTCCCAAATCCATTCCCTCGGCCATCGCCACAAAGAATTCCAGGTCCGGATCCGACGAGTTAGACGTCACGGCGGCGTGAGCCGAAAACATGACGGCCGCGGCAAGGAGTAGCACGGAGGCAAGGGCGCGCAGGTTAAACAGAGCTTTCATAACGGTCTTTTTCGCAAAGTTATGAATTTTTTCCTGTTCTGCAACCCTTTTCCCCAATTAAATTTGATTTTCCAAGTTTGCAACCTGGTTGCACGGAGGAATTTGTAACTTTGCGGACAATAAAAATGGTTTGAAACTCGTAAAAAATTATATTATGGAATTACTGTATTCATTACTTTTTATGCTCAACGAGATGTCGCCATACATCCTGTTGGGTTTCCTCATAGCCGGACTGATGCACGCTTTCATTCCGCAGCGCACGTTTGCACGCCATCTGTCGGGAACCGGCTGGAAGGCCGTAATGAAGTCGGCGCTTATCGGCATCCCGTTGCCGCTCTGCTCCTGCGGCGTTCTTCCGACGGCCATCGGCATGCGGCGCAACGGAGCCTCGCGAGCCGCTTCGACTTCATTCCTGATTGCCACGCCGCAAACGGGAGTGGACAGCATCGCGGCGACCTGGTCGCTACTCGGCCCGGCGTTTGCCGTAATCCGCCCGATTGCTGCACTGGTCACTTCCGTGTTCGGCGGTCTGGCCGTCGGTCGGTTCGAGGAGAAAGATCAGACTCAAAAGGTGCAGACGGAAGCGCCTAAGGAGGAACCAAAAACCTTCGCCGCCAAGTGCGTTTCGGCCCTGAAATACGGATATATAGATCTGGTAGGGAGCATCGGCGGATGGCTGACTGTAGGACTGATTATTGCCGCGATAATCACCGTTTACGTGCCGGACGACTTCTTCTCGATGTTCGGTTCGCGGCCTGTGTTGTCGATGATCGCCGTGCTTATCATCGCCATCCCGATGTATGTCTGCGCCACGGGGTCGATACCCATCGCGCTTTCGCTGATGCTCAAGGGCTTGTCGCCGGGCACTGCGCTCGTGCTCCTGATGGCCGGGCCGGCTGCCAATTTTGCCTCGTTTACACTCATCTCGAGGGAGATGGGGCGCAAGTCGGCCGTGATCTATCTGGCGTCGATCGTAGTTGGCGCGATGGCCTTCGGGCTGGCGATAGACTATCTGCTGCCGGCCGGTTGGTTCGACGTCAAGGGGATGCAGGCAGCCTGCTGCGAGCATCATGAATTTGGGCTCTTCCCCACCCTGTGCAGCGCCGTTCTGGTAACTTTGCTGGCCATAACCTTCATAAAACGACATATTAACAAAAAAGTCAATTATACCGACATGACAAAGGAATATAACATCAAGGGGATGAATTGCCCCCATTGTCAGGCTGCCGTAGCCAAGGCCATCAGCGCAGTTGAAGGCGTCGAGAACGTTAACGTGAATCTTTCGACCGGGGTGGCCACCGTCGAGGGCCAGCCGAGCGACGAGGCCATCCAGACGGCCGTCAGGAACGCAGGATTCGAAGTAATCTGATGATACGCACGGCTTCGATTGACGACACAGCCCGCATAGCGGAAATTTACCGCTACTATGTTGAGGAGTCGGTGGCATCGTTCGAAACGGTTGCGCCGACTCCGGAGGAGATGGCCGGGCGCATGCGCGGAATCCTTGGCCGATATCCTTTTCTGGTCGCCGAGGAGGACGGCTGCATCAAGGGCTATGCGTATGCCCACGAGTGGAAGGCCCGGGCAGCGTATGCCGACACATGGGAGACCACCATTTATCTGGACAAGGACTGCTGCGGACGCGGGCTGGGGCGCCGACTGATGGAACGGCTGATTGAGGAGTGCCGCAGAGGCGGAGCCAGGGCGCTGATTGCCGACATCACGGCTGGAAATCAAGCCAGCGAGCGGCTGCACGCCGGTCTCGGCTTCGAGCGCGTATCGTACTTCCCGAAGGTCGGCCACAAACTCGGCCGCGAACTGGACGTAACCGACTACCAGCTTATCCTTGAGCCTCAAAACCAGGGCACGTAGATAAGTGTTTTTATACCAAAACCAAGATTCAATGAACGACACGAAGATGATAACGTTCCGCGACGGACAGCAGGTTTGCCGCCTGGGTCAAGGCACATACGCCATGGGGCAGCGCCGCAAGGAGGAGATTGCCGCCCTGCGCCGCGGGCTGGAACTCGGCCTCAACCTGATCGATACCGCTGAGATGTATAACACCGAAGACCTGGTTGGCGAGGCCGTGCGCGGCTGCCGCGACCGGGCCTTCATCGTCAGCAAAGTCCTCCCCGACAATGCCAGCTACGAGGGGACGAAACAGGCGTGCGAGCAGAGCCTCAAGCGACTGGGCACGGACTACATAGACCTCTACCTGCTTCACTGGATAGGCCGCTATCCCTTTGAGGAGACCGTGCGCGCCTTCACCGAACTGCAGCGGGAGGGTAAGATCAGGATGTGGGGCATGAGCAACCTCGATGTGGCCCACATGGAGGAGGTGCTGTCGCTGCCCGAGGGCAGAGAGTGCGCAACCGACCAGGTACTTTACAACCTGAAGGAACGCGGAGTTGAATACGACTTGTTGCCATGGTGTACGGAGCGTCACATTCCGTTGATGGCTTACACTCCGCTGGGCGAAGGACAACTTCGCGACGACCACTGGCTCCACAAGATAGCCGACCGCCACGGGGCAACCACAACCCAGATAATGCTTGCGTGGCTGCTGCGCAATCCTGACGTCATCGCCATACCGAAGGCCGGGAGCGTGGCCCACGTAGAGGAAAATGCCCGGGCGCTTGACATAGAGCTGACCGACGAGGATCTGCGCGACATTGACCGCGCCTTCCCGCGGCCGACACGCAAGGTGCCCCTCGCCGGCTGGTAACGCAGTCTATCGTTTCCGAAATTTGGAAGTATGGGAATGAATGCTTATATTTGCGGAAACGTTTAACGACTAAGGAATTTATGAAAAAAGCTCTCTTCACCCTCTCGGTGCTGGTCGTGTTGCTGCTGGCATCGTCATGTGGCGGCTCGTCGTCCCGCCCCTTCGCCAAGGTTGCCGACATCTACAAGCAGATGGGCGAAATCATCGAATCGACTCGCGGACAGATGCCCGAGCCCTTATCTCCGAAGAGCGAGAAGAAGGAGGCCGAGGAGAAACTCATCAAGGCGCTCAAGACCATCGAGGCGCTGAAAGTCAGGGCCAAAGAGGCAGGCGAGCAGAGCGTCGGCAAGACCATCCCCTGTGTGCTTACCGGCCTCGACGACAACGACGGCCTGAGAGTTGGCGACGCCACCATCACCAAATTCGTGGGAGGCAATGGCTGCCGCTTCGAACTTGAAGCGCCCCTGACGGGCGACTATCAGGGCAAGGTAGCCGCATGGCTAAGCAACGGCAAGGAACGCCTGCTCAGAATCAATGCCTTTATCAAGAACGGGGCCGTGCTGATGAACTTCACGCTCGGTGCCGACGTAAAGAAAGCAACGGCCATAGCCAGCGCAACGGAAATTGAGATTGCCGTGACGCAAGAGCCGATTGCTGTCGTCGAGCCCGAACCGGAGCCCGAATCAGCTTATATTGGTGAGACGGAGGCTGCCGAAATCAAGGGTGCCGTGATGGTCGATGGTGTCCAGATAGCCAAAGGGATGCCTTTGGCCGAAACGCTCGGCAAACTGAAGCACGTTAGCTACGAATATAATGCCGACAGCGGCATATGGGCCAGCACGGGTAATGTGGCCATCGTGATTGACGAGGAGCAGCTGTCGCCCGCTGGCGTCGAGTTCATGAAGGGAATCCTCTCGGACATCGCGCCCGACATCGCATTCAAGCCAGAATACGTCAAGGCTGACGCCGTGATTCTCGACGTTCAGCCTCAATAACTATTGGAATAGTGAGTGGGCCAGCCAGGCGGCTGCGAAACCTACGATGACGGAGACTGCTACATAGAGGAGCAGCATCCCGAAGTCGTGGGACTGGAAGAGTATGTAGTTCTCGTTGGTAAAGGTTGAGAAGGTGGTCAGACCGCCGCAAAGGCCGGCCGTGAGGAATGCCTTGGTTTCGGGGGAGACTGATATTGCGGATGAATCTATGGCGCCGTAAATCAGGCCGATGAGAAAGCAGCCGAGCACATTGACCGAGAATGTGGCCCATGGGAACAGACTCGAGCCTACAAACTTGTTAACCAGCAGCGATATGCCATATCTTGCGGCACCGCCGATGCCGCTGCCGAGGAAGACGCAGAGAAAAAGTTTAAACATAAAGAGTTTTTAAGAAACGGGCCGCAAATCTAAACTTTTAGCTAAATGATTTCAGCAACGCTTCGAGTTTTGGCATCCAGTCGCTGTTGGATTCCACCCACAGGCCGTGGATACCAAGTTTTTCGGCCGCAGCGATGTTCTTCTTGCTGTCGTCTACGAAGATCACTTCTTGCGGATTCACATTCTCTTCGGCGAGGATCTTGCGGAAGAAGGCCTCGTCGGGCTTGCATTCTCCCATCTCGTAGCTGCAGTAGAGCTTGTCGAGAAAATCCCCGATACCGGCGCCATCAGCATAAGCATGGCTGCGGGTAAAGTCCATGATGAAGGGATTGGTGTTGCTTGCGAGGCACAGACGGTAATCCCGTCTGAGTTGCTCGAGGTTGGCCAGCCTATCCATATCCACTCCTTTGATGAAGCCGAGCCAACAGTGCTGCACCTGTTCCCACGAGAGTTCGCGTCCGGCTAGTTTCGACAGCTCCACGCGGAAGGTTTCGTCATCAATCGTGCCATTCTCCAGCTCGAGAAACAGCCCCTTCTGGCCGTAAACTCCAATAAAATCGTTGGCATTGATGCCAATCTCGGTAAAACGACGGAAGGCCTCCTCGGTGTCTTGCACGAAGAGCACGCCTCCCATATCAAACAGTATCGTCTTAATCATATTAGCTGCAAAGATACGAAATTCTCTCTTTAATCTGAAATTATAAAGAAACTATGAACGTCGAGAGGCGTTGTTAAAGGTATGGAAAGGAAACTGCCGGAAAATATCATCGTCAAAGGAGCGCGGGTACATAACCTGAAGGGGATCGACGTCAACGTGCCGCTCAATTGTATCGTAGCCGTGGCCGGCGTGTCCGGCTCGGGCAAGTCCTCGCTAGCCTTGGGTGTGCTTTACGCGGAGGGCTCGCGGCGCTATCTCGACGCTATGTCCACCTATATGCGGCGTCGCATGACGCAGGCGCCCAAAGCGCAGGTCGACGAGATTCTCTTCGTGCCCGCAGCCATTGCCATGCACCAGCGGCCCGGGGTGCCGGGAATCCGAAGCACCTTCGGCACCGGCACGGAGTTGCTCAACAACCTCCGGCTGATGTTCTCGCGACTGGCCGAGCACAAATGCCCCAAGTGCGGACATTACCATGCGCCGACCCTCGATGTGGCTGCCGAGCGCGAACTGGTGTGCGAGAACTGCGGCGAGCATTTCTATGGCCCGTCGGCCGAGGACCTCTCCTTCAATAGCGCCGGCGCGTGCGAGAAGTGCAGCGGCACCGGCACCGTGCTCACTGTCAACCCAGATTCGCTGGCCCCCAATCCCGACCTGACCATCGACCAGGGAGCCATTGCGCCCTGGAATTCGCTGATGTGGTCGCTGATGACGCAAGTGGTCCGTGAGATGGGCGTACGCACCGATGTCCCCGTCAAGGACCTGACCGACAAGGAAAAGGATATCCTGTTCAACAGCCCGATGGAGAAGCATAAGATTCTCTATACGCCAAAAAGCGGATCGCCTGCCGTGGAATTGGATTTCACTTATTATTCGCCCGCAAATTCGGTGTTGAACGCGCTTGCCAAGGTGAAAGACGACAAGGGGATGGCCCGCGTGGCCAAGTTCCTGCACAGCGAAGTTTGTCCCGCATGCCATGGCACGCGCCTGAACGAAAAGGCACGCGCCCCGCGCATTGACGGGCTGAGCCTCGACAAGGTGTGCGAAATGACGCTGGAGCAGTGCATCCGATGGGTCGACGCCATGCCTGCGACTCTGCCCGAGGAGATGCGTCCTATGGCCAGGAGCATCGTGGAGTCGTTTGACATTACGGCCAAGCGCCTGATGGACCTCGGCCTCGGCTATCTGACGCTGGACCGCGCCTCATCCACGCTGTCCAACGGCGAACGCCAGCGCATGCAGCTGGCCCGAGTGGTGCGCAACCGCACAACCGGCGTGCTCTACGTGCTCGACGAGCCGTCGATTGGGCTGCACCCCGCCAACATCGCCGGACTGAAGGACGTGATGCACGACCTGGTCAACGACGGCAACTCGGTG
>X378_Fat_Sand_Rat__coassemble_121_pt1 | contig 15878 bp, 10 predicted proteins | sample X378_Fat_Sand_Rat__metabat2_low_PE_008 | metagenome-assembled genome bin X378_Fat_Sand_Rat | reverse complement strand
TAGGACGCACGGGCCGTGCGTCCCTACAGGCTTACTGGCTGGTCGCTCATGTACAATAATACGAATTTGTCGGGGTCGACGTAGCGGCGGAAGGCCTCGCGGATTTCCCAGGGGGTGATGGAGTTGATGATTTCCTCGTAGCGGTCGAAATCGGCCAGCGCCTCGGAGTTCTTCTCCAGTCCGGTGAGGATGGTGCGCCACATGGAGGTGGCCTCGGGGGTCAGTGCCTCGCGACGCGCTATGACACACGAGCGCTTGATGGCGTTGAGTTCCTCGTCGCTCACGGGGTTTTCACGCAGGTCGGTGATGACTTCGCGAAGCGCGGCGTGAACCTGCGGCATCTTGGCATTGTCGGCCGAGGAGTTGACGTCGTAGAAGTAATATCCGCGCGGACGTCCCTCATACTGAATGTCGACGAATGGCGAATAGACCAGTGCGCGGCGTTCCCGCAGCTCGGCGATGATGTGGTTGCGGAGCACGTTGGCAATCATTTTCAGCACCAGCGAGTTGCGCAGGCTCGGCTCATACTTGCCTGAGTAGAGGTAGTCGAATGCCGTCTGTGAGGGGTTCTCGTTGGGGAAGCGCTGGGTCAGCGTATCCGTGGGGAGGCTGAGGGTCGAAAAACGTGGCCCTGGACCGGATAGAGGAGTCAGCCGACTGAACACGACTGCAAACCTCTGTGCCGTGCTGTCGGGATTCACGTCGCCGCATACGATGAATGTGCTTCCCTGCGGGCGTGTGTACAAATGCTTGTAGAAGGCAGCGATGCTATCGAGGTTCATGCGCATGATGTTGGCGCGCTGCAGCGAGTCGCTTCCGGCGTCATAGTCGAGCGACCGGCCCATCAGTTGGTCCATGCGGGCCATGAGCTGGCGGTCAGGCGCGCGGTTGAGCATGCGCGTGAGCATCGACTCGGAACCGACATCTTCAAGCAGACCCTGGCGGATTTCCTCGAAGTCGTCGTAGGGCAACTCCGGGTCAGTGATTTTCTCGTAAACAAGGTTGAAGAACTCCCCTTCGCGACGGCCGTCGTAAGCGCCCATGAAACCATGCCAGTCATTCTCGATGGTGGTGGTCAGCGCCATGCCGTGCTGATACATATAGTCGCCCAAGCCCTCGGGCACCTTGGCGATGCCGCCCATGTCGATGTAGCCACCGGCGCCACCGAGTACCGGCAAGTCCTCGGTGGGGATGGTTGCGTAGCCTCCGGGTGCAACCATGGTCATCAGCACGTTGCCGTCGTCGATTGTGGGCTTGACTACGAGCTTGATGCCGTTGTTGAGGCGATATTCGTGAACGCCGATGCCCGGGTAGGTCCGCTTGTCGGCGATGGACTCAGGTGCGAAGGGATGCACTTCGGCGAGCACTGCGGGAGTCTCGACCTCCGCCTGCTCCATGACCACCGGCTCGGTGAACTCGTATGGCCGCGCGGGCAGATGGAAACCATGCTCCCACCAGTCGTAGATGTCATCGAACGTGCGTTGCGACTCGCGCATCGGGGTGGTGCTGACGGCCATCAGCATGGTGGAGTCGGCGTATGCCATCCAGTCGGCGAAGAGCGCCGTGGCCTCTGCGGCCGTGATGGTTCGGATGCTGTCCTGCAGCTGTTCGACCTGCTTCGTGTCCGTGATGTATCGGTCTCCGGAGATGATGTAGTCAGCGAAGTCCTCACACCATCCCGTCGAGGAATTGCCTCCCTGCCCGAGGCGTGATGCGCGGCGTGCGGAGGCATCTACCTGATAGCGAATCTCCTTGTCGGTGAAACCCTGCTTCAGGATGCCGTTGACCTCGCGACTGATGCGGGTCACACACGAGTCGATGGGATGGCCGCGATGTTCGGAGGCCTTGAAAACGAGGTGGTCCGAGTCACCGAGATACCATGCGTTGCTCGCTTCGCCGTGGATTCCGCGGTCGTGAAAACGGCGGTTGATGGCATTGATGACTATATTGCCCAATGCTTTGCGACGCGCGTCACTGATAGTGCGCGTAACGGTGGTGGGGTGGGGGATGATAATTTCCAGTTCCTCGTTGGTCAGCAGTGTGTCAGTCACCGCCATCAGCTGGCGCGAAGGGGAATAGGTGAGCGGATAGCGGCGGAAATCGACTTCCTTGCCTCGCTTTATGCTCGAGAACTGACTCTTGATTTCGGCCTCGACAGCTTTGGGATCAACGTCGCCGACCACCACAATGGCGCCAAGTCGCGGGATGTACCAATGACGGTAGAAGTCGCGCAAAACTTTGGGAGTCATGCGGCTGACCTCGTCGGGAGTGCCGAGGGGCATGCGCGAAGCGAAGCGCCCCTTACCTATTTTCAAGTTATAAAACGGATCCTCCTGAAACGTGCTGCGGAGCTCCTCCAGAATGATGCCCTTCTCCGTCTCCACGCGTTGCGGGTTGATGGTCAGATCGGTCATCCAGTCGCGTATGATTTGCAGCGGCTTGGAATAGCCGGCGTCGGCCGGAGTGGCAAACATGTAGATGGTGCGGTCATGGCCGGTGAAGGCGTTGATGTCGATGCCATACTTCATGCCGAGCGACTCCAGATAGCTCACGGCGCCACGGTGGGGGAAATGCTTGCTGCCGCCAAAGGCGATGTGCTCCAGGAAGTGGGCGCCTCCGCCCTGCGTGTCATCCTGCTGTACGGAGCCCACCTGCCATACCAGTCGATACTCCACGCGCCCGGCGGGATAATCGTTTGGCAGAATCAGGTAGCGCAGGCCGTTGGGCAGCACGCCCTCCACGGTGCCGGCAGGCAGTGAAATTGTGTCGTTAGGAGTCTGGGCAGACAAAAACACCGCCGCTCCCAGCAGGAGAGCGGCGCTGACCCATGTTTTCAACCTATGTATCATACCTGCAAATTTACGAAAAAATCCCCACCTTGCCAACGGTGCACCTGCTCTTCTTTTTACGGAATGCGAGGCTGTGATGGGTTATTCGGGGAGAAGAGGGAGACCCAGCGAGAGAAAATAGTTGAAGGTCGAGTCGTAGTTTTCGGGTATGCGGGTCGGGTCCTCTGGGAAGCCGTTGCTGTCGAGTTTGGAGTTGCCTTCGGGCACGCAAATCACAATGCCTTGACGGGCGCGAGTCAGCAACACGCGGTAGGCATTGAGCATGTATTTCTGGTTTTCAAGGTTTTTCTCAGGATTCCATCGGGTAGAACCATTATATTTCCAGTAGGTCCAAGCGCCGTTGTCACAGCGCATGTCGGCATCCCACACCACGCAGGCATAGTCCAGTTCAAGTCCCTGGACCTGAATTTCGGTGGCTGCATCCTCAAGGAAATCAGATGAGCGAGAGTCCGTTTTGTCCTCCAGAAACCAGTGCACGGCATTGTCATCGCCTGCCGCAAGAATACTGACCGCCAGTGGCTTGAAGCGTGCGGCGACTTTGGAGACGAGCAGACCCGTCTTTTCGCTGCCCCGGGCTTTGCGCCTCATCCATTCCCTTGCAGCGTTGATGTCACGTGTCAGCATTATGGGATAGCCGTTTTCGACCACTTCGCCATACAGTGCGGCGGCGTCGGGGTCGAAGGAAAGCAGGGAATGCACGAAAGCTGAGAGCATTTCGGAACGGAATGAGCGAAGACTGACGGCAAGATGCAACTGTGAGGAATAGGTCACGCTGGGGGTCTTGGCAAGCAGGGATTCGAGATTTCCTTCGGCATATTCCTTGTCAGTGAGTTTTTCAGAGATATACACCTTCCAGTGAGGGAAATGGTCATTGATGGCCTCAATCCAGCCTTTGATGCCATCCTCACCCGTGTTGATTTCCTGGCCTCCGCCCACGAGGCAGACTATGGTGGCCCAGTCTTCGCGCTGGTCCATCGACCAGATGAGGAATGCGGCCTCCGAGACGGGGAAGTTGGGCACCTTCAGTTTGTTGCCGTAAGTTCCACCACGTTTAAGGTATTTGGCTAGATGCTCTTGGGTCCAGGAGCGTTGGGCTTCGTCGAAGATTGCAACGTGTTCCACCTCGCCATAGCCAGTTTTGGCAAGTTTGAGGGCCTTTTCAGGGTCTATGTCAAGGACTCCGTCTGCCACGGGATTCTTGATTTTGGCAAGCATGTTGTCGCGGTAGCGGTGAATCATCTGGATGAACTTGCTGACTTCACGCCTGCAGTCGGATTTATTCTTATTGCTCTTGCCGCTTTCCTTGCATTTCTGGTAGTTGTCACGCGCCAGTGCCTCGGTCAACACTGCCACCAATGGCCCGTTACCCGAAAGATACACAGCACCATCTTCCTCCTTGATTTGTCCTTCGGAGTCGTAGGACTGCTTTACGGCCACGTCGAGGCCAACGAGGGTCTTGCCGGCGCCGGGAACGCCCGTCACGAAGCAGATGCTCTTTTCATTATTGGCCTTGGTCCGGGCGATGACCTCCTGAATATAGGCGATGGTCTGGTCGGTGGTCACCTTGTCAGCCGAGTGGCGGGTGATGTTATCCACGGAGTGATTCATGTAGAGGGCACGCGCTGCCTCCACTATGGTGGGAGTGGGCGCGTAGTTACTTATAATCCAGTTTGGTATCGAGGCTGGGACGTTTGCCCCGAAGTGAGCGATTACCCGGCTGATGAGACCGCTCAATCCAGCGGCGCCAGAAATCAGAGGATTGCAAATTTGGTCATCATAAACAGACAAGTGTATGGCAGTTGTAGAAGATGAATGAGCGGTTGGCACTAATATGGGCACAATTATGCGGTCGTGGCTCAGGAGGTGGAAATTCTTGAGGTCGAGAGCATAGTCCAGCACTTGCTCCACGTCGGCCTGAAGCGCGGATGCCTGATTGACCTTGAACTCAAGGCAGAAAATCATGCCTCGAAGCAGCAGCACCACATCGATTCGCTTGCCCAGGCGCGGGATATCGTACTCAAAGATTATTTCGGCATCTTCATCCTTCCATGGCAGCAATGCACTCTGGAGAATGGCGATTTCGCCCACCCAGGCATCAACGGTGGTGGTAAGAGCCTCCCCATGGTAGGCCGTGATGAGGGTACCCAAAAGTGCCTTTGGGTCAGCATTGACAAACTCGCTGAAGGTAGAATGGTATAAACACCTGTTAGATTTAGTTTTGCTCATAATGTGATTGGATTATATACTGCAAAGATAATAAACAAGCGTTTATTGCGCAATGTTTCGGGTACAAAATAGCAGGGCCGGAGGGTGTCCGGTCCTGCTTTGGGGGGAGTTTTGATGGGAAGGGGATTACTTGATGGAGTACTTCACGGTGACCTTGGAGTAGCCGCTCTGGTCGGCGTGGTCGAAGGGGAACTGGAAGGTCATGGTGCCGGCTTTCCAGTCAACCTTGCCGGTGGGCTCGATCCAGGTCTCGTCCTCCCAGCCATCCTCGTTGACGTCGGTGATGCCGAGATACTTGGCGGGGTTGGCGGTCACGTCGTAGTCCATTAGTTCGATGATTTCGGGGTTGCCCTCGCCGAAGAGCTTAAGCTGGCGGTCCCAGGCGGTGAAGCTGTACTTGAAGGGAATCCAGGAAGTGTGGTCCAGGGCCATGTTCGACTCCAGGGCTTCGCTGTAGATGGGCTGGCCGTTGGCATCGAGAATGAGGTCCTCGCCCTCGGCGATGAAGTTGACGTTGCCGTCCTCGTCCCACCACAGGCCGGGGAGGGTCACGTTGAAGGTCTCGGCGCTCGACTTGTTCCAGCCCAGCAGCTCCATCAGCTTAGTGGTCTCGGTGCTGTCCTCGTTGTCGAAGTACTCGGAGTCATTGACGGTGAGCCCGAGGAAGCTCTCCTGCAGGTAGTTGGTCAGGCCCAGGGGGTTCTTCACCATGTCAAGCACAATCTGTGCCTGGGTAGACTCCTGGCTCAGGTTGAAGAGGGTCTTGCCGCTGTAGTTGATGGTCTTGGGCTCGGTGAAAGCCTCACGGGAACCGCCGCCGGGGAACTCGATGCTCACCTCGCACTTCACGGCTCCCATCCAGGGGGTCAGGTCGATGCCGGTGGCTGCCTTGTAGCTCTCGATGAGGGCCTTCTGCTCCTCGGTGAGGACCACGCTGCCCTCGGGGAGGATGGTGATAGTGGCGTTCTGCTCGATGGTGAATGCCTTGTCGTTGAGTGCATTGATACTGAAGGTGATTTCAGCGGCTTCGGTGATGATGCTGCTATTGAGGCTCTTCACATAGAACTTGCCCTCGGTTTGACCGGCGGGGATGGTCACGGGGGTGTCAGTCAGGACGACAGCCTCGGCGCCGCTGCCGGTGGCCACAACGTTGAAGCTTACGTCGGTGGTCTGGGTCGAGCTCATGGCCAGGGTTACGGGGATTACTTCCTCCGAGTCCTCGCTAATTGAGGTAACGTCGGTGAAGAAGTAGAGTTTGGTGGCGCTTGTGGGATCGTCGCCCTTGTCGGAGCAGGACACTGCGGTGCAGGCCAGCACCAGTGAGGCCATTGCGGCCAGATACTTGTTGATTTTCATTGTTTGGATGATATTAATTGGTTTTTAATTGAAATTCGTCATTGGCCAGCCGTCGTTCTGGGTCATCTGGTCGTTGTAGAGGTACTCGTCGCGGGGTATGGGCCAGCACCAGCGGTAGTCGTCGGCCTTGATTTTGCGCGAGCCGGACCAGTCGGCCAGCACCGAGTGGCGATAGTGGCGGAGGTCGAAGTAGCGCTCCCCTTCGCCCACAAATTCCTTCTGCTTCTCAAGCAGAATGGCGCGGAGCAGTGCGTTGCCGCTCAGCGACTCATCAAGGGTTTCGGCTCCGCGGCGGGTCAGATATTCGTTGAGGGTTTTCAGAGCCTCGGCTTCCTGACCGGAATGAGCCTGTGCCAACGCCTTGGTGAAGATGGCGCCCGAGAGGCGGAGTTTGTTGATTTGCGTCAACTCGGTTTGCTCCTTCCGGAGGCGGTTATACTTGCCCAGATAGTTCTGCACACCTCCGAGCACCGACTGATGGACCTGATAGATGCTCCATGGGCCGCGGATGTCGTCGGCGGAGTATTGGAGCTCGGAGTTGACGGTGAAGTAGTCGCCGTTGTTGCGGTCGTAGACCAGGCCGAGGTAGAAGCTCGAGGCGGTGGTGGGGTAGTCGTAAACGAAGATGCGCTCCTCGCACTGCGAGTTGCCCCACAGGTTGCGGTAGGTGACGGCCTCGAGTGTGGCGAGGCCCTTGGCGTCGATGACCTGTTGCGCCAGGGTGATGGCGTCGGAGTAGTTGCCGGCGTAGAGCTCCAGCTCGGCGGCCAGGGTGCGTGCTGCGGTGAGCTGTAGCCAGTGGGACTCGGAGTCGGGGCGTGATTCCGCCATGGCCAGGGAGAGCAGGCGACGGATTTCGGCGATGGTCTGCTCTACGCTTGAGCGCTTGAGATTCTGCATTTCCACCTTGTCCTTCAGGACTATGGCGTCCTTCTGCAGACCGTCAGCAGGGTCGGGCCCGTAGAGGCGCAGCAGCTGCCAGTAGCAATAGGCCTTCAGGGTGTTGCTGTCGGCCATCAACTCGGTGAGGGTGGCGCGGTCAGCATCGGAGGCCGGGTTGATTTTGGGTAGGCGCTCCTGAAGGGCGTTCACTGTGGCGATGACGGTGTAGTAGTCGCTCCAGGTGGCCTGCGAGAGGTCCTGGAACGACTGTGCCGTCCAGTTGTACTGGTTCAGCAACGTTGGGTTTGTGCGGGCCCAGTAGGTGGGCTCGAAGTCGTCGGAGAGGATGGAGAGGTCGTACTCCAGGTTGGGTAGTTGCGAATAGGCCGTGGCGAGCAGTTCGCGGGCCGTGGAAGTGGTGCTGATGGCGTCAGGGTCGGAAAACTGGTTCTCATAGGGGATGTCGAGCGAGCAGCCGGTCAGCAGCAGCCACAGGGGCAATATGGATTTCAGGAGTGTTTTCATCAGAATGTCACGCTAAGGTTAAAGGTGAGCACGGGTTGCACGGCGGCGCCCAGTTGGCCGGTCTCGGGGTCGGACTCGTTGTAGGCGGTCACGGTGAAGAGGTTGGAGGCCTGGATGGCTGCCGAGGCGTACTTGATGAGGCCATTGGTGCGCTTTAATATATGGTGGGGGAAGCGGTAGCGCAGCGAGAGCATGGACATGCGCAGGTAGTCGCTGCGGCCCGTGTTGTGGGTGTTGGCGTAACTCAGCGTCTCGATGGCGGCCGAGCCGTAGAAGGGGGAGTAGTAGGTCTTGTCGGTGTCGCCGCGCTTGAACCACATGTCCTGCGTCAGGCCCGCGATGGCGTTCTTGTTGGCCGAGTCGCGGTCACGCACGTAGGTGTAGCTGTACTGGCGGATGCCGCCGCTCACCCAGTAGAAGTCGGCATCCAGTTCCAGTTCGCGCCACGCCACGCTCAGGTTGATGGTGCCGGAGAAGGGAGGGGTGAGGTGGCCCAGCTCCACGAAGTCGTCGCGGGTCAGGGTGGTTTTGCCGGGCTCTATCTCGCGGCCGTCCTTGCCGATGAACACGGGCAGACCGGTCACGGCGTTCATGCCTCCCCATTTCAGCCCGTAGAGGATGTCATAGGCCTTGCCCACCTGAAAGTCGGGAATCAGGGAACCGTCGGAGGTGTAGAGCTTGTCGGTGTAGTAGAGATCCACCACCGTATTGCGGTTGTAGGCCACTGAGGCGCCGAGGCGGAAGCGGAAGTCGGAGACGTCGTTTACGGTGTAGGAGGCGGAGAGCTCCACGCCCTCGTTGCGCAGGGTGCCGATGTTGCGCTTCATCATGCCGAAACCGTTGCTGGCGGCGATGGGCACGTCGAGCAGTGCGTCGGCCGTCTGGCGCGAATACCACTGGAAGTCGACGTTGAAGTGGCGGAAAAGTCCCAGTTGCAGTCCGGCGTCGATGCTGGTGGTGTGCTCCGGCTTGAGGTCCTTATTGTATAGCGCCAGCAGCTGCAGCAGGCGGTTGGTGGCGTAGGAGTCCTCCAGATAGGCGAAGGTGCCGATGGTTTGGGCGGCGCTCACTCCGGCCAGCGATGCCGTCTTGCCGTAGGAGCCCTTGAGGTTGAGGCGCGAGAGGATGCGGTTGCCCTGCAGTAGCGGATAGCTGGTGGGAGTCCAGCCGGCGCCAACAGCCCATGCGGAGTTCCAGCGTTTGTCCTTGGGGAGGATGGAGGAGGCGTCGAGCTTGTAGGTGCCGAACAGGTCGTAGGTGCGGTCATAAGTGTAGCCGGCCACAGCGCCAAAGCCCATCTGTGCCACCTTCTCCTTCAGGGTGCTCACCGCGGGCTTGCGGGCGCCGGTGAGCGACTGGTTGATAAGCGCGGCCGAGGGGTGGTCGCCCACGCCGTAGCCGGTGATGGCCAGGTTGCTGGCGTTGGTGAGGTAGTAGTCGTGATTGAGGGAGAAGGTCACGTCGTGCTTCTCCGTCCACGTTTTGTTGAACACGGCGCGGAGGTTGTAGGTGAAGTCCATCAGCGTGTTCTTGTACTGGTGCAGTTTGCCCAGCTCGGCCTTGCTGAATCCCGACTGCTGCTCGGAGTAGCTGGAGGCGGGGGTGAACTGCGTTCCCTCGCTCAGCAGGTAGTCCAGACCAGCCGTACCGTTGATTTCCAGGACGCTGACGGGGCGCAGGTTGATGGCCGCGTTGATGCCGCCGCGCTTGTCGGAAGTGTTGCTGGCGTATTGGTACTGCAGGTCGGAGAAGGTGCGGTTGGGGTAGCTCCACAGGTTGCCTGCGCCTGGCGTCTCGTAAGGATTCAGATTGTAAATCAGCGAGGCTGGCGAGAAGTCGGAGCCGTTGGGGCTTTTGTTCTCTGAGTATGCTCCGTCCATGCCGAAGGTGAAGTAACCTATTTTGCCGATTGCCTGGTCAATGCCCATGCGCAGGTTGCTTCGAAGGGTGTTGTTTCCTTTTACCTGACCGCCCTGCGTGGAGATGTTGCCACTCACGAAGTAGGATGTTTGCTCCGTTCCGGCACGGAGCGACAGGTTGTGGCTCTGATAGAAGGAGTTGCGCATCAGTTCAGAGAACCAGTCGGTGTTGATGGCGCGCAGGGAGTCGAGTTTGCGGGCGCCCTCGGCAAGCATCTGGCCCAGCAGGGGTGAGGAGCCGTAGCGCTTGCGGATGTAATCCTCAGAGTAGCGGTAGCCGGGCGTGGCCTCGTTCTGCATCAGTCGCTCCAGCTCGAGTTTTTCGGCCGAGTCCATCACCTTTACGCCACGGCGTCCCTTGAAGGTCACGCCCATGTTCATGGAGTAAGTGATGTCGATGCCTCCGCCGGTGGTGCCGCGCTTGGAGGTGACTTCGATGACGCCGTTGGCTGCCTTAATGCCGTAGAGGGCGCAGGCGGCGGCGTCCTTCAGCACCTTGATTTCGCGGATATCCTGCGGATTGAGTGCCATGAATGCGTCGGAGGAGATGACCTTGCCGTCGAGCACGTAGAGGGGTTCGTTGGCGCCGTCGCCCTGGCGCAGGCTCTGGTTGCCGCGAATGCGGATGGTCGGCTTGGTGCCTAGGTCGCCGGTGTTGGTCACGATAAGCCCGGGCACGGCGCCTTGAAGCGCGAGTCCCATGTCGACCATCGGCTTCTCGTTAAGTCGCTTCATGTCCACGGTGGCCACTACGCCCGAGCGGGCGCGGATGTCGAGATTGTTGATGTTGGTCTCGGCCACGACGGTCACTTCGTTGAGCGTGTTGCCGCTCTCAAGCTGTACGTTGAGTTTCTTTTGGCCTGAATATGAGAAAGTTTGCGGCTTGAATCCGACACAACTGAACAGGATTTGGACGCCTTTGCGGATGTCGCCTTGCAGGCGGTATTCGCCCTCGGCGTCGGTCATGGTGCCAAGAGGCGTGCCCTTGACGCTGACCGCTACGCCCGGCAGGGTCTCGCCACTGTCATCGGTGACAGTGCCCGACAGAACCACCTTCTGGGCGGATATGGTTGGGGTTAGTGCTGCAAATATCGCCACCACGGCGAGTCGCAGCATCATATTGACATAACGTTGCATTTTCAGTGATAAAGATTGGGTTTAGCGGATGCAAAGTTACGAAATTTCCGCTGATTAGGCAAATAAATCGGACACAGTCCGAATTACCTGGGCCAGGCGGCTAAGGTTTGTGCAATCCAGTCGCAGACTTCGGCGGTGTACTTGGGGAGGAGGCCATCCTCGCTGTAGGTGACGGTTACGCCCGGATAATCTTTCAATATCTCATCCTGTCGGTCGGTAAGATGGAAGCGACGGGCCATTTCGGCGATGCTTGATGTCAGGTAGACGCCTTGCACCAGAATCTTCGGCTTCTGCGCAGCGGCTTTCTGCAGCATCGGGGCCACGTCATCGACAATCTGCTGGCCCATCTCCACGAGGCCCGAGTCGATGTAGCCGATTTCAGTGTTGCGCTTCACGGTCTCTTCAAGATTCAGCAGCAGTTCCTGCCAGTAGCCGAGGAAATAGGGGTCGCCATGGGCCAGAATTAGCACCGCCTCGTTTTGCGGGTCAGACGAGAGTTCGTGTACCTGCTTGACAAGCACGTTGTGGAGCAGGTTTCCGGCCGTCATGGTCGGACCCATGAAAATCCGCATCGGGGTGTTTGCAACCTCCAACTCCTCTTCGGCCAATTCGGCACGGACTTCGGGGTCATATTTGAGGCCAAGCAGGTTGGGGATGTCAGTGTCCGAGTGGGTGGAGGGTGCTACGAAGAGGGGTAGGGCGAGCACGGTGTCAACGCCCTGAGCCTCGCAGTCGCGAATCACCGCGGCGATATGCGGCTCGGTGTACTCCATCAGCGCAACGCGGACGTAATCGATCCCGGGCAGATGACGCGCACGGAGACTATCCTCCAGTGCCAGGACGGGTGTGTTCCATGTTGGGCTCGGCGAGCCGTGGGTTATGACTACGAGGGCCGTTTTGGCCTGTAAAGAAAGTGCGGCCAGAATTGTGGCCGCGGCCAGGACTAACTTTTTCATTGGTTCATGCGGTATTTGCGGTGCAAAGTTAGCCATTTGCCCGTATCCCGGAAATACTCGAAAATGAGTATTCTTACGAGAAAATCACGGTTTTGTTGCCGTATGTGAGGATCTTGCGCTGGATGTGTTTTTCGACGGCGCGGGAGAGGACGATTTTTTCGAGGTCGCGGCCCTTCTTGACCAGGTCCTCCACTGTGTCCTTATGGCTGATTCGTGCGACGTCCTGTTCGATGATGGGACCGGCGTCGAGGTCGGCGGTGACGTAATGGCTGGTGGCGCCGATGAGCTTCACGCCGCGCTCGAAGGCCTGATGGTAGGGCTTGGCGCCGATGAAAGCGGGGAGGAAGGAGTGGTGGATGTTGATGATGCGGTTGGGATAGCGGGCGATGAAATCCTCCGAGAGCACCTGCATGTAGCGTGCCAGGACGATGAAATCCACGCCGTAGCGGTCAAGCAGTTCAAACTCGCGGGCCTCCATTTCGGCCTTGTTGTCGCGCGTGACGGGAATGACCTCGTAGGGGATGTTGAACTGGCGACCCACGTCGGCCAGGTCTGGGTGGTTGGAAATGATGAGGGGGATTTCCACGTCCCATTCGCCGGCCACGTAGCGCGACAGAAGGTCGTAGAGGCAGTGGGACATCTTGGAAACGAAGATGGCCATGCGCTGCTTGTGGGATGTGAAACTCAGGTGGTGCTTGATCTGGTAGCGGGGCACGAAGAGGGTGTGGAAATAATCCTCAATCTTATCCTTGGGTATGAGGAAGCCCTCGAGGTCCCACTCCACGCGCATATAGAAGATGCCGGCGGCGCGGTCCACGTACTGATCCAGGTAAATGATGTTGCCCTGGTTGGAAGTTATGAAGTCGGTGATGACGGCGATGATGCCCGGCTGGTCGGGGCAATGCATGCGCAACACGGCTGTGTCGGTGGGTCGTTTTTCCATCTGCAATTCGATTAATTGAGCTGCAAATTTAGCCATTTTCTGCCAACTAATCGCTATCTTTGCACCGTGAAACCAAAATTCAAGCTTATGGAACAGAAACATACTGTCATAATTTACGCACATCCTTACGAAAAGAGCTTCAACTCCGCGCTGCTGGCCGAAATCAAGGGGAAACTGGCTACCGAAGGGTGCCCGTGCGATGTCATCGACCTCTATAAGGATGGCTTCGATCCCGTTTACCATCCTGAGGAACTTGCCCTGTTCAGCAAAGGGGGCTATCTGGATCCGCTGGTAGGGAAATATCAGGAGGTGCTTCGGAAGGCCCGCAGAGTCATCTTCCAATTTCCCATCTGGTGGATGGAGGCTCCGGCTATACTCAAGGGTTTTCTCGACAAGGTGATGATTCCGGGCTTTGGCTACACCAAGGATGCCGACGGAAAACTGGTACCCGTGCTCGATATCCCCGACACGCTGGTACTCACCACCTCGGAGGCGCCGACCTTCGTCTTCGCCAGCTACTTCGAGGAATACTTCATCCCATATATCCTCGGCACTATGGGCATGACCGGTGCTCGCTGGCTCAACTGCGCGGGCATGACCACCGGGACGGACGAGGAGCGGCGTGAGTTCATCGGGCGGGTGATTGCGGAGCTCTGACTATTGCGGGGATAGGACGCTCGAGCCGAGCGTCCCTACGTTTAACGATTGTAGTTACGTGAATTATTTGTATCTTTGCGGGTGTCTAAACCTCATAACAGATTACGGTAATGAACTTCATCTTTATTTCGCCTGCGTTTCCTAAGAAGTACTGGCAATGGTGTGACGCGCTGAAAAACGTAGGAGTCACCGTGCTCGGCATCGCCGACACCCCCTACGACCAGCTGTGTCAGGAACTCAAAAACAGCCTCACGGACTACTACCGCGTGGATAACATGGAGGACTACGACCAAATGTATCGTGCCGTGGCTTACTTCGCCCACAAGTATGGTCATCCCGACTGGATTGAGTCGAACAACGAGTACTGGCTCGAGCAGGATGCCCGACTACGCACCGACTTCAACGTAAACACAGGGCTGAAGACCGACCGCATCATGGATATCAAGGAGAAGTCGGAGATGAAGAAGATATATGCCAGGGGAGGCATTCGAACGGCGCGTCAGGTTCGTGCCGCCGAAGGACTTGAGGCCGTTCTCAAATTCGCCGATGAAGCCGGATATCCGCTCTTCGTAAAGCCGGATATCGGCGTGGGCGCAACGGATTCCTACAAGGTCAACAATGAGGAAGAACTGCGCACCTTCTTCGAACGCGACAGCCACAGGGACTACGTCGTCGAGGAGTATGTGACAGGCGACATCTGCACCTACGACGCCATCATCAACAGCAAGGGCGAGCCGGTAATGGAGTCGATGTGCGTCTGTCCGCCAAGTATCGCCGACATCGTCAACCAGAATCTCGATTCCACCTACCACGTGGAGAAGGAGATAAACGAGAACCTCCGTTTCTGGGGACGTCAGACGGTGAAGGCCTTCGGAGTGAAGAGCCGCATGGTCCATCTGGAGTTCTTCCGGCTCAATCGCGTTCATAAAGGTTTAGGCAACGTGGGCGACTTCGTGGCCCTCGAAGTGAACATGCGCCCCGGCGGCGGCTTCACTCCCGATATGATAAACTATGCCCACGAAATCGACGTTTACAAGATATGGGCGGAGATGGTGGCCTATGACGAGCGCCGTCTTCCCGACCCCCACAACGACTACTTCTGCGTATATGCCGGACGCCGCGACAATGTGGAGTATGTCCACTCGCACGAAGATATCATGGTCCGTTACGGCCATGCGCTGAAGATGTGGGAGCGGGTGCCCGCCATTCTTTCCGCTCCGATGGGCGACCAGAGCTACATCGCCCGCTTCAAGGAGCGCGGAGAGATGGAAGAGTTCTTACAATACGTCTGCGATAGAAAATGAATGTAACGTACCACAAGGAATGGAGCCACTCGCTGGGCCGCGACATGGAGTGGAAGGAGTATGGCGAGGGCGAGCACTCCGTGCTGGCCATCCCCTCGCAGGACGGCCGCTTCTACGACTGGGAAAATTACCAGATGATTGACACCCTGCGCCCCTGGATTGAGAGCGGCAAGATTCGCCTGATATGCTGCGACTCCATCGACTGGGAGACCTGGAGCAACAAGGGCGGCGACAACCGCTGGCGCATCGAGCAACATGAGCGTTGGTTTCACTACATTGTCGACGAACTGCTGCCTCGTTGCCGACGCTGGGAGGGGGAGACCTTTCTCGTCACCGGCTGCTCACTGGGCGCCTTCCACGCCGCCAACCTCTTTTTCCGTCGTCCCGACTTGTTCGATACGCTCATTGCCCTGAGCGGCCTCTACTACGCCGCCGATGGCTTCCCATGGTACAGCGACGAGCTCACCTACGCCAACTCCCCGCAGGACTTCCTGCAGCAGATGCCCGCAGACCACCCCTGGATGCAGCAGTACCGCCAGAAGCGCCTCATCTTCTGCATCGGCCAGGGGCGCTGGGAGAACGAGACGCTCGTGAGCACCCGCGAAATGGACCGCATACTCTGCGAGAAGGGCGTGCCCGTCTGGTTTGACTACTGGGGTTACGACGTGGACCACGACTGGCCCAGCTGGCGCAACCAGCTCGCTTACTATATGAACACCCTCAAGCCACTCTAAATGGTAATCAAGTTCCCATTATACTTCGACCCCGGTCGCGAGAACCGCTGCATACACCTTTATCTGCCGAACGACTACTATGAGACTGACGAGCGCTACCCCGTCATCTACATGTTTGACGGCCACAACCTCTTCTTCGACTCCGACGCCACCTATGGCCGCTCCTGGCGGCTTGGCGACTTCCTTGACCGCTGGGACAAGAAACTGATAGTCGTTGGCCTGGAGTGCTCACACCACGGCAACGAACGCCTCGCGGAGTTCTTCCCCTATAATTTCAGTGATCGCTCGTTCGGCAAAATCAACGGCCGCGGCGAAGCCACCATGGAGTGGATGGTGAGGGATCTGAAGCCTTACATCGACGCGCACTACCGCACGTGGCCCCACCGCGAG
>X378_Fat_Sand_Rat__coassemble_98_pt1 | contig 17177 bp, 17 predicted proteins | sample X378_Fat_Sand_Rat__metabat2_low_PE_008 | metagenome-assembled genome bin X378_Fat_Sand_Rat | reverse complement strand
CCTTTGGAGCCATCGAGAGTAACATTTGGCCGAGCTCAATGGCCGGACGATGGGTCAGCCCTCCGAACATGACGTGGCTCATCTTCTTGATCTGGCGCTCGATTGCGGCATTTAGTCGTGGATGGTTGTAGCCGTGAATCTCACACCACCATGACGACATGCCGTCAATCAACTCAGTGCCATCCTCTAGCACGATACGAGTGCCCTCGGCATGGTCAACCATATAGGTCGGGAGCGGGTCGATGGTCGACGTATACGGATGCCAAAGATGCTGACAGTCAAAGTCTTTATATTCCTGTTGGGTCATGGGTGAAGCAAGTGAGAGATTTGGTCCAGCAAGGAGAGGTTGCCGTCGTTGATAATGATTTTGTGATGTGAGTGCGAGTCGGAATTTTGGGAAGCAATGCGAGCTCTGACTTCCGATTCAGAGAGATTGCTGCGCTTCATTACCCTTTCGATGCGTAGGTCCAACGGGGCTCTTACCTCCCAGACATCATCTGCAAGAGAGTCAAACTTACTTTCGTAAAGTATGGCGGTTTCGATAAACAAGGTGTCAGCTGACGTAGCTTCAGACCAAAGCAGGCAATCGTCACGAACCGCTCCATGCACTATCTCATTGAGCCTCGAAAGTTTTTTTGGATCTGAAAACACGCAGTCTGATAGCGCTTTGCGGTTAATCTCCCCGGAGGGCATTAAAGCTTGAGCACAGACTTCAGACTGAATACATATTTTCATGCAAGGGTCAGAGTTCATCAATAACTTCGCACGGCTATCGCAGTCATATAGAGGATAGCCCAATACCTGGAGGGCATGGCCCACTACCGACTTGCCGACACCGATGCCTCCGGTCAACGCAATTACTTGCTTCATGCTTAATCTCCGCCACCTCCCAAAGGCATTGCGGCAGTGTTCTCAATCAGATACTCCACTGAGTCAGTAGAAAGTGTGACCCCCTGGTAATATTCAGGTACGGGAGCGAGTGAGAGCGGGATGTGTGTGTTGGAGCGGTTGCGGAAATCAGCCTGTACGCTAATCACACCACTTTCTGTCGAATAATGACTCATTGGGACGAGATAGTCCACGGTGACCTGCGAGGGGAAAACCACCACGTTCTTGCCTTCAGCTTCGGGGTCGTTAATCAACTCTATGGCCACAGTCCTCTTCTTAGAGATCAGAGGCTCGACAGGAACGGTTACCCTTACGCGGTCGGGCACAATCCTGGTTCCGCTTTCGGGATGCAGCCGTACTTCCATGACCAGTGTATCGGTCAATCCGTTGCGAACTACGTGCATGGTCCTCACCTCTCGTGCCGCTATAGGCATCTTGCGTGCAGAATAGACAGTCACGGAATCAGGCTGAATTCTGATAGGTCCTGAAATAACACTCTGGGCCGAAGGAGTCACCTCGATGTCGGGATGTACCTTGGCGCGTACACCGGGACTGTCGGTCACCACAAGGCTCAGAGAGTCCGGCCTTATGGACAGCAGTTGGGTTGAACTGGAGAAGAGCGAGCGCACTTTTGATTCCAGATCCTGTTTGCCCAGCACTATCCTGTCGGTACGGTCGTCGTATGTGAAATCCTTGTATGACAGGCGCAACTGTGGCAAGCCTCCCCACTTGTAGTTGGCGAGCACGGCCCCTTTGTCGCGAACATTGATGTTGAGATTGGCCGGAACGACAGAGATGAAAGTCGTCCCTCGTGGCACATCGGTAATCTCCAGCCCTATCGACACGTCGCGCTGCATGTCGTCGTTAAGCGACATGACTACCCAAAACACATAACTCACGAGGAGGAAGAGCACAAAGATGAGCACGTCCTTCCCCCGCGAGCTGTGCAGGAGCCTTTTGCAGCGCGACCAGAGTCCTCTTGGCTGCTGCTTCTGTTCGTCGGTGTTACTTTCGGTCGGCATTTACTGCATTGGCAGCATCTTGCTGTGCGTCCTGGGCCGAAGGATAGATCATCGACTTCTCGACGCGGATGCGTACACCATTGGCAACTTCAAGCAGTACGGTTGAATCGTTTACCTCGACGATGGTGCCATGGATGCCACCTGCGGTCAGGACCTTGGATCCCTTGCCGAGCGAATCGCGAAACTTCTTTGTTTCTTTCTGACGCTTCTGCTGGGGACGGATCATAAAGAAGTAGAAAACCACGATGAGGAGGATAATCATTCCCCAGCTTTGTAATTCTTGCATAGTGAAAGGTGTTTTAAGTTGTTATGAGGGAGAAAAAGTTAATTGAAAGTCTTATGTAGCTTGTTTTCTGAACGAAGCTTTCCAGCTATGGCAGCAATCATGCCGTTGACAAACGAGCCACTGCGGCTTGTGCTGTACCAGTTGGCAATCTCGACGTATTCGTTAGCGGTCACGCTCAGCGGTATCTTAGGATAGTTGATCATCTCGGCAATAGCTGTAAGAAGAATCACGATATCCATCAGAGCAATGCGTTCGCTATCCCATTTAGAGGAGTTGATGAAGCCATCAATCAGCGTGCGATATTCCTCACGGTTCTTGACAACGGCATCAAACAGGCCCGGACCAAAGTCGGCATCTTCCTCATCCTTGAACTCTGGTTGGAATGCTGCTTCGACGCCATCCTTGGAGATCTGTTTGAGGGTCTTGAGAGTGAAACCAGACATGACTTCGAGGTCGTCGTTCCAGAATATGGATTTTGACTCGAGTGCTTCTGCCAGGTCTTCAGAGGGGAAAATGATCTGGCGGAGCAACTTACGCCACAGTTCTGCGTCTTCAGCCTCAGTCTTCTCGCCCGGTGTTGCCATATATTCTTTGTATGGTTCGGAGGAAAGCACCAGGTCAAGCAGACGCTGGATTAGAACCGGGTCATTCGCCCAGATTGAGGGATGTTCCTCCATCGCAGGATGCTCCGCGAGGTCGGCAATCAACTTTGAGTCAACAAACCGTCTGTCAGGATTCAAATCCTCGGGGGTCGGCAGGTACTTGGAGGCAGCAGCCTCGAGCCGTTCTTCCTGAGCGTGGGTAATGTCAACGGGCAGACGCAGAAGTTGATGATAGAGTTCGTATGCCTGGTCAAGCGAGCGCTTGAGGTCGTTCTTGCAGCTTGCCAATACAGAGGAGGTGTCGCTATAGCTGCCCAGTGTCTCTACAAGCATCTTGGCGCCCATCTCCATTCCGCGAACTGTGAAACCGGGATTAGTACGCAAGGATTCAACTACTGCGGGAGTCTTGATAAGAGTAGTGCGCACCACTAAAGTCCAGAATTCAATTTCGTCGGCGGATGTAGGATTTTTAACCTTGAGCAGAGCGCGGTAGGCGCTTGAATTCTTAAGACGGCTTACAGCTTCCTCTATGGCACCGTCAAACTCCGGCATTCTGGAACCGTATTCAGCTACAAGGTTGCGGATGTCGTCGTTAGACATAAGGGCTGCAGCAACCTTTGAACCGGAGAACTTTGCGCCGCTGATGGCCCCTTTGACGCTTGCAGGGGTCTCGCGGTCGGTAACTACCTTCTGACCTGACAGTTCCAGCACAAGAAGCAGGAGTTCGGCATAAGCCTGAAAGGAATATCGGCGGTCGGGCGACGAGGTCTCGACCGGGTTTTCTATCTTGAACTCGCTACGCGTCAGCAGGTAGCTGTAGAGCAACTGCACAACCTTGAGGCGAATGAGTACGCGATTGACCATAACTTAAAAAGTACGATTTTGGTTTTGTTAGTGCAAAGATAGCAAAAAAATGCGATATAACCCGCATATTCACAGAAAAAGGGCCGTATCCCTACGGCCCCGTCATTGTTTTGAAGTATAATGTCTTATTTTACGCGCTCAACGTAGCTGCCGTCGGCAGTGTTGATGCGAACCTTGTCGCCAGTGTTGCAGAAGAGGGGCACACGTACGGTAGCGCCGGTCTCTACAGTTGCGGGCTTCAGAGTGTTGGTCGCGGTGTCGCCCTTGATACCGGGCTCGGTATAGGTGATTTCCAGAACCACGCTCTGGGGCATTTCGCAGGTCAGCACGGTCTCGCTTGCTGCGTGAACCATGGCCTCGCAGATGTCGCCATCCTTCAGGAACTCAACGCCGGCAATGCTCTCGCCGGGAACGATGATTTCTTCCCAAGTCTCGGTGTGGAGGAAGTGGTAGCCCATTTCATCCTTATAAGAATACTGGTAGGGACGACGCTCTATGCGAACTTCCTCAACCTTTACTCCGGAGTTCCAGGTCTTGTCTATCACGCGGCCGGTGCGCACGTTTTTCAGCTTGGTGCGAACAAAGGCAGGGCCCTTGCCGGGTTTAACGTGAAGGAATTCAACAATAAAGTAGTACTGGCCGTCGATGTCGAGGCACATTCCGTTTTTAAAGTCAGCAGTAGTTGCCATAAATTTCTTTTAGGGGATTGGTAAAGTTTTTATGGGTGCAAAGTTACGGTTTTTCCGCCAAATATGCAAATTTCCAACTCACACCGTTCCCAGATAGAGGCAAACCATACCCAAGAGCACCAACAGCAGGTCCAGCGCCTTCGACTTGAGGTTGCGCTCGCCAAACATCAGCGCTCCACACAGGAAGCTGACAACCACCGAGCCTCGCCGTGCCAGGCTGACCACCGAAACCATCGCTCCGTCCATCGACAGGGCGTAGAAATAGGCCAGGTCGGCCAGGGTGATGAACACCGAAATCAGCACTATGCTCCAGCGCCACTCAAAGCGCTGTGTCCTGCTGCGCCGGGGCCACCACAAGACTATCAGCACTCCCAGCATCATCAAGCACTGATAGAAGTTGTACCATCCCTGCACGGCCATGCGGTGAACCCCGGCATCGGCTATCAGCCACTTGTCATAAAGGCCGCTGCAGGCGCCAAGCAGCGCCGCGCCACCGAGCATCCATATCCAGCGGTCATGCCGGAAGTCGATTCCCTCCTTCTTGCCGCTGCGGCTGAGCAGAAACAGTGCCACCAGTGCCAGCAGTACGCCTGCCCACTGCCATCCGTTGAGACTCTCGCCGAAGATTATCATGGCGCCAACAATGGTGAGTACGGGCCTGGTGGCATTGATAGGGCCGACGATGGTCAACGGCAGATGGGCGATGGCGAAGTAGCCCAGAATCCAGGAACTGAGCACTATCAGCGCCTTTATCACTATCAGCCCATGCTCTTGCAGCGAAATGGGAGGAATATAGAAGGCGGAGCAGGACGGAACATGCCCGGTGAGCGAGAGCACTACACCGGGCATGAATATGAGGCTGCAAAACAGCGTGTTGGTGAATAGGACGGGAATGACTGCATTGCCACGAAGCGAACGCTTCTTCATGGCGTCATAGAGTCCCAGCAGTGCTGCCGAGACGAATGCGGCCACTATCCAGAGCATCAGATGGGGAAGTTGACGCCGAAGCTCAGCTGCGAGTTGCTGTTCAGCGGAATGTACTGCTTGGAAAGCTTTCCGAGGGTATGGTCCATGCCAACGAAGAGGTTGAAACCCTTGGGGGCAATATTGAGAATCCAGCCGAAGGAGGAGCCGAACGTGCCAACTCCATAGTTGATGCCAGCGCTGAACCACTTGACAGGTGTAACCTGAGCGCTCAGGCGGAACTCGGTCCAAGCATAGCGATGAGCCATGCGGGTAACGTTAAGCAGACCGAACGTCAGACCTCGATATGCATGGAGGGTATATCTTGCCGAGGCATACATTGTAGCTTCGAGAGCGCGGCAGCGCGAGCCCTGATCGCCCATGTCGTCAAGTTGGTAGAGGCCGGTCAGGTCCTTGCGTATTGGCTCCCAGGAGGAGTCGACGTCGCTGTCAGTGATGTCAAGCGAATGGTCGGCGGTGGTGAAGGTGCGGTTACCATTAGTAGTTGCCACCATGTCGTTGCTCCAGTTTATGAAACCGATGTCTGTGAATGACAAAGCAAAGTCCCAATCCTGGCTCATACGATAGGAAGCGCCGAGGTCAAGTGCAACGCCGTAACCGTTTGGTGCGCTGAATTTAGAATAATCAATGCCGTCAACGTAGTTTCGATTGGAAACGTCGTCATACCGTGTTTTGTAGCTGAAGTTCTTGAGGCTTACACGGGAAGCACCCGCGGTGGTAGCCGTCCAAGCATTCTCGCCGAGTTCAAGATCTGCCTTGTCAAGGTTAATATCAACATTTCCGATGCCTACCAGAAACTTGAAGGTACCGCCAATCCGGAGGCCTTTGACGACATTGTCGAGACTATGGCTGTGGTTAAGGGCAATCTCAGCGTAGGCGTCTGCATGAGCATCGATATTGCCGATATGGTAGGTGCGGTTGCTCGCGCCCTCCTTCAAGAATGAGAAAATATCTTTTGGCACACGTGCCTGCGTATTTACTACCGTATTGATGCTGACGTGGTTGTAACCGCCCAATCCTTTGAACCCTACGTTCATGATACCGACACGGTCGGTTGTGCCCAGGCGGTTGTTATTCTTTATACCCTTCATGAATTCCGAAGTGCTCACATCCGGATGCATGAAAGTCACGGTTTTGCCGTCTATGTTATAGATGAAATTCTTCAGCCCCACGTTGCCGAAGGTGGAGAGGTTGAGATTGCCGAGGGCCGGCACGGAGAAATCAACCTTGCGCTCAATTGCGTGGGCGGGGTTCATCTGGTATCCGTAGGTGTAGTTGTCGAGAAAGTAGGCCGACTGGCTCTGTGCCGCGGCGGTTGCATAGGCCATGAAGCAGGCTGCTGCAAATATGACGCGATTACTTTTCATGGTCTTTGTCTACATTAATGTAATAGCCGGAAACCTTTGCGCGGATATTGGTGAGATTAACGCCTTGATTTTTGTTTACGGTCTGGTTGACACCGGTGCTCACTGCCTTGGCAGTATAACGGATTCCGTCAATGTTGGTTATCTTGCCATTTATTTTGATGGTTACGTCTTGATCCCCGTATGCAGCGATATCGGCGCCCTCGATTTCAATGGGCTTGACCCCGTCCGTGATAATGTTGCCTTCGGCATCAACGGGCTCTGCTGTCAGAACGATGCCCAGTGGCAGGTCGCTCTTGACATGCATGGAGATGGAGAGATGCTCGATAACCAGATTGTCGGTCTCGTCAATGCCCCACCCGTCCTGGGTGTCTTCATACACAATCTGAGAGCCTGCAGCGAATTGGAGCGGGGCATAGAAAGTATACGTGCCTTCAACGCGGTCAAACTTGCGGCCCAGGGGGAAGTTCTTCACCTCGGACTCGTCCATCTGCGGATTAACAAACTCAACGGACAAACTTGAGGGAAGGCCTTCGCCATATATGATATGGCCAAGGTTCATGAAGCGGGTGTCGGAGTCCCACTTAACGCCTGGATACTCTGAATAATAGTCCTTTGGCTCTTTCTCCGCTAGACAGAATGTGGCCGAGGGAACGGCGCCGATCTTTAGCGGCTTAGCCAGTGATGCGGTGTGGGCTGAACCATCAAGCCATGTTCCTGCATCACGAACCTGCGTCACGTTGATACCGGCAGAACCAGTCACACCATACTCATACAGTGGATTGTTTAGCGAAACATAGACCATCGGGTTATCCAGAGCAATACGAGTGCCTTTCTGATCAAGGAAGTCCGGCATATTGTTGAGATAAACGTCCGTCACCTCCATGTCGTCAACCTTATAGAACATTTTGCCGTCAAGGGTTAGCACGTCAAGCAGCCCCAGCTCATAAGTTAGCGTCAGGGTAAGGGTCTTACTCGGGTCGGCTGTAAGGATGGCTACTTTACCCGATGTGAGGGCTATGGCGTTCTGCATCTCGAAGATACCCTTCCGTTCGTCATTTCCGGGATTCAGCGTTGCATGCGCTTGGGCGGCGTTGAACGAGGTCACGTGATACACGAACTTGAACACACCATCGTTGGTCTCGCCGTCCTCAAAGGTGACCGTCTGGCCTTCGCGTCTCTTGACGGGTGTAGTGCTTTGTTCTATCTCGCCGTACATGCCGTCAGGCAACTTGAAGGTTAGGTCCGAGAATCGGCACGGCTCCCCCTTCTGTTTTTGATCCTTAAGGATCATTATCATGGTCACCGGGAAGTCAACAGTGCCACTTGTAATGCCTTGAATGTATTTCTCAACCTGGTTATATGAGTAATCAAAGTCAAAGGTGGTCGGATGGATAGTCACGGCCTCGGTGCTGAGAGCCGGTATAGACATCTTGACTGGGTCAAATTCAGTCTTCAGTTTGGCTGTGATGGCTTTGACCTCAATGTCATCGCTATGAAAGGTGCCGGTCTTGATGATGACGTAATTGCCATCTTCGTTGGTCGTGACGCAGTCGTTCTCATTTAGCGAGATGACCCCGTCAAGAGTAATTGGATCAAGGTTGAGCGGGAGCGTCAAGTCGTTGACACGCAACTGAGCGGTCGTGTCGATGTCCTTCAGGTCGTAATCGTTGTCGATACATCCGCCCAGGGCAAACGTGACACACAAACCAAGGAGCAGTCTGCTACCGTAGTGTTTGTTCATGTGTTTAATGGATGAATTGTGAATTATGATTGTTTATTATGGCTCAAAGTTAACAAATTTAGACTGAACGTCAAAATAATTGAGTGTTAATTTGGAAAATAACACGGGTTTATGTAACTTTGTCAGACAATCTTGTTAATCCATCATTATCTCATTTCCATGAAAAATCTTACTACCGAACAGAAGATCCTTCAAGCGGCCGAACACGAGTTTCTTGCCAAGGGTTATGCCGGAGCGCGTACGGTGACGATTGCCCAGAAAGTGGGTGTCAGTCACGCCATGTTGCACTATTACTTCCGCACCAAAGAGCAACTTTTCGCTACCGTTGTGGCCGAAAAAATGCAATATCTCGGCGAACTGATGCTTCTTGACATCGACAAGGGCAACGAACCCCTTCCTGAAAAACTCCGAAAGACCATAGCTGATCAGTTTGACCTTCTGGTTGCAAATCCCTCGCTGCCTACATTCGTGGTCGCCGAGCTTTCAACCAACCCCGAACGTTACGCATCCATCCTTAAAAACGTTAAGGAGAAGCTAGCTGAAGCAACAACTGCATTGCAACTTGAAATCAACAAGTATGCGCCGGTCGATGCCTCTTCTCTCCTCGTCGAGATAATGAGCCTTAACCTCTTCCCGTTCATGGCCCGGCCGATTGCCGAACTCCTGCCAGGCGACCAAAGCCTTGACTCTTACAAACAACGCAATATTTCCCTCATACTTTCACAACTCGGACTTCAAGCATGAAAACTTTAAATCTGTTACTTATCGGACTCCTGCTGAGCGCCGGTGCATCGGCCGAAACCTTTGACCTGAGCAAGCAGCGTGCAGAGGTGCAAAACATCAACCCCGTTCCCGGCTATAAGATCCAGGGAGACCGTATCATCATCAACCCCACTCCAAAGCAGCTTGTCATAGATAAGGAGGGTCGCACAATGCCCAAGACCGCAAAGGTTACAAGCAACATCGACCTGACAAAAGCGGCTCCTGAGACATACGTTCTCACGGTTACGCCCAATGAAGTCATGATTCATGCCTCCGACCGTAAGGGCGAAATATATGCTCGTGAGACCTTGCGCCAGCTCATGGAGTTGCCCGGTGAAACCATCCCCTGCCTCACCATTACCGATACCCCCACCATCCCGATGCGTGGCGTGGTCGAGGGATTCTATGGCACACCGTGGAGCCATCAGGTTCGCCTTTCGCTCATCGACTATATGGGCCGCAACAAGCTGAATACCTACATTTATGGGCCGAAGGATGACCCTTATCATTCCTCTCCCAACTGGCGCGAACCCTACCCTGCCGACCAGGCAGCCCAGATTCGCGAACTGGCGGAGGCCTGCTACCGCAACGGCGTAGACTTCGTCTGGGCAATCCACCCCGGAAAGGATATCAAATGGAACGAAGAAGATTACCAGAACCTTCTCCACAAGCTCAATCTGATGTACGACCTCGGGGTGCGCGGTTTTGCTCTCTTCTTCGATGACATTGAGGGCGAAGGCACGGACCCCAACAAGCAGTCGGCCCTGCTCAACCGTTTGAACAAGGATATGGTTCAGGCCAAGGGCGACGTTGCTCCCATCACTTTCTGCCCGACTCACTACTCTCGCCTGTGGGCCGACCCGACCGATAAAGGTCCTCTCGCCATCTATGGCCGCACACTCGATCCCGGAATTTATGTGATGAACACCGGCGACGTTGTTTGCTCCGACCTGACTAAGGATTGCCTCAATTTCTTCAACAACCTGACCAAGCGCCCAAGCTATTATTGGTGGAACTTCCCGGTAACTGACTATGCCCGCAACTTCCTGATGCTCGGTCCGGCATACGGATTAGAGCCGACCGCTACCGCCAACGATGTTGTCGCACTGGTCAGCAACCCAATGGAAAACGGTGAGGCTTCGAAAGTTGCCCTCTGCGGCGTAGCCGACTATACCTGGAATCCGCAGTCTTACAATGCACTCGACAACTGGGAACGAGCCATGGTCGACATCATGCCCGAATGCCCCGAAGCGTTCCGCACACTGGCCATCCACTGCGCCGATACCCAGACAGGCTATCGTCGTGCCGAATCGTGGGAAACTCCTCTTGTTCGTCTGAGCGAAGCTACACCTGCCCAATTGGATACCCTGCGTAATGAGTTTGCCAAGATGGAATCAGCATCGAAGGCCATTCTGACCCAATGCAACGATTCACTTCTCCTGAAGGAAATCCAGCCGTGGGTAATTGAACTCGGCAAGATGGGCGCACGTTGCCGCCGCGTGCTGGACCTCTATGAGAAGCGCGATGCTACCCCCAAATCAGTTTATCAAGCCCAGTATGAGGCCGCTATGATGAACGATGCCGACACGACCGCTTACGGCAAGCACAAGGTCGGCACTCTCAAGATTATGCCCTTCTACCTCCAGGCCATTGAGGACCTTCGCCCCTGAGACGCCTTGACAACTAAAATGCTCGCCTCATAAAGCAACCACATCGGCAGCGAAACGACCATAAGCGTCAGCGCGTCGGAGGTCGGCGTGATGATGGCAGCAATAACCAATATGACCACTACAGCATGACGTCTGTAGTGGTTCATTGTTTTTGCCGTAAGCAACCCAAGTCTGGCAAGCAGCCAGCTTATAACCGGCATTTCGAATACGACGCCCATGCAGAGGGAGAGGGTCACTAAAGTGCTTGCATAGGAGTCGAGTGTAATCATATTGGCTACCTCGGCACTGACCTGATATCCGGCCAGGAACCGATAAGTCATCGGAAAAATTATGAAATAACAAATCAATACTCCAAGCAGGAACATAAAGTAGCCGCTGGAGGTAAAACGCAGCGTGTAGCGCCTCTCCTTCTCGTAAAGGGCAGGCGCAACAAACTGGAAGATAAGATAAAGAATGTATGGCGAGGCAAGGAGCACTCCACCGCAAAATGCCGTCTTGACGTGCATCATGAACTGGCTGGCAAGTCCGGTATTGATAAGCGAAGCGTCTGGCATCTCTCCCATGCCCAACCAGCGGTAAGCAGCGAAATCGGCCCTGGTCGGAGCCAAAACCACGTCAAAGAGTTGCTCCTTGAAGCAAAAACAGATAAATGTGAGCACAAGAATAAGGCCCAGTGATTTCAATATCACCGAGCGCAATACGTCCAGATGGTCCCAAAATGTCATCCGGTCGTCACTCACTTCTTCTCGGTCTCTTCTTCAGTAGGGTTGCTGACTTCGTTCATACCATCCTTGAAGGCACGGATGCCCTTGCCCAGCCCCTTCATCAATTCGGGTATCTTTCTGCCTCCGAAGAGAAGAAGCACCACCAGTGCAATGACAAGAAGTTCGGGCAGCCCAAGGCCGCCAATAAATGCAAGCATATTCATAATCTTTACTGTATAATCAATTTACTAAGGGCAAAGTTAGCAATTTTTCGGTAAATCTCAGCCTATCAATTTCATTAATTGCGATTCCGAGTCTTTGGGATAAAGTTTCCGAAGGTGAGTCAGTATGCGCTCAAGCGACTCTTGCGGAGTACGGCCTTCGGTCTGTTCAAGAAGATCAGAACCGTAGAGCGACTCCGGAGTGGCATACCTTGCCAAACCCCAGCCATATGGCTGACCGTTTTTGGCTACCGCATACTCGAAGTCGGCAATGCTGACCCAGGTGCCTTTCTGAAGTTTCTCTAGTTGGCGGTCGATGCTGATGTTTCGACGTCCACTGAACGATATACTGTCAAGTCCTGTCAGATCTACCGGATCAAAGGCCGTCCGCTTGCGTCTCGGGCCCATCCCAAGCGCTTCTTTCAATTCCTTGGAGAGTATAGAGTCACAATTGCTGACAATGTCGTAAACCTCGCGGCTATCTGCCGGCAGAGGATATTTCCAGCGGCGGTAGTTGACCAAGTCAGGCAACCATTCGAGGCTGATGTAGCCGGCCTTCCCGCCGAAAAACTTGCCGTAAGCGCAATCCTGCCCCCTGAGCATCGGACCTTTCCATTCCCATGGACCATCGACATCATCCACAAACCAGAGTCCCGGCGCCAACATCTCCAGGATGCTGAAACCGCGCACTCCATTGCGGAAGAATGGCAGAAAACCCATCTCTTGAACCTTCTGCCTCAAATCGCCGATATTACGTATTATTTTCATATACATTTTAACGTGATTTTATTCAAAATATTTTACGTAACTTTGTCGATGGATATGGCACGAATAATTGAGATAGACAGCATTAACGCTCCAGAGCTGAGACCATACGCTTCGCTTACCGAGGCCCAACTACGGATGAAATTAGACCCACAGCAGGGTTTGTTCATCGCCGAGAGCCCCAAAGTGATAGCAGTTGCACTGAAAGCGGGTCATAAACCCGTATCAATACTTTGCGAAGCCAAGCACATAACTGGCGATGCTGCGCCACTGCTCGAGATGTGTCCCGAGGATATGCCACTTTATACTGCTCCACGCGAAGTGCTCGAGAAACTCACCGGCTATAAGCTGACTCGCGGAGTTCTTTGTGCCATGCGACGCCCTACCCTCCCGTCGGTTGCTGAAATTGCCAAAGGCGCCAAACGTCTCGCGGTAATTGATTCCGTAGTCGATACCACCAACATCGGGTCAATATTCCGCGCCGCAGCCGCACTGGGCATTGACGGCGTATTGCTAACCCCGACAAGTTGCGACCCCCTGAACCGCCGAGCAATCCGCGTCAGCATGGGCAATGTTTTCCTTGTCCCCTGGACTTGGCTGCCGGATGGCGTTAAGTCGCTCAACAAATTTGGATTCAAGACGGTAGCCATGGCGCTTACCGACAGATCGGTATCGATAACAGATCCTGAACTCAACGCCGAACCTCGTCTTGCCATTGTACTCGGAACGGAAGGCGACGGACTCGCACAGGAAGTCATCTCAGCAACCGATTACGTGGCACGCATACCCATGTCCCACGGCGTTGACTCGCTCAATGTAGCGTCAGCCGCTGCAGTCGCTTTCTGGCAGTTACGAGGGCTCTGAGCGCAGATTGTAATGATTGCGCAGGTCCTCGAAAGCCTGTGGATTGGACTTCAGCGCTTCCGTATCACCAAACGGGTCATAGCTCTCAACTATGGCTTCCAATGATGGACAATCAGCTATAGGAGGCAAATCCATTTCAATCGAAGGATCAAGCGCCTTGACTGCCATAACAGTAGCTCTTCTTTTACCCTCGGCCGAATAACCCGCAACATGAGGTGTCGCAACACTTGACAATTCAAGCAATTCGCTTGAAATCTCGGGCTCTCCTTCCCAGCAGTCTATAACTGCCTTCACTTGACCTCTTTTTACGGCCTCAATCAATGCCGGGGTATCGACAATGGCCCCGCGCGCTGCGTTAATCAGAATTGCGCCCGGTTTCATCTGCGAGAGGAACTCCTCATTAACCATGTGGCGCGTAGTTTCATCAAGCGGGGTGTGAATCGTAACTACGTCTGAGTTCGCAAGCAACTCCGGCAACTGCAATGGCAAACCCTTCGGCGGGTCGTTAAGCAATACCGGATATCCGTTCCCCTTGGCCCAACGCTCAACAATGCTGCCCACGTGCCCCACCCCAATTATGCCAACTGTTGGCCTGCCTTCTGACATCCTGCCGATAGTAGAAAGGACATACTGCGCAACCCCTGGGGCATTGCATCCGGGGGCATTGGTGACCCTTATCCCTTTTGCGGCACAGTAATTCAAATCAATATGGTCTGTCCCAATGGTCGCCGTAACGATATGCTTAACCTTGGAACAATCCAGGAGATTTGCATTACACTTAGTCCGGGTACGAATAAGAAGTGTATCTGCATCCTTAACTGAATCAGCATCGAACTCCTCAGGTTTAAGGTATGTAACCTCGTGCCCTGCAGACTCAAGAACGCCCTTAATAAAAGGCACGTATGCTTCAACAATTATTTTCATATCGCATAAAGTACTATCCCGGTTATCCATCCAATAGCGGCAGCAATCCAACCGCCTCGCCTTGATGCCGCAAGATGACTGAGATGGTATGTTGCACCAAAGGCAACGAGCGTAAGGTATGCAATTACGTTCGTGTAGTCGGCTATCAGAAACAAAATTGGCGCAAACGTAAGCAGATAGATAGTCATGTTGCGGGCTCGTGCCTTGGCAGGATAGCCGTATGACATCAGAAATGTCATCGCAGCCGAGATGCAGGCCAGCGTCGAGAGGGCGATGGTCATCGTAAGCTTCCCTCTCGGTTCAGGCATTACCAAATAAGGTCCCGCATAAACATCAGCGAGCTTCGAAAAATCAAACCGACAGATTGGAGCATAACAAATCAACGGTGTCAAAAGGCCGAGCAAAGCGGCCATAACACCATGCACGTTCATCGCCCTAACGATAATCAGCGCTCCGACGATAATCAGAGCCAGAGCTGCAAACGGTCTGAAAAACAGGGCTCCAATCCCGTTCAACAGCATCAACGTGAAGATTGTCCTCGTTGCGCCCGGTTTGGCAAAGTTCAGGAAAACAGCAATCAGAGACACTTCGGCCACCATAAGCAAGGCACACTCAGGAATACCCGGCATCAAAGCCGCCATAAAAAGCATGAAGATGGAGCAAAAAGGAGCATTGGGTCCGTGAAAGATTGCCCGGCGCCGAATCTGGATGGCAAACGTTATGCCGACGGCAGCTGCGGCTAAAGCCGTGACATACCACATCCCTCCATGAGTAATCATGAGGATGATAGCCACGATGGAGACGAGCGCCGTGACTCCCGGACTTAAAAGTATGCGGTCAACCAGTGTCGGCTTGTTCAGCATAGGTCGGCTGCGATGTCGCGCCTGAAGTATTTTCCGTCGAAATCAATGGTTTCCACGGCCCTGAATGCCTTGGCCGCAGCCGAGGGGATGTCTTCTCCAAAAGCAGTGGCTGCTATAACGCGACCGCCCGATGTAACAAGGGTGCCGTCCTCCTCCAGTTTTGTACCTGCATGGAGCAAAAGTGCATCCGTTACCTTGTCAAGACCGGTCATCTTCTTCCCCTTGGGGTAAGAGCCGGGATAACCACCGCTAACAGCCATTACGGTAACAGCCGTGCGCGGGTCAACCTCCAATTTAAGGTCATCGGTAAGTTCTCCTTTGGCCACTGCAACAAGCAGCGGAACGATGTCAGAAGCAATTCGCGGCATTACCGCCTCAGTCTCCGGGTCACCCATGCGGACATTGTATTCGATGACCATCGGCTCGCCCTTTACGTTGATTAGGCCAAGGAATATGAAACCGCGATAATCGATGCCATCCTCAATCAGGCCCTTGACGGTGGGAATAACGATGCGCTCTTCAACCTTCTTCATGAATTCCTCGTTGGCAAACGGGACAGGGCTCACAGCGCCCATGCCACCGGTATTTAGACCCGTATCCCCATCTCCGATACGCTTGTAGTCCTTGGCTACAGGGAGGATACGGTAGTTGCCCGTTCCGTCGGTTAGCACGAACACCGAGCACTCTATTCCGCTAAGAAACTCCTCGATAACAACGGTGTCACTTGCCTTGCCGAACATGCCGCCAAGCATCTCCCGCAGCGATTTGCGGGCCTCCTCCAAGTCAGGAATGATCAAGACCCCCTTGCCTGCTGCCAGTCCATCGGCCTTAAGCACGTAGGGAGACTCCAAGGTTGAAAGGAACTTACATCCTTCCTCGACGGTGTCGGCATTAAAAGACTTATACGCAGCAGTGGGAATTCCATGCCTCTGCATAAACTGCTTGGCGAAATCCTTGCTCCCTTCCAAGGCTGCCCCTGCGGCTCCGGGACCAACAAGAAGCATCTCAGGCATCTTTTCAGCAAAATAGTCACGGATACCAGCAACCAGTGGGTCTTCGTTGCCAACGACAATCAGTTTGACATCATGCTTACGGGCAAAGTCTTCTATGGCAGGGAAATCGGTCGGCTTCAGGTTCACGTTGGTGCCATATTGGCCCGTACCACCATTGCCGGGAGCTATATAAAGATGGTCGCAAAGCGGACTTTGACTGATTTTGTAAGCAAGGGTCGATTCTCGACCGCCTGAACCAAGGAGAAGGATATTCATTTCAGTATGAGGTTAGGAGCCGGTTCGATAATAAATGTTAACGACAGGGTCGCATAGGCTGGAGTGCATTTTGGCTTGAGCCGAAGGAGCGATGGGGTTCCATCGTGACTGAGGCTCAGGGCAAAAGGCACCCGGCTTATGCGAGAATGAAGTAACTTTCATCATTGAACCTATAGTTATAAAATTAGAGTTATTAACAAATTTATTGCTTTCTGAGCCTATATCGAATGAATGTTACCTTCGCCTCGGCCATTTGTTGGTGCTTTTCTCCTTGCTTTTCGGTCACTATGGGACCCCATAGCTCCCTCAAAGCCAGAAGAAAATCCCTCAACAACTGGCCGCCCTGTCGTTAACATTTATTATCGAACCGGCTCTAAGGATTTAATTTTCTGTGTTTTCGTCATTGCCTGGTTTACGGCGCCATCCACCACGTCGCGGAAGCGAGGGCTGACGACCGATAATTGCTTTCAGCGCCTCTGGATTGCGGCGCTTTGCCAAAGGATTTTCGCTTTCTGGCGCTTGTTCCTTCGGCTCTTCGGGTTTGCGGTCAAATTTGCGCCCGGAGAAGAAGTTGGGCTTGCGGAAGGAGTCTTTTTCCCTGCGGGCCTTTGACTTGAAATGTTTCTCTGCATGCTCGCGAGTGCGCAGTTTGCCACCTGCGGCGCGAAAACTCTTCTTATCCCCTTCAAAGAT
>X378_Fat_Sand_Rat__coassemble_90_pt1 | contig 17591 bp, 9 predicted proteins | sample X378_Fat_Sand_Rat__metabat2_low_PE_008 | metagenome-assembled genome bin X378_Fat_Sand_Rat | reverse complement strand
CTGTACGCGTACGAGAACGAGAGCCCGCCGCCCGCGACCGCATTGTCGCCCGAGCGACCGACACAACGGCCGGTAGCATGTGTATAGTAGTAGCCGTCGGAATAATTCATATTCCACTGACTGCTGTCGTTTGTCAGCTTGCTTGCCAGCGTGTCGCAATAGCGACCGAACTTCACGCGACCGATACACTTACCCGATTGGTTGAGACCTTTAACGGTACGTTCCGTCTTGGTCCACGGGTCGTAGATGTGATAAATCGAGTCCAGCGGATCACCGGAGACGCCAAGATACTTATTCTTCTGCCACGATGCCCAGCTCTGCACGTTGCAACAAATGTGCTCCATAATCTCCCAATTGCACCCGACGAAGTTCTGGATGCCGAAGATGATGTTGCCAATATTGCCGCCCGAGTAGATGCGGGTAACATTGCCGAAGGTGTTGAAGTTGTTTTGGCCGGTGGTGTACTTCGAGCCGCAACCGTAGCCGCACTGAGCCTGCACGTCGCGGTCTCCGAGAAGTGCCATGACGATGTTGGCAATGTCCTTGCTTAACTCGTAGTCGAGAGCATAGAAGCCTTTTCCGCGCATCTGGCAGACGTTCAGAAGGTCCTTATACGTGTAGTTGGCCAGCGAAGCGGGTACCGTGGTGTTGGTGAGATTACCGTCGGCGTCGTATGACCAATTCGGGCAGGTGGTTTGAGTACCTGTGCCCGTGCGTGTCTGTACGCCCGAGATAGAACGTGCTCGTTTGAGTGCGTCCACGCTCATGCCATAGACGCCAACAAGGCGGTCGCGCGTGTGTACCCAATCGGGTTCGATAGCCTCTATTGCGTCGGAGTCAACAGCAATCACCTCCAAGTCGGCAGCGTTGGTCGGAGATGTGAACACAAACTTCTTCGCGCCTTTTGGCACGGGACAGAAGATGTAGTCCTCGCCGGGAACGAAGTCGAACATGGCAGCGCCAATCGACATGTTGAATGTTCCTACCACCTTGTCGTTGGCGTCAACGAAAAGGGCGCCTATCGTCTCGTTGTTGACACCGGGCCAGCGTACTTGTCGCATACCTTCCACGTCAATCTCATGGACGTTGTGGTTGGCGTTTTCTGTGACAGAATAGCTGTCGCCCTTGGCAAGAGCCTTGTTGTTGAGCGAGGTGTACACACAAGAGAAGGCCTGACGGAGACAGTCGGAGAGCTTGGTGCGCTTGACTGTGGCTGAGGTTGAGAGCGGTTCGGTGCTGAGGCTCGACGCGAAGTAATACTTCTTTTGGTTCTTGAAGTCGTTGACGCCCTTGTACCAATAGGGCGGCAGACGTTTCATGATGTCGAAGCCTAAGCCGGCAGAGTCGCCTGGGTCTATTTCGGTGCCGTTGGCGAGCTTGTTGTAGTTGGTATCGTCCAGCTGCTCACAGTTCATCTTCGGGTCGTTTGAGTCCGAGGTGTCGTAGGTGCACTTGTAGGCGTGGCTGTTCTGCTCGATGCGCTTAATATGGCCGCTTGGCTCATAGTCGCCGCCGCTTGTGCCGTTCTCCATGTTGGTAATGTTCTGCGAGTCGTTTTCTGTATCATCGTACATGATGCAGGAATACTGCGCATTGTGGATTTCCAACTCTGGGAAGTAGGCTTTCAGCGCGTCAACGTCAGCGTCATCTATCAAGTCCTCGAATATCCAGCGTCCGGAGATGCCTGAACACTTGCCGCTTTCCTCGTAGGCGGCGCCGGTGTTGTCGATACCGACTGCACCGCTGTTCTTTAGAGCGGTAAGGATTGCCGACGGGGCCGTGATGTTCACGTTGGGCAGACGGATAGCCGCAAGGTTTGAGGCCGACACGAGACCGTTGATAAGGCTCATGGGGTCAATCTCAGGACAGCCGTCGAGCATCAGGCGCGTTACGTTCGCCATGGAAGCTATGGTCAGACCGCCGGGGTATGTCAGCAACGGCAGGTTCACGAGGTCAAGGCGAGTTACCGAGGCGGGGAGCTGGAGCGTGTTCAGCGGCGCGGTCTCTGCGACCGAGAAGGTTTTTAGGTCGGAGCCGCCGCACAGAAGTTTCTCCAGGCGCGGGCACTTGTCGGCCTCAACGGTAGTCGCAGGGGTATTGCGAAGGTCGAGCTCGCGGAGGAACGGGAGCTCACCCAGGGCAAACTGCGTCAGGGGGTCGTAGCCGATAGTGTGCTGTGTGTAGCTTGCACCGCCGACGATGATCTTCTCTGCGAGCTTCATTACCGAGAAGTCAAAGTTGTTGGACAGCGATACGTCCTTAAACTCGATTTCGGCCATGCGGTCCGCCTGATAGATGTAGAGCAGTGCGCCCTGCTGGTGGCTGAAGTTCTTGAATGTAAACTCTTCGCCGGCCTTGAGGTACACGGCACCGTCTGCCGACAGTGAGCCCGACGAGTCGTTACCCATGCCGAAGAAGCCGTCCATAGCCGCCTTGATGCGGATTTCGGGGTTTTCGCCTACTGCTATACGGCCCGAGAGAACGCCGGTGAAGAAACCGCCGGTCTTATAGTAGCCGTCGCGGAAACGCCAACGCTGTTCAATGAACTGCGCAAGCGATGCGATGCCCAGACCTTGAAGGGCGTAGAAATACAGAGCGTCCGAGGTGGCGGTGTACTGTATGTACTTGCGTATGCCGTCGTAGCTCGACACCACTTTCTGCCACTTCGACAGGTGCTGGTCGATGAAGTAATACTTCGCACCGTCGGGCGAGAAGGGATTGAGCGTCCGACCGTCGGGCAAGGTTATCTGCACGGCGCGCATCGAGGCTACCGTTTTCTGGTACTCTATCTTCTCTCCTGCATCGTTCAGCGTGAGCGAGGTGGAGGCGAAGTAGGCTTTCCAGGGCACAGCTCCCCAGCCCATCCACGGATTGACATAGCCGGTCTCCTTGTCGCTCGGCTTGGTGGGGTCGGCTTCGGGCTGACCGGTGTCGCCGCCGTCGTTGTCGCTCTTATAAGCGCCGTCGATGTCGTACTTCTTGTTGGGCACCTGGATAATGGGTTGCTGAGTAACCACAAATTCGCAGTTGAAGCCCGTGGGCGATGTGGCGCCCTCGCGCGTCGGATCATACACGCCGTTCACTACCTCGTGGCCTTCCAGAAGTTGGTGCATGGGCTGGTGGTTCTTTGAAAGCGAGTCAAACTCGTTCTCATAGTCAGCGTCGGCCAGATACACCATGTCGGCCTTGATGTTGCGGAACTTATAGGCGTGGTCTTGGTAGCGGGTCAGCCAAAGGCCCTTTACTTCGGTCTCGTCTTCTTCCTCGTTCTGGCCGTCGTGCTTGGCATAGTCGCACCAATCGCAGAAACGTAGCTGAATGTAGAGCTCGAAGGGAACGATACGGCCCATGGCGAGGTCAACCTGAAGGTTGTCGTTGTCAACCATGCACTCGAAGTAGTATGTCCATGCGGGGAACTCGGTGCCGGTAACGCCGAGGCTTGGCTTGTCGATGAGCTTCTGCACCCACTTGGCTATGTTCTTCGAGGGCTTCATCATGTCGGCGACAGACGCAACGCCCTGCCACCAATCGAGGCCTTCATAGGTCAGAAGCTCGAAGCCGCCGACGGGGTTTAGCACGTCGCCGGTTATCACGGGCTTGCCGTTGACCCATTTCCACGAGCCGGTGGTGTTCTTCCACTGCCCGTCAACGTAGCGCATGAAACGATAGTTGCGCGAGCAGTAGGGCATCAGCAGGTAAGGCATTCCGGTGTCGAGCCCTTCCATGGTCTTGAAGCGGGTCTCCATTTGGTCGAGGGTCTCGCCCGAGGTGCCGCAAATCCATTTGAAGGTTTCGTCCTGGAAGTTGAGACAGCCCTTGTTGTAGCCGGGCGTATCCTTGAAGCCGAGAGCAACCTGTTCGCCTTTGTCCTCCTTCCAATTGCCTTTGGCCTCAAAATAGACCGTCTGCAAGGTGTCCGAGGTTGAACGGAACACGGCAATTGGGTGGTTGGCCGTGGAGTGGTTCATTTCAAGGTCGGTAAGATGCACGTCGCCCTTATCCCACGTGCCGTCATAGCAACGCTGGGCGGGTGTCATGAAGTCATGGCCGAGGGCGCGGTAGGTGGCGTTCACGAGGTCGCATACCGACGAGTCGTTGGCGCCGCTGGAGTCTGAGTAATCGACCTTGATGGTGATAACGTCCACGGGGATAGAGTTGGGAAGCACACGCACCTTTTTAAGCGCGAACAGCTTATAGGTGATAAGGGCTTCTTCGTTGGTGTAGTCGGGATAGAGAGCCACAACTTCTGTGGCCTTCTTGATGTAGATACGCCAATTCTTCTTGGGGCGCTTGGCCGACGTGGTTCCCTGGCGGCGTATCTCGCAGTTGACTGCCTTGAACGAACGCCACGGGCGCACGGGGTCATAGTAGTACACCGTCATTTTGAACTTGTCTGACGTGCTGGTGCCGTCGTCGTCAACGCCTTTACCCTTGTCAAAGGTCTCAAAGGTTTCTTCGTCGGCCACGAACACACAGTACGGCATACCCTGGGCGAACAGCAGCGGAGCCGACGGGCGCACACCGGTGGAGCCTTCGGCATTCTGGGTGATAAGCACGTTCTCACGGTTGTACTCGGCTATCATGGCGTCGGTGTCGGGGAGCTTGACAACATAGTTGCGGAAGCCCTGGCTCCAATCGTAATAGCTCTGGTAGTACATCATGTAGTACAGGTACAGGTCGCCCTGCTTGCCGTCCATTGTGATGTTCTTGACGTTGAGCAGTCGTGAGCCGCCGGGCACATAGCCTATGGCGCCTACGAGCTCGCCGTCCAGATACAGACGCAGGGTGCACCACTGTGTGCCGTTGCGGGTGATCGAGATTGTTGCGGGCTCTACTACGGCCGCAAAGGTGTGTATCTCGCCGCAGGGGAAGCGGCGTTCTATCACCGAGGGCTGGCCCGAGGCACAGCGCAGACCTATCTTGTTGCCCTTAATCCAGAAACCGGCTCCCGTGGAAGGGTCGTAGCACTGAAGAAGCATGGCTTCGGCATCCTTGATGTTGTTCGTGGCGAACATACATTGGAAGGTTGCGCCCGTGCCTTCGATAGTGCGCGAGGCAAAGGGGGCATGGTTGAGCTCGGCGGTTACGTTCTCGGCGATGCGCAGACAGTTCTGCCCGAGGTAGTTTGCAAAGCCGTTGGAGCTCCAATTGGAGCCGTTGACCTTGAGCTCGTAGCTTCCTTCCTTGATTTCGTGGTTGGGCTCGTTGTTGCTTCGGCCTGAGAAGTCGAAGTGATACAGCGCTCCGGGCATGAGGTTGGCGTCGATTGCCGAGCCTTTGACCGTGAGGTCTATGCTCTTGGTCGAGGACTGCACCGTTTCACCCTGGTAGCACTCGGCTTTCAGGGAAATAACGTCGTTGTCCTGGTAGCCCGATACCTGCATCTCGCATGTCTCGATTTGGTTTGCGCCCAGACCATAGCGGCCTATAATCTTGTCGCCGGCCTTGATGCGTACGTTGGTCACAAGTGCCTTGGGGCAGTAGGCGGCAACTTCGAGCTTGATGCGGTCGTACAGGCGCACCTTGCCTTCCGAGGCGTCATTGAAGCGAACGGCCACAACGGGCACTGCGCTGTCGGGGTCGATACACATCACCGAGGTGTAGATGTAGTTGCCCTCAACACCGGAAGCTACATCCTTGCCGTGGATGCGCACAAGGTATGAGCCGTGCTGCATCTTCTCGTTGCCTCCGAAAAGGTTTGTCGGGTTGAACTGCGCGGCGTTGCTGTATGCGTCGAAGTGTGTAGGCGGGGTTGCGGTCAGGGGCTTCCATGCTCCGTTCCACCATACTTCAACGAAAGCCTGAATACCTTTCTCGCTCACGTTCTGGGGGAACTTGTACAGGGGCACGCTGACGGCGCGGGTACCGTTGTAGGGAATGTTGTAGTCTGAGGTGTAGTTGAGCACCTGGGTGGACTCTACGGTGGCGTCGATTGCGGTCACGTTGATGTTTCGCTGGCCGGTGTGGTCGGTGTCGTCCGTGGCAATGAGCTGGAAGCGGCGTGCGCTTGCGCCCGTCTTGAAGTATTCCGAGAAGGGGATTGAGAAATTGTACTCGTCGGGGTCGGAGCTTCGGGTGTTAACCGTCCATTCGCGCACGGTCACTTTGGTGTCGCGGTCCACGAGTTTGAGGCTGACAATTGTGTTGGCCTGTTCGGTGCTTCCTACCTTCGAGATAGAACGGATGCAAGCCTTGCCTATGATGTCCTTGCCTACGGCGCCGTAGAGGGGCGAGTTTTGGAAAGTGATGTTTACGATTGTACCTGTCTGCTCTCCGCCTCCACCTGTACCGACGGCAAACTGCTGTTCGTTTCCTACGGGCTCGTTCTCGGCGTTGACGAGCTGGAGCTTCACAACGCCTTCGGTCTCGGTGTCAACTTTGATGTCAACGGGATATGTGGCGTATGCGCCGCCGGTGCTCAGTGCTTCCTTGCCGTCCTTCTTGGGCTCGTCCGAGGTCGTTACCTCGTTCTTGCTTCCGCCGCCGAAAGGTATCCACGGCTTGAGGTCGGCTGAATTGAGGTCGGCAAGTGTGCGGGCAAACTGATAGCTCTCCCAGACGGGTGCGCCCTTGGTGTCCTTCTCTGCGGTGCGGTAGGTAAGGATAATGCCGGGCTTGAGATACTTGATGCCTGAACTTGTTTCGAGTGCCTGTACTGCGGCAATGGCGGTCGATAGGGTGTAGTCCTTATCTTCGCACTTGTCGTTGACGTTGATAAGGGGCTCGTCACCTGCCGACATACCGGCAAGGTCAATCCAATTGGTTGTGGGCTTGTCAACAAACTGCTCTTTGGTGGCGTTGGGTCCTACATACTGATACGTTTTCCAGGACGCGGGACCGATAGCGAATGTCACCTGAAGGCCGGGGGCGGCTATGCCTTTGTTGAATACGGCCAGCAGTACGTTGTGAGTCTGTGTCTCGGAAATGATGTCAGAGTAGTATTCGCCCGCGGGCAGGGGAATTTCAATGGTGGCGTTGAAGGTGTTGCCTACCGATGAACCGCCGAGCTTCATCAGCTTGCCGTCCTTGAGGTGGTATAGCTCTGCCGAGTTGCGGCTGCGGTAGATAACATCGGGGTTGGGTGTCTCGTCGGCGTTGTAGCATTCCTCTGCATAGCCATACCAATTGGTTTCACCGAAGCTGCGCCAATAATACGTGCCGTCGCTCTTGGGGCTGAAATAGACACCGTGTGTCGGCTCCGAATTGGTGTCACCTTTATACTCGCCGTCGAAGGGTAGCATATTGATGTCCAGCAACCGTCTCTCGTGGGCCTGGCGGTCGCTTTTGGAAAGCGCCATGTCGTCCAGAAGTTCCTGACCTTTGTTTCCGGGGAAAGCAGTCGATGAAGTATAGCCCAGGGCGAGGTCTGAACCGATAACTACTAAGTCGGAACCGCTCCAGCGATAGGTCTTGTTTGAGGATTTGCAGATATATACAGCGTCGGCGCGCGGTATAATTCCGTTCGTGTCAGCGGTACCGAATGCCGAACAGCCGTCCCATGCTTTATAATACTTGAACGGGTCTCCTACCTGCGCGGGTGCTTGAACGGCATAGAACCTATGGTGGACTGTGCTGTACATAATGGTGAAGTTGCCCGTTGCCGATTGCTGGGTAAATTCAGGAACGGACAAGTTTGAAATGCTGTCAAACTCCTTCACGTCGTCAACATAGGCGGGAAGCTGTGAAGCGGGCACCATGCCCGTAGAGTCGAGGGTGGCAAGACCGCCGGGGGCTCCTTTGGTGCTCTTAAAGGTGTCGAGGGCGGACTGTGCGCCTTCGGCTTTCGATACGCCTAAGTCGCCGCGGGCTTTGGCCTCGGCTATCTTGGTGTCGTGGTCGTTGAGGCGTGTGGTCTGGCCTGTCTGATTGGCCTTGATAGACTTGATTTCGTCCTCGTTGTCCTTGACACGTACCTTTACGCCTTCGAGGTCATTGGTCATTTCCTCGACTGCGGCCATGTATTCCGACGAGTCCACGGTGGGGTTGCCCGCCTTCTTGGGGGTGCCGTCGTCGTTGGTCTGTCCAACCCATGCGCCGCCGTCGGCCAGATAGACCTGCGCCGGCAGGGTGTCGCCTACGAGAGCCCACCAGCCTTCATGCGGATTGGGATAGGCTTCGCGTAGTTGCGTGGCTGTCTTGAACAGTCCTTTGTTGGGACCCTTGATGTTCTTGGCGTCGAGCCAGCCCTGTATGGTTACGTTGTGGCCTACCACTAACGAACCTCGAACCGTGGCTTTACCGCCAGCAGTGACGTTGCGGCTTATCGCAACATCACCGTCGATTTGTTTTGTGGGGATAGAACTCATTGTTATTATTGTTAATCAAGAAATGTTTTTGCAAGGTCTCCGAATAGTGCCGCCTTGTCTGCGTCGCCATAGGTGGCAAGTACCAACGAGGCTACGGTATAGACCACGGTGGTGTAGCACCTCTGTGCGATGTCGATGCCGTCGTCTTCGTCTATGTGCGGGTAAGGCAGATAGGTCGCTGTGGCTACATAGGCTTCTTCCGAGTTGCAGGAATAGAACTCCAGGGCTTTTCCCTCGGGACGGTTCACGATAGCGCACACGGGGCGCTGCACATTGCCGCGTATGCCTTTGTAGCGTGAGGACTGTTTTGCATAAAGGGGATCTTCGGGAGAGATAGCTGAATAAACGGTGCGTTCCCAATCCGACATTTTGAATGCTATAAGGCGCATGAAGTCGTCCGGCAAAAGCGTGTAGCCGCTCTCCATGCTTGCCCAATAGATGTTGTCGCCGAAATGGTTGCCTTCGTCAAGGTAGTGCACGGGGCAGGAGCAATGAACTCTACGCACGGCTTCCTCTATCTTCAGTCTGATTATTTCTTCCAGAGACAGAGTGTCGATGTCGTCGAGCTCCAACAGTGCGTCGCTCGTCATGTTCTGGTCGAGCGTAATGCGCACGTCACGCGCTATGTCGGCTAACTTGTATATCATGGCCGGAGGGATTTAGATGCCTTCAAATACGATACCGTGGGCTTCGGCTGCTTCCTGTATGGCTTTCAGGCTTTTTAGTTTGGTGCGGCTCAGGCCGAAGTGTTCCGACAGGTAGGCTTTGGCGTCGTCGGCGTCGCTGACGGCGATAACCTTTGCCTGTGTGCCGTCCTCGGTTTCGTCGATGTCGGTTTCTTCTACTTCCTGTTCATCGACGGTGGCGGCTTCGGGAGCTGCGGCTGGGCGGGGCTTCTTGTTGGTCTTGCGCTGTGCTTCGGGTACGAAGGTGGTGTCCAGGCGGAACAGCGAGCCGAACTTATAGTGGCTCTCGATTGCTTTCTGGAGCTTGGGGTTGTCGGTGTAGAACACACTGCCGCCACCGGTGAGGGCGCTGAAGGAGACGTGCTGATTGAATGGTTTGTCTCCGTCAAACACTACCACGTTGATTGCTACGTGGGAAGATGCGATGTACTTTTTCATTGCTGTGTTTGTATTAAAGAGAAAGGGGCGGGCGGTCTGGTAATTGCCGTCCACCCCTCACTCGGTCTATGAAGAAAAAACTCAGGTTAATTTATGCGGGTTGTTAGTTTAGGCGCCTTGGTTCACGGGAGCTTTGGCCAGACGCATGCGGGCGTGTGCCTTGGCGTAGCGGAGATACAGGCAGGCTACCTCCTGGATAACTACGGCGTCGGTGTTGCGGATACCGGCTTTCTTGAGGTCGAGCACATTGCGGCTCCAGCTTACGTGGGTCTTCTTCGAGAGATATTCGGGGTCCATTGCGAAGCCGCAGTCGCTCATGCCGTTGGCGTCAAACAGCTCGTGATGGATAGTGAGCACCTCGCCGAAGTCGGTGTCCCAGCTCTTGAACTTGAGGTTCCATACTTCCACGGTGTCTTTGAGACGGAACTTCTCAGACTTAATCTTAGAGAAGGCCGAAAGCATGTCAGAGCCACAGAAAAGGATTTTGCGCTTGTTGCCGATGCCGGTGCCGACAAAGAGGTCTTTGGTGATGTCAACAAGGTTGTCGTCGGTGATAACGGCGCAGTTCTTGGTAGCGTCCCATACGCCCACTTCGATGTCCTTGCCGGCCATGTACCAGATACCGCCGGTGAACCATGTGGCCATGCCTTCCTTGCTGACGTGGTTGATAACATTCTTCACGCCAAAGAGGAAGGTGTTCTCCTGGGCGAGACGCATGTCATAGATACCGTCCTCCTCGATGTCCGAGAACGACCAATTGACTTCTTTGGAAGCAATCTTGTCGAAGGTGGACTGCTCAACCTGGATCATGAAGTTCTGGCAATACTGAGTCTCGGGCATGGGGATGTTGTTGAAGCGGCCCGTCTGAACGTCGAGCTCGCCGCAGGCTTTACCCATACGTACAAGGGTGGTACCCGAGGGGATTGCGGGAACGTGGATAGAGTAGCCGGTGGTAGCGTCCTTCTTGCCGTTGACTGCATAGACGGTGGGCATGTTGGTGTCGGTGGTCTTACCGCACACGCACAGCACAAGGTCGGGCACGTTGTCAGCATTGGCGGGGTATTCAACGCCCTTGCTGTCGGTTACACCTTTCACGCCGACAACGCGGATAGTGTCGTCGAGGGTGAACATGTTGGCGTCGTCCACGGGAAGCGCGATAGAGGCGCCGGAGGTCTGAGCGGCGACGGCGGCGTTGGTCTTGCACGAGATAGGACGGGTGCCGACAGAGTAGTACTTGACTTCGAACGAACTGCAAGACGAGGCTTTGGCGTAGCGGGAAATCTGGTCGATAGGCGTTGCCATGGGGCGTATCTTGATGATGCGCTTGTCGATGTCCTGCATGTAGAAGTTGCCGTCACCGTCCGCGCGGCCCTGGGTTTCGGTTGCGATACCGTCAGTGCCGCCGGTGCCGTCTGCACCTGCATTCGTTTTACCTGCGTCGGGCAGGTTGCTGGCCGAGGCCATGAACACTCCCGACGATGCCCCCGAGACGAGGGCAATCATGCTCAGCATAAAGCCGAACAGAAAGCGTGTAGCTGTCTTTAACTTTTTCATTGTTTTGAAAATTGGGTGATTAATTGAGTTGATAAATAGTTAGCGTTTGATAGGTGTGCGCTTTTCGCCGCCGCGCTCGAAGATTGACATGTTGCCTTCTCCGTAGCGGTCCATGGCGCCGAGGTCGGGCATGTCGCGCTTAGAGCCACGTCCGGCGTTCTTGCTGTCGAGCTGTGCCGTGCCGTCGCCGCGGGTGGGCTTGCGGAGTTCTTCCTTCACTTTGGTGTTCTTGCCGCGAACTTCGCCTTCGGTGCCGGCCTGTTCTACGGCTGCGTCGTAGTTCTGCGCTTTGATAGCCATTTGGATTGTTTCGGGAGCGAACTTGCCGAGCATGGCGTCTTTGGCAATGCCGATGATCCACTGCATGGCCTGGTCTAACTGCTCGTCGCTGATGTTGTGCTCCTGCTGGGCTGCTTCGAGGGCGGTTAAGGACTCTACGAGGTTGTTCTGGTACTGTTCCTCGTACTCTTTCTCTTTGGCGACGCGCTCCATGTACTCCTTGTTGGCTTCGGCCAGGGCCTCCTGCTTCTCGGGGTCGTCGAGAGCTTCCTTGATGTCGTCACCATACAGGCGCATAAGGGCAATGGCAGGGTCGTCGCCGTCTTTCCATCCCATCATCAGCCGGGCTGAACGCGGGTCGGATGTAAACATGTCGGCGAACTTTCCCTCACGCTCCTTATACCCTGCGAGCTCACTGTCGTATTGGTCGAAATCGTCGTTTATTCGGCCAAATACCTGCTCATCGTCGTCGAAAGCCTCGTCGGGATACTTGCCGCGAAGTCTCTCTAACGCCGTGTCGCGTTTGCTTTTAGTTTTCTCTGCTTCAGGCATAATGATTGGATTTTGAGTTGTTGCGAATTTAATCTTCCGCAAATATACTATCAAATATGTTAGTCGGTCTTTTATCTTTTACCACTTATTCAGTAATTTTGTATAGCACGGTGCTGATGATAATAACCAATCATGAAGAACTTTGGAAGCAAATCGGAACACGCCGACGCTCGTACTTGTGACTTGCTTCGCGCATATTTTCGACACTTGGAGACTTGCAAGCATGTTAGTATGCCTGACGTTTTTAAGAGTGTCGTGGAAATGCCTGCGTCTCGTTTTTGGGTGTCTGCTTCCAGGGCGGCGGTCGTGGTGGCCGCTATCGGTCGCGGCGACAAGCTGGGATATATGCGGCCCAACAAACGCGAGATGTTTCTTGAGATACATAGCCGCGTCTGCGCTCTGCGAAAGGTTAACCCTGATTGGTCTCTGCCTCGGCTTGTCGAATATGTTATTTCTCGTCCCGCACCAAAGTTTTATCTGGCTCCCGGCTCTGCTCGGGTCCTCATTCTAAAAGCAAGGAAGGTATGGTTTGCCAACAAATACAAAAGACTGCGGGGCTCCTGATTGCGCTCGTCCTCTTGGTGGGGTCGCTCTTATACATTCCCGATTGGTATGCCGTCGGGGTGTTCAAAGATTGCCCGCTGTGGTCGCGCCTGGGATATTCGCTATTCCATGCGTCCTTTCTTCATGCGCTCCTTAACGTATGGTGCTTCCTGTCTATACTGTTTCTCTACAACATAAAGGTATGGCACATTCTCGCGGCTTACGCTATCGCCGTGGCCGTTCCCTCTTTTGTGCTGTCCTCGACGCCTACGGTCGGCTTCTCTGCCGTTGACTACGCCCTGCTTGGCATTGTTGCCACAATGGTAGGCCGCAAGGTGTACTACAATCTTTGTATCGGTATTTATATCCTCGTGGGGTTTCTGTTTCCCTTCGTGGCTGGGTGGCTTCATCTGTATAGCTATGTGGCCGGGCTCGTGGTCGGCCTCCTGACAATGCCTATACCATGCAGAAGGTAATCGCCAAGGGCGCTTTGCAAAGCAAAGAAATAGCAGCCATACTCCGCGAGAACCAGCGACGTCTCGATGAAATCAATGCTCCCTTCAACCCTATCACCGGCAAGGGGAGCATTGGCAAGCGCTTCGAGCTCGTTCTTCCCGACTTCCCTATACTGCGTCAGTACCTGCCAATGGAGATGAAGAATATCCCGTTGGTGCGTCAGCTTGCCGCCGCCGGATCACTGCGCGAGTTTATGACAAAGCAACTCGGCATCGAGTATCAGGACGCCGAGCAATGGGAGAATGACAGCGTTGCCGTTGTCGAACAGTTTGCCCGTCTGCGGTGCCGTTACGACTTCGCTTTCTGGGCGGCTACATACGTCTATATCAAAAAGAAGTCGGGGGGCGGTGATGTGCTTTTCCGTCTCACCAAGCCTCAGCGCCGGTATGTGGAAATGCTGGAAGCCCGACGTGTAGCGGGCGAGCCTATACGCATCGTCATGCTAAAGGCCCGTCAGTGGGGCGGCTCCACCACTACACAGATGTACATGGCATGGTTGCAGCTCTGCCACAAGCCGGGCCTCAACTCGCTTATCATTGCGCATGTGGCCTCAGCCTCGACCACTATCAAGGCTATGTTCCAGAAGATGCTCGACAAATATCCCGTGAGCCTTTTGCATAAGTTGGGCGAGCAGTACGACAACAACGAGAAGAAACTTGTGTCGGTGGGTATGACGGGCAACATTCACAATGTACCGCAGCGCAACTGCAACATTCAGATTGGTACGGCGGAAAAGCCTGACTCCTGTCGTTCGGGCGACCACTCCCTTGTGCATCTCTCCGAGGTGGGCCTGTGGAAAAAGACCGAAGGCAAGTCTCCCGAGGATATTGTCCAGGCCGCATGTTCGGGTATTCCCCTGCGGCCTTACACCATGGTGGTAATGGAGTCCACCGGCAAGGGTGCGGGCTCTTTCTTCGACCTCGAATATCATGCCGCAAAGGAAGGCGTATCTCAATATCAGTCTATCTTCGTGCCGTGGTTCGAGATTGAAATAAACTCTATCCCCTTCAAGACCGACAAGGCACGCGAGGATTTTGCCACATGGCTCTATGAGAACCGCGAGAACCACGACCGACACAACGACCGCGAGGAACCGGGGCGTTACTTGTGGTTTCTGTGGCAGCAGGGCTCTTCCCTGGAAGGGATTAATTGGTATGTCAACGAGCGAAAGGGTAAGGGCTCCTTTGCGGTCATGGCCTCGGAGAACCCTACCACCGACGATGAGGCTTTTGCCTATGCCGGTGAGCGAGTGTTCGACCAGCTTAACGTGAAGAAGCTGAAGCCCGGATGCAAACCTCCTTATGAGGTGGGCGACGTGTATGCCGACTTCGACGAGGGTAAGAAGGCTCTCCAGAACCTGCGTTTCAAGGCCGACAAGCAGGGCCAGCTATGGATATGGGCGCACCCTGAGATTGACCCTGACGAGCGAGTGACAGACCGCTACCTGTGCGTCGTCGATATTGGCGGACGTTCATCAAAGGCCGACTACTCGGTTGTCTGCGTGTTCGACCGTCTGTTTATGGCCGAGGGCGGCAAGCCCGTGGTCGTGGCTCAGTGGTACGGCCACATCGACATTGACCTCTTGGCGTGGAAGTCGGCGCAGATTGCGGCCTACTACGACAATGCGCTGTTGGTTATCGAGAGCAATACGCTGGAGACGCACGACCAGACGCGCAATGTTGACGGCGATCAATCTTCTTTTATCCTCAATCAGATTAAGGAAGTATATCCAAACCTCTATGAGCGTAAGCAGCCGGAGGAAGCTATCGTTGAGGGTGCGCCCAAGCGTTACGGCTTCCATACCAACGTGTCAACCAAGAATATGATTATCTCTACTCTTGTCAAGGTGGTGCGCGAAACGTTGTATGTCGAGCGTGACGAGCGGTGCCTTCTGGAGTACACCTTCTACGAGAAGCGTCAGAACGGCTCCTTCGGCGCTATCGTCGGCAAGCATGATGACCTTCTTATGACACGAGCCATAGGTCTGCATATTTGCTTCTATGAAATGGACCCACCAAAGATTGTACCTGTAAAGCAGAAAGTCAACCGTGGCCGCAAGAAACCTATATCGGCGGCAACATTTTAATAACTCACAACTTAAAGATTATGAACATCGTTAAGAAATTCTTCGCCAGCCTCCGTCTCCGTGAGGCTATCAAGGTGGCCGACAAGGCTCACAAGGAAAACGGACAACGTTACTACGTCATGCCGGTTTACGGCTCGGGCGGCAAGCTCATGGTTGTTGACCGCAAGAACTTCCGTCTGATGAAGCAGAAGCACTACATCAACCGCGACGCCCGCGTGTTCGACCTCGTGCGCGAGTGCTTCTACTGCACGGCCTACCGCAACGGCGATCAATACCTCAACGCCGAAGCCCGCCGCCACAAAGTCAAACAATACTTCGCATGGGTCGATGTTGACCGCCGCGAGAAAAAGAAGAAACGCCATGGGAAAGTATAACGTCAAGACCACCGGCAACGGGTACGGCCTTCATGGTCTGGAAGGCGTACAGACGCTCACGCACAATCCTATTGCCACGGTCAATATCCGCAAGCAGACCGACAAGATACGGAACACCAAAACCAAGAAATAGAAACGGGCGAGCTTCCATAATAGGTTGCTCGCCCGTTCTTTGTTATGCTGCCCTCTGTGGCATTCCAGGGGGTTGCTGCAACATTTGCTGTGCCTGTGCCACGGCGTTCATGTCGGCGCCGGCCTGCGCTTGCTGCATCAGTTGCGGAGAAAGTCCGTCGGGCGTCTCGCCGTTCTCCAACTGCTCTTTCTGCGAGCGGATAGACTGCAACAGGTCGTCGGCAAATGGGAAGTCTCCATGCTCCAGCAACTGCTCGACGGATATGGCCTGTGCTTGCCACAGCGTCATGAGTATCTGATTGGCGGCTTCGCGGAAGCTCGGCGTGTTGGTGCTCTCGATAATGCTCAGGTCGAAGTCCACGTCCCGTATGGTCTTGGGGTCGTATTCTACCCATGCGTTCTTGCCCACGATATTGAACATGCGTTTGGTGTCGTAGAACTGCTGCATGTTCTTGACGTCCTTGACGGCTCCGTCCTTGACAAAGTAGCTGAAGCTGTCCAGAAGGTCCAACAATGAAGTGGTGGCGTTCTGTGTCTGCTGATTGTAGAGGGCAGCACTCTGATTGGCGTAGCCGGGCTTTCCCTGGAGGGCGCCGTTTACACCGGATATGTCCTCGAAGAACTTCAACTGAATATTCAGAAGCTCGTGGATGCCGATGTTGGTGGAATTGTTGGCTATCTGCTGAGGCACGGCTACGCCGGGCTTGGGCTTATAGTACACAATGCCGTCGAACTTGCCCCATTCCTCGGCTATATCTTCCATGCTCATGCCGTCGGGCTCGCACCCTTCGGGGAACAGAAGCACACCCTTGGCCGAGGCGCGCATGATGAAGTCGTAGAGGGTAATGAGGCGGTTGGTGTATCGCTGCTGGTCGATTACGTCGGCCACGAAGCTGTGCACCTCGCCGTCGATGAACGGGTATGCCTTGAACACATAGGGGTGGCTCTTGTGCTCGTAGGGGGTCTCGCCTTCCTTGAGGATATGACCGAACGGGCTCAGGTAATAGTAGTACCAATAGTGGTCTATCATCCATGTTGCTTCAATCAGCGGAATGTCGTCCTCGTCCATGCCGGCGGCGCGGCCTTGCTCCAGGCGGCGGGCGTTGACGCGGCCCACCATTTCGTCGTAGTCCTCAATGTCGATTTTATATACGTCGCCGTTGTTGTAGTCGTGGCAACGGTAGCGGGGCTTGCTCTCTTTGCGCCACACCTCAATGACACGGCAGCGGCCAGGCTCCGACGTGAAAAGGAAGTCGAAGTTTTCCAGACGCGAGTAGCCGAAGCGTTCCGCAACATTGCAGATGATGTTCTTGTGGTGGGCGCTTTCGTAGATGCGTTTGAAGCGTTGATAGTCGGCGGGGCTCTGTGCAAATTGTGCGCACAGCGTCTCAAAGTCGATGTCATGCACTTCTCCCAGGCAGGTAACGTCCCAGCCTCGGAAGTCACGCATATTGTTGTCGATAAAGAAGTTGTTGGGGTTCACATAGTCCGTCCAACAATCCATCTTTTCATTGCGCCAGCCGTAGCTCTTGCGGTGGATTATCAGACCGCCTATGAGAAATTCTTCCATGGTGCGGGCATACACTTCGGTCATGCGGTTGAGCTGCATGTTGCACTGAAGGATTGTCGTCATGGTCTCGCCCAACTTCTGCTCGTCGCGGTCACGGGCGTAACAGGTGGGCTCCTTCGATTGGGAACGGTACACGCCCAGCACGTTGCGCACAAGGCGGCGTATAAGGTTGTTCTTCAAGGGCACATTTCCCTGCTTGGCTATGTATTCTTCCTCGGTGATAGGACAGCCGTCCACCTCGATTATATCTTTCCATTGATCGCCGTAGCAGTAGCGTTTGTTGCGCTCACGGTCACGGCGGAATTGGTCCATATTGTTCCAATAGGACTGAGCCTCCATGAGTATATTGAACGCGCGGCGGTCTATGCCTTCACTTCGGGCGAAGGCTACTGAGTCCATTTCGGGGTCTTCCTTTGGCCGGACTCGGCTCATGCGTAAAAGTCTTTCTGTGGGTGCCATTGTGGTTAAGTTATAGGGGTAATGCTCACGTTGCAAAGTTAAGCACTGCAAGCATTACCCGTTGTTTATCTATTGCTGAGCGGACTGATTGATGTA
>X378_Fat_Sand_Rat__coassemble_74_pt1 | contig 19194 bp, 12 predicted proteins | sample X378_Fat_Sand_Rat__metabat2_low_PE_008 | metagenome-assembled genome bin X378_Fat_Sand_Rat | reverse complement strand
TGGTGGCACCGTCGTCAAGCAGTTTTATTACGGCGTTGACGCTTTTGCGGGGAAGGTTGAGTTCGCCTCCTATGATGGAGGGCAGGTCGGTAGTAGGTATTCTCACAGGGTGATTATTTGTCTGGAATCAGGGTAAATACGGTGATTTCGGGAGTGGCTCCCAGGCGCATCGGGGTTCCGACGGTTCCGGTCCCGATGTTGACGTATAGTTTTCGTTTGCCGTCGTCGCTGTCGTAGAGGCCGCCCCAGGTCTTGTAGCGCCATGCGGCGGGGCTCAGCGGACCGACCTTCATCTGCATGGCGTGGGTATGGCCGCTGAGGGTCAGGGCTATGTTCATGGTGTCGGCCGGAGCTATCTGCTCCACCCAGTGGACGGGGTTATGGGTAAGCAACACTTTGGTGGCTGAGTCGGAGGGGGTAGGATAGGCGTCGGAGAGGTTGCCGTAGGTGGGGAAAGGCGGGTCGCCCCAGTTTTCCACTCCAATGACCACGATAGAGTCGCCGGCCACGTCGCCGTAGATGACCTCGGAGGAGTTGGTGAGCAGTTCCCAGCCCATGCCTATCTGCATGTCCATCAGCTTCTCCATGTTCAGCTCCTTGGCATGCTCGTTGGGCCACTGGTAGTAGTCGCCGTAGTCGTGGTTGCCGAGTATGGAGAATACGCCGTCGCGGGCATCCAGCCGGCTCAGGGGCTTGACGAAGGGCTCCAGCTCCTCGGTGTGGCGGTTGACTATGTCGCCGGTGAAGACTATCATGTCAGGCTTCAGCTCGTTAACCTTGTCGACAAGCTTGCTGACGAAGGTGGTGTCCGAGCCGTAGGTACCCACGTGGAGGTCCGAAATCTGTGCTATCCGGTAGCCGCGGAAACTCTTGGGCAGATCCTTTACGTGGATGGTAACCTCGTTTACGTCAAGCTGGTAACGATTGATCAGCGCCCCCCACCAGCAGGCCAGGAATACCAGGGCGCCCATCACGGCGCCAAACACTGTGATACCCTTGCAGCGGTTGCGGTGCCACAGGCGTGGCAACTGGGCTATCAGGTCGAAAATTACGAAGATGACCTTGCCCAGATAGACTGTCACGTAGATGAATATCAACCAGGTCAGGGCCCGGAGCATGGCGTCGTCGGCCCCCTTCTTGGGGATGAAGAAGAGGACTATGGCGTAGACCAGAAAGAATGCGGCCGTCCAGAGCTGTATCTTGGCGGCCGTGAGCCGGCGCGAACGCTGCCAGGCTATGAAAAAAAGATAGACGTCCGTAGCTACTTGAAGCAACAGGCACACTAACGCTAGTACAACGGGAATACGCATCGGGGAAAAACGGGAAGTGTGGGGAGAGGGAAGGAGCTATCTAGGTGGGGAAAGTCAGATTTTCAGTTTGTTGCGCAGGGGGTTGGCATACATTGTCAACATCATGCGGCGCATATAGTTCATTTCGTCGGGGGTTATGTCGGGGACGTCCACTCGGGCCAGCTGCTTCTCCAGGCGCTCGCGGACGGAGTCGACGTCGGCGGCGGTATACTGGTCGGCAAACCTCTCGGTCTCTTCCAGCAGGTCGTAGGCCACGTAGTTGATGGGGTAGAGGCGGTAGTTGCCGTGGATCTGCTCGTCGATGATATGGCAGACCCTCGCTGCGGCGTGGCCCTTCTCCAGGTCGCAGGGCAGGGCGTCAATCTTCGGGTTGATGCATTCGGTCAGCTCGAAGTGGATGTGGCCCTTCTGCTGCATGATGCCGGTCTCCATGCTCAGGAGGTCGTCGTGGGGGCTCTTCTTGAAGTCGGGGTCGCGCTGCTTGAGCAGGAACTCCCTGACCTTCAGGTAGTCGTTGGGGTCGTATTCGTAGCTGATGCTGACGGGCATCAGGTTTATCTCCTTGAGGTTGTCGAGCAGGTTGCCGCTCTGTCCGCCGAGGGCCAGCATCTTGATGAGGCTCTCCTGGGTGCGGTCGTTGCTGTCCTTGGCGCGGCCCTCGCGGTGGGCTATCCAGAGGCTCTGGTGCTTCTGCGAGATGGCGTAGTGTATGTAGGCGCTCAGGTGTTTGGCGGCCTCCAGGGCCTCGCGCACACCGGTGTTGCGCTTCACGATGAAGCTCTTGTTGAGGCGCACCAGGGTGTCGATCCACGGCATGATCAGCAGGTTGTTGCCGATGGCCACCTCGCAGGTGGGCAGCCCTGCGCGCACAAGGCAAAGGTTGAGGAACGAGGCGTCGAGCACTATGTCCCTGTGGTTGGATATCAGCGTGTAGCTGGTGCCCTTGCGATAGTTTTCCGCGCCTCCGCACGTTATGCCCTTGCTGGTGGTCTTCTCGAGGTTTTCCAGGAAGGGGCACATTATCTGCATCTGGAAGGACTCTTGCGAGTCCACCGACTTCAGCTTGGCGGCAAAGTCGTCGTAATTTACATGGGGAAGGGCCCACTGTACGGCGTGCTTGAATTGCGGTTTCTCCACCAGCCGCACCACGTTTTCATGGAAATCTTTGTCAGCAAACGGGGCTATGTCGTTGAAATCTTGGTCAGTCATATTACGGTCGGGCCTCTTAAGCCCTTTTTCTTCTAAAAAACGCTCAAAGTTACAAAAAATATTTCAGATAGCGGCATTTAACGCAAAAATCGTAACATCAACTGAAACAATCGCCCAAAAATGCGTATCTTTGCACTATATTTCAGAACCGGCTCTCAAAAACAATGGAATCAATCAAACAACTCTACAAGATAGGCTACGGCCCCAGCTCCAGCCATACCATGGGCCCCCGTAACGCCGCCAAGAAGTTTGCCGGCACCCACCAGGACGCCGCCCGCTTCGAAGTAACCCTCTATGGCGCACTTGCCGCCACCGGCAAAGGCCACCTCACCGACCAGGCTATAGTGAACACCATGTCGAAGTTCGCCCCTACCGAAATCATATGGAAGCCCGACGAGGTGCTCCCCTTCCACCCCAACGGCATGAAGATGCAGGCCATCGACGCCGAGGGCAAGGTCACGGACGAGGTCACCGTCTTCAGCATCGGCGGCGGCGACGTGGTCCACGAAGGGGAGTCGCACGTCGTCGAGAAGGTCTACGACATGACCACCATCTCCGACATCCTGAAGTGGTGTGACACCACCGGCCACGGCTTCTGGGAGTACGTGGAGCTCTGTGAGGGCCCCTCCATCTGGGACCACCTCAAGAAGGTGTGGAAGGTCATGAAGGCTGCCGTCGAGCGCGGCATCGAGGCCGAGGGCGTCCTGCCCGGCGGACTCGGAGTTGCCCGCAAGGCCACCGCTTATTATATGCACGCCACGGGCTACAACCCGTCGCTGAAGTCGCGCGGTCTGGTCTACGCCTACGCGCTGGCCGTCAGCGAGGAGAACGCCGCCGGCGGCAAGGTCGTGACTGCCCCCACATGCGGCTCCTGCGGCATCCTCCCCGCCGTGCTCTACCATCTGTATACCTCCAAGGGCTTCTCGGAGCAGCGCATACTGCGCGCACTGGCCACGGCCGGCCTGTTTGGTAACGTCGTGAAGCACAATGCCTCCGTATCCGGAGCCGAAGTAGGCTGCCAGGGTGAGGTCGGAGTTGCCTGCGCCATGGCTGCGGCAGCCGCCAGCCAGCTCTTCGGCGGCACTCCCCGCCAGATCGAGTACTCCGCCGAAATGGGCCTCGAACACCACCTGGGCCTCACCTGCGACCCCGTTTGCGGCCTCGTCCAGATCCCCTGCATCGAGCGCAACGCCTACGCCGCCGCTCGCGCCCTCGACGCCAACCTCTACGCCGCCTTCTCCGACGGCCGCCACTCCGTCACCTTCGACCGCATCGTCGAGGTCATGAAGCAAACCGGCCACGACCTCCCCTCCCTCTACAAGGAAACCGCCCGCGGCGGCCTCGCCGCCATCCACTAACCCAAAGCGACCATGGCTATCTTAGCTATATTAGCTGTCATAGCTACCGTTACCCGCAAATTTTTTTTTTGTTTCGGGGTTTTTGATTATCTTTGTGGCATGTTATGCACAAATCAATCTTGCTATATGTTTAGGAATTTACGCATTATGCTTGCCGCGGTCCTGACGGCCGTGTGCGGACTTAGCGCTGTGGCCGACTCCGTTACCCTCGGCATAGCGACCGATACCCAAGAGTATATCTACGACTACTCGGGCTTCTCCGTGAGCCAGGATCTGACCATGGGCGCCGCCATCAAACTGAGCGCCGACGTGCTCGCCCCATACAAGGGTGCCAAGATCACCGGCTTCCGCGTGGGCTTCGGCCAGGACGCCACCGGCTCGGCCAACTTCTGGGTTCGCCAGGGCGAGCTGACCGCCGATGACATGACCTCGACCTCCACATCCGTCACCAAGGGCTGGATGGACGTCAAGCTCCCCTCGGCCAAGCAGGTCACCATCCCCACTGACCTCAGCGAGCCCCTCTACGTGGGCTACACCATCCCCGTCAAGGCCAACAAATACGTGGTCTACGGCTCCATGTACGGTGGCCTGAAGTCGGGCCAGATGTATGTGTGCCCCAACGCTGATGCGGCCAACTCGCAGCAGCAATGGGAGGACGCCTACAACCCCTCCGAGCCCTACCCCCTGCTGCTCTTCATCACCGTGGAGTCGGAATCCGCCGGGCTGCAGAACCTCGTGTACCTCAACGGCACCGTCTACAACCACGTGGGCACCGAGGGCACGCAGGGCACTCAGAACCTGACCATCACCAACGCCGGCACCAACGCCGTGCGCAACATCCACCTCAAGCTGACCCAGGGCGAGAAGTCGTGGGAGTCGCGCGTCACCCTCCCCGAGAGCATCAAGGCCGGCGACACCAAGAAGTACACCTTCCAGACCATGTTCCACTACTTGGCCAGCGGCCCCGTCACCATGGAAATCTCCAAGGTTAACAACAAGGAGAACCAGGCCGCCGAGACTATGCGCAGCATCACGGTCAACGCCATCGCAGTGCCTGCCGACGTGGCCAAGAACTACACCAAGCGCACCCTTCTCGAGTTCATCGGCTCCGAGACCGACTACAACAGCGCCCGCCACTTCGACAACTACATGAAGCCGATGCTGGAGAAGTATGGCGACAAAATTTCGTTCATGACCCAGCACTACTCGGACAAATACTCCATGAACGTGGACGACCGCACCGGCTATGACGACTGCACCCGCCTGCAGCTGGACAACGCCCTGACCACCGACGCCATCACCGTCCCGGCCATGTGTCTGGACCGCACCGACCAGGTGGGCAACCCCGTGCGCTACGCCAACAACGTGTTCTTCTCCATCCTCAACCCCGACTTCGCCTCCTCGGTGTTCGACGAGCAGCTGGGCCGCCCCACCTTCGCCTCGGTCAACGTCAAGAGCGACTACGACAAGGCCAACTACACCGCCACGGTGACCGTCAGCGGCCACATCGCCGAGGGCGTGATGCCCGAGGGCCAGCAGCTGCAGCTCAACGTCTACCTGGTGGAGAACGACGTGGAATCCACCTCGCAGGAGCTGCCCGACAGCGAATGGACCGACGTGAACTACCCCGACAAGAAGTACACCCACCCCGCCATAATCCGCGCCATGGCCACCCCGCTCTATGGCGAGGCAGTGGCCGAGGGCGACTACTCCAAGACCTACACCTTCCGCATGGAGTCCAGCACCTGGAACCCCGAGAAGATGCGCGTCATAGCCTACCTCCAGCGCCCGCAGGGCGAATGGGGCTCGGAAACCACCCCCGAGCAGTATAACGAGATGATGCGCTCGCGCGACGTCATCAACTGCGGCGAGGCCGTGCTCACAACCGAGACCGGTCTGGACCCCGTCAAGGATGAGTTCAGCGACGACACCCCGGGCGACGGCGTCATCTTCGGCTACTCCCCCACCGATGTGCAGGACGAGAGCCGCACCAGCTTCATCGGCTCCAACAAGAACAACTCGCTGGAGGCCGTGATTCGCGTCAGCGCAGCCGCCACCCCGCAGTTCAAGGGCGGCAAAATCACAGCCGTGCGCTTCAACCTCCGCTCCGACTACGCCCAGCAGAACTCCTACTCCCGCCTGCGCGTCTACAAGGGAGGTCTGGACGGCACCCCGCTCTACAGCATCGCCCGCAACTTCCACGCCGGATGGAACACCGTAGCACTCCCCGCCCCGCTGGAAATCGGCTCGGACGACATCTACGTCGGCTTCCAGGTGTTTGAGACCCAGGCTGAGGCCCCGCTCCCCGTGGTGAGCTACAGCAACGGCTGCACCGCCCAGAGCGCCTACATCAACGTGGGCAAGACCGGCTGGCAGGAGCAGACCCTCCGCGCCCCCTACATCCAGGCCGTCATCGAAACCACCGCTGATGCCGCCGCCACCCCGCAGGCCATGAGCTCTATCTACGACGTGCCCCTGCGCGTGGCTCCCAACGAGAAGTTTGCCGCCAACCTCTACGTCAAGAACGTCTCCTCCACCCCCATCACCGAGATGGTTCTGACCCATGACAACGGCACCATCACCCTGACCAAGGATATCCCCGCCTACGGCTATGCCGAGTTCCCCGTGGAAATTCTCACCGGCGCCCAGGAGGCATCGGACGTCAAGCTCAACTACTCCATCACCTCCATCAACGGCCAGCCCGTCCAGAACCCCTTCAAGGGCCAGACCACGCTGTTCGTCACCTCCGACAACTTCATCCGCGTGCCGGTGTTCGAGGAGTTCACCTCCACCATGTGCCAGAACTGCCCCTACATGAGCTACTGGATGGACAAGGCCTTTGAGGAGTACAACAAGCCATACATCTACCTGACCCGCCACGCCGGATTCGTGCAGGACCAGTTCACACAGCCCGTGGACGTGGAGCTCGACCAGATTTTCGGCGTCAGCAACTACGGCAACCCCTCGCTCATCATCGACCGCAAGAAGATGGACGGCCAGAAGAGCATAGTGCTCGGCACAGGCGAGATGGGCTACTGGACCAACACCTACATCGAAATGCTCGAGTCGTCGGCCGCAAGCCCCGCCTACGCATCGGTCAACGTCAAGGCCAACGCCGCCCTCACGGAGGCTGAAGTCAGCGGCCGCGTGACCCTCGGCTCCATGACCTCCGACGGCAACGTGCGCCTGAGCGCCTACCTCGTGGAGGACTTCGTGGAATCCTCCGCCACCAAGAACCCGCAGATGGGTGTACACGTAAGCCCCATCGAGGGCGCTCCCGACGAGCTCTTCCAGACCTACAGCCACAACGGCATAGTCCGCGCCGTGCTGACCAAGGAGCAGATGGGCGACGCCTTCACCTTCGACGCCAAGGGCAACTACTCCGCCAAGTTTGAGATTCCCGCCCTCGAGGCCGACTGGAACGCCGCCAACTGCCATGTGGTGGCCCTCGTGCACCGCTACAACAAGGCCGACGCCTCGGACAACTACATCCTCAACGCCGGCGACTCCCACTTCCGCCACCTCAACTCCTCAATCGAGGATGTGACCCTCAACTATGACTCCGAGCTGCAAGTGCGCCTGACCGCCGACCGCCGCATCGAGATCCTCAGCGACGTCGCCTCGCCCCGCCTCTACGACATGGCCGGCCGCCAGATGGACCTCAACATGCCCCAGCTCCCCGGCATCTACGTCCTCTCCGCCATCACCCCCTCCGGCCGCCCCGCCACCCTCAAACTCGCCATCCGCTAAGCAGCATGATTCAAAAAAATCGGGACCGTGGTCACAATCACGGTCCCGATTTTTAATTACCTGTAGTCTCTCGCCCCAGGCTCCCAGTGTCGCCTGGTAACATAAATCAGTTCACGCCCCTGCCATGAGTAAGGCACGGCAATAGAGTCGTGGCTCAGCTTACGCACCTCCCTGCTGCCCGAGGTGTTTTCAATTACCCGGCCCGAAGGGAAATAGGCCGGCACGCTTTTTATATCACGAACTTCGGGAGGGAGAACCACAAAATTGTTTACGCTGTCGCCATACCACCGATAAAGCAGGTACATTTCCCACACGTCATCGGGATCAACGGTCCCCTTCGCCTTGTTCAGCACCCACCAGGGCACCTGCTCCTCGGAATGGACATCCATAAAGACGGGCTCGGCGGGATTCTCCTTGAATGCGGCGATGGCAGCATTCGACTCCCGGCTCAAAACAGTGGACCAATGCAGATAGCCTGCAAAATGCACCACCAGCGCCAAACCAATCAAGAAAGACACGGTGGCACCAAACCACCTGGGTACGCGCACCTTATAGTCCATGGCCAACCGGGCCAGCGCTATCAGGGCCATTACCTGGGCAAACAACCCCGTGCGGCCTATCATGCCGCTCTTGACCCCGATGACCGTTGAAACGATGGCCGTGACCACATAGAAACCCCACTGACCCTTCATCCTTTCAACAAGCCGGCGGCGTGCAACGAAAAACTCAACCAGCATGAGGATGACGAGCAGGAGCACGTAACATTCGCTCTTGAGCAGGATTACGAAGTAAGGGTCGTCAGGCTGCTGGCCTCGCGACTCGAAGTAGCGGTGCCAAAGGCCGGGAGATGCCGCCGCCAGAAATGCACCCAGACACACGCCGAGGAGCATCCAAAGGTGCACCTTGTCCAGTCGGCGCCAACGCTTGTCAACAAGCACATAGAACAGCAAGCCACAACTCATGGCGACGCCCGACTGCTCATGAACCCATGCCGCAATCACCGACAAGGGGAGAAAAAGCCAGAGCCACGAAGTGCGCCACTGCCTGTGGGAGAACCAGATGTCAGTGACTATTAGGAGAAGCACCGCAGCCCATACGTAATTGAAATGGCAAACATACAGGAAGAATGAGTCCCACCAAGGAAATGACAGGAAAATGACGCCCAGCATAAGCATCCGGCCGGTGAAGCAGTGCTGCGCGTTGCCGAACGATTGCCTCAGCATCAGCCACGCCAGGGCCACCATCATGGCAGCCACTGCGAGGGCGCCCACCCACTGAGGCAGGATGTTAAAGAAAACGACGTTGAACATCTCAATGACTCGGCCGTTAGTGCTCAGATAGACCTGTCCGGGCCACTTCAAGAGGCTTTTCAGCGAATGCACCCTGTCGATGAAGTGGGATGTGTAGTTAAAGTCGTCGCCAATACGGGGAATATCCTTGAAAATCAAGAAATAAACTATGAATACAAATCCCAATATCAGCCAAAGAATCCAGTTGGGGGATAATTTTCTTGGTTTCATGACTGCAAAATTACTCAAATTTCAACAAAAGATTGTAAATTTGCAGAATGAAATTCATAACGCCATATGTAAAATTGCTTAGGCCAGCGCAATGGGTCAAGAATATATTTGTCTGGCTTCCCTTGTTCTTTAGCGGGAATGTGTTGCAAGATACTTATTTTGAGTCTACTTTGTGGGCGTTTGTGGCATTCTGCCTGCTGTCTAGCGCCATCTATTGCTTTAATGACATTATGGATGTGGCGGCGGACCGCGAGCATCCGGTCAAGCGTCGGCGGCCATTGGCCTCGGGGCAGATGTCCAGAGGAGCGGCGGTGACGGAGATGCTTCTGCTCCTGGCGGCGGTGATGGCCATTGCGGTCCGGCAGTTTGCCTCCATACCGGCGGCATGGATTATCCTGGCCGTTTATCTAGCGCTGAATCTGGGTTACAGCCTGGGACTGAAGCGCATCCCCATCGTCGATGTCTTCATCATCGCATTGGGCTTCGTGCTGCGGCTGGCAATGGGCGGTGTGGTGTGCGGCATCTGGCTTTCGCCCTGGATAGTTTGTCTGACCTTCCTGCTCACGCTGACCCTGGCCTTCGCCAAGCGGCGCGACGACCTGCTGTTGTACAAGCAAAGAGGCAAGGAGCTGCGGCGCAGCGTGCGCGACTACAACCTTCCTTACATGGACCAGGTTCTCGGCCTTCTGGGCGCCATCACCATGGTGTGCTACATCATCTACTCCGTGTCGCCCGACGTGGAGAGCCGCATGGGCAGCCATTATGTCTACATCAGTTCCATCTTCGTGCTGGCCGGCATTCTGCGCTACCTGCAAATCACCCTGGTGCATGAGCAGAGCGGCTCGCCCACGCGCACCTTCCTCACCGACGGCTTCCTGCTCACCTGCATGGCCTGCTGGGTGGCGTTTTTCGTGGTTCTGCTCTATGTTTGAACTGGCTGCGTTCGACTTTGACGGCACGCTGACCCGGCGCGATACCTTCATCGACTTTGCCCGATGGAGTGTGGGTTGGCCACGGCTCGCCGTGGCCCTGATGTGTTCACTCCCCGCCATAGCCCGCTGGAAGCTGGGGCGTCTTGACAGCGGCAAGGCCAAGGAGACGCTGTTTGGTCACCTTTTTGCCGGGATGCCTGCGGAGGAATTTGACAGACTGGGCCGGGATTACGCCCGGCGAATCAGGCAGATAACACGGCCGGAAATAGTAGGCAGGATGGGGGCGCTGATGGTCGAAGGAACGCCGGCATGTATCGTCACGGCGAGCCTGCGCAACTGGGTGGAACCCTGGGCCAAGTCGATGGGCGTGGGCAAGGTGATTGCCACCGAGGCCGAGGTCGGTCCCGACGGGCGCCTGACGGGCCGGTTTGCCACTCCCAACTGCCGCGGTCCCGAGAAGGTCAGGCGCCTCAAAGAGGCCTACCCCGACCTCAATCCGGCTCGGTTGATAGCCTACGGCGACTCGTCGGGTGACAACGAATTGCTTGCTTTTGCAGGCAGTGGCGTAAGAATTTGAGTTTACGCAATAAAATTTGTAACTTTGCGGATATGATTTTCTATAGGATTTATCAGGCGGTGGTTATGGCGCCGCTGATGCTGGTGGTGACGGCCCTGACGGCCGTGGTCACGGCCATTGGGTGCATGCTGTTTGGCTCGCGCTGGTGGGGCTACTACCCGCCGATGGTTTGGGCGCGCATCATGTGCTGGCTCACGTTTGTCACCGTCGAGGTCCACGGTCGCGAACATATCGACCCGAAGACGAGTTATGTTTTCGTGGCCAACCATCAGGGGGCATACGACATCTTTGCCATCTACGGCTGGCTAGGCCACAACTTCCGCTGGATGATGAAGAAGAGCCTCGAGAAGATACCGATGGTGGGCTGGGCCTGCAAGAAGGCCGGCCAGGTGTTCGTGGACAACAACTCGCGCCATGGCATCGAGGGCACCATGCACGAAGCCCAGAAGCGCCTCCAGGGCGGCATGAGCCTGGTGGTGTTCCCCGAGGGCTCGCGCACCTTCACGGGCGAGGTGGGCCGCTTCAAGCGCGGCGCCTTCCAGCTGGCCACGGAGTTCGGCCTCCCGGTAGTGCCCGTGACCATCGACGGCGCGTTCCGCATCCTGCCGCGCACCAAGAAGATACCCCGTCCGGGCCACATCATCCTGACCATCCACGAGCCGATCGCGGCCTCCGACCCCGACCTAATCGAAAAGAGCCGCAACGAAATTGAATCCTCCCTTAAAACCAAATAAAAATGCGAAAATGGCGTATTGAAGACAGCGCCGAGCTGTATAACATCAACGGCTGGGGCCTCACCTACTTCTCCATCAACGAGAAGGGCCATGTGGCCGTAACCCCCAAGGAGGGCTATGCCTCGGTCGACCTCAAGGAAGTGATGGACGAACTGCAGGTGCGCGACATCGGCGCTCCCGTGCTGCTCCGCTTCCCCGACATCCTCGACAACCGCGTCGAGAAGATCTCGCGCTGCTTCAAGGAGGCCGCCAAGACCTACGACTACCAGGCGCAGAACTACGTCATCTACCCCATCAAGGTCAATCAGATCCGCGAGGTTGTGGAGGAGATAGTGAGCCACGGCAAGAAGTTCAACATCGGCCTGGAGGCCGGCTCCAAACCCGAACTCCACGCCGTCCTCGCCACCAACATCGACGAGAACGCCCTCATCATCTGCAACGGCTACAAGGACGAGGACTACATCGAGCTGGCCCTGCTCGCCCAGAAAATGGGCCGCAACATCTATCTCGTCGTCGAGAAGCTCAACGAGCTACGCATCATTGCCCGCATAGCCAAGCGACTCGACATACTGCCCAACATAGGCATCCGCATCAAGATTTCCAACTCCGGCTCCGGCAAGTGGGAGGAGAGCGGCGGCGACCAGTCGAAGTTCGGCCTCAACTCGTCGGAACTGCTCGAGGCCGTCGACTTCCTCGAGAAAAACAAGCTCACGCAGGCCCTGCGCCTCATCCACTTCCATATCGGCAGCCAGATTACCAAGATACGCCGCATCAAGAACGCCCTGCGCGAGGCCGTGCAGTTCTATGTCCAGCTCACCAAGATGGGCTTCAACATCGACTTCGTGGACATCGGCGGCGGTCTGGGCGTGGACTATGACGGCACGCGCACCTCGTCCTCCGAAAGCTCGATGAACTACAGCATCCAGGAGTAAGCCAACGACGCCGTGTCGGCACTGGTCGACGTCTGCGTCAAGAACGACATCAAGCAGCCGAACATCATCACCGAGAGCGGCCGCTCGCTGTCGGCCCACCACTCCGTGCTCATCTTCGAGGCGCTGGAGTCCACCTCGCTCCCCTCGTGGAAGGAAGACGAGGAGGTGAGCCCCGAGGACCACGAACTGGCCCGCGAGCTCTACGAAATCTGGGACAAACTGGACCAGCCGCGACTGTTCGAGTCGTGGCACGACGCGCTGCAGATCCGCGAGGAGGCCCTCGAGCTCTTCTCCATCGGTCTGCTCGACCTCCGCACCCGCGCACAGGTCGAAAAGCTGTTCTGGTCAGTGGCCCGCGAGGTTGCCGACCTGGCCGCCAACATGAAGCATCCGCCCGAGGAGCTCCGCAAGGTGGCCCGCATGATTCCCGACAAGTATTTCTGCAACTTCTCCCTCTTCCAGTCGCTGCCCGACTCCTGGGCCATCGACCAGATATTCCCCATCATGCCGATAGCGCGACTGGACGAGAAGCCGACGCGCACAGCCACCATCCAGGACATGACCTGCGACAGCGACGGCAAGATAGCCCACTTCATCACGGCCAACGGCCTGAGCGACTCGCTCCCCGTCCATCCGCTGAAGGCTGGCGAGCACTATTACATCGGTGTCTTCCTCGTAGGCGCATACCAGGAAATCTTAGGCGACCTCCACAACCTCTTCGGCGACACCAACGCCGTGCATATCGACGTCTACAAGGACCGCTACGAGATAGACAAGATCATCGACGGCGAGACCGTGGCCGAGGTGCTCGACTACGTGCAGTTCAACTCCAAGAAGCTGGTGCGCAACGTCGAGACGTGGGTAACGCGCTCCATGAAAGAGGGCAAGATTTCGCCGAAGGAGGGACGCGAGTTCCTGAGCAACTACCGAAGCGGCCTCTACGGCTACACCTATCTGGAGCGCGACTGATGCCCCGCTATTTCATGCGTCTGGCCTTCCGCGGCGCCCCGTTCCACGGCTGGCAGGTCCAGCCAGGGGAGGTCACGGTGCAGGGCGAACTCGAGCGCGCTCTCTCGACCCTCCTCCGTTGTCCCGTGGCCGTAACGGGAGCCGGACGGACGGACACGGGAGTCAACGCCTCGATGATGGTAGCCCATTTCGACGCCCCCCTTGCGCCGGAGCCGCGGGCCATCAACTCGCTGGTTGCGCCCGACATCGTCGTGTATGGCATCAGGGAGATGCATCCGGAGGCCCATGCGCGCTTCGACGCCACCTCGCGGACCTATCATTACAGGGCCATAGAGCAGCGCACGCCCTTCCTCTACCCGCTGACGTGGTTTACACGCCCGCTGGACTACGCGAGGATGAATGAGGCCGCCGCCATGCTGCTGGAGGTCAGCGACTTCACGTCCTTCGCCAAACTGCATTCCGACGCCAAGACCAACATCTGCCGCGTAACGCGCGCCGAGTGGGTCGAGGACCCGCTTACGGGCGGCATGACCTTCGTAATCACTGCCGACAGGTTTCTGAGAAACATGGTCCGCGCCGTGGTCGGCACACTGGTTGACGTAGGACGCGGCAAACTCTCCCCCGCCGACTTCCGCCGCATCATCGCCGCCCGCAACCGCTGCGCCGCCGGCACCTCCATGCCCCCCCAAGCCCTCTACCTCGCCGACATCACCTACTCCTACCCCATCCCGTAAATTAGCTATTTTAGCTATAGTAGCTATAATAGCTACCGTGGATTAAAAGTTGAAGTGCAAGCCGAAGCGGACGCCGTTGCGGCTGATGCCGGGGAGATTGCGGTAGGTCAGGCGGTGGACGTAATCAATTCGGATGAACGACAGGATGTTATCCAGGCCGACGTTGAACTCCATGTAGGGCATCTTGCCCATCGGGGTAGTCCCCGCTTCCGTGGGGAAGCGGAGCAGTTCGGGATGCTTGCTCGGGTCGTTGTTGCCGCTGAGGTGGCCCCAGATGGAGTGGAAACCGACCACTTCGCGTATCTTCAGCTTCTTTATCCACGGAATCTGGTTGAACAGGATGCCGTCGCCCCAATAGGAAAGGTGGAGGCTCACGTAGCTGTCGTTAATGAACTCCATGGGGTTCATCAGCGCAAACGTGCCGTTGGGCTGGATGATGTAGCTGATGTTGGCCGCGGGGATGAGCAGCGAGGGGAACACCGTCTGGTTCCAGACGTGTCCTGCGCCGAGCTGCGTGTCCATATGGCCCCACGCCGAGAAGTGCCATCGCTTGTCGATGCTCATCTCCGTCTTGTTGACGCCCCAGCGGGTGCCGAACACTCCCGACGGAGCGTAGGTGTGGGTCAGGCGGAACACGGGTGCATCCTTGTTGATGGCAATTCGGCGGTTCGACGACTGGTAATACTTCTCGCCCGGGGCGTAGCGCAGCTCTATCTGGGCCTGCGTCTGCTGGTAGTGGCTGAAGCGCTGGCCGTGGCCGTCGATAAACTCCACGTGGGGCGTCGCCTCCTGACGCTGATGGTTGATGGAGGCCACGACGGAAAACTGCTGGTAGGTCTCCCACTTGAACGAGAGGTCGGTCAGCCGCCTGTAGGTCAGCAGGTTGTTCTTGCCGCGGGTCACGGAGAAGAAGAAGGCGTCGGCCCCCGTCGAGAGGTAGCTCTGCCCCAGACGGTCGACGTCGTAGGTGTGCGACAGGCGCAGCGACCTCACGGGAAACTCCCTGGGGTTCTCGTCCTTGGCGTTGAAGTGGTATTCGACGACTCCCGAGTATTTCCAGCGGTGGTCCTTAAAGCCGTAGGCGCCATAGCCGCTCAGAAACCAGTGGGACGAGAACTTGGTGGTGGTCCGTCCGCCGGCCCTCAGTCGCCACCCCTCCAGGCCGTTGTGGCTCACTGTGGAGAAGATGGGGCTGTACTCTACCTTGGCGTTCTTGCCGAAGAGGGGTATGTTGTCGTGGGCCAGGGCACGGAGCACCTGCATCGACCTATAAAAGGCCTTTTTCGACTGAAGGTGCGAGATGAGCTGCTCGGTGCGGTCGCCCCCCTGCTGTATGTCGAGCGGACGGTAGTCTGCCACTCGCCCGGGGTGCAGGTCCTGCAGCTCGATGGTCTCGCGGGGGTCGGAGAAGATGGTGGTGTCGCGAGGAGTGGAGAATGAGTGCGAGTTGTTGGCCGTGGTGCGCGAGGCGTAAGCCTTTGCGCCGAGCACGGATGCCTCTATAACCATCTCGTCCAACGATTTGAGGCGCGAGCCGTCGGGTGCGCGGTCATATTCCTGCACCAGCACCATGTTGTCTACATAGTTGACGTTCGAGGCCTTGGGCAGTCGGAGTTCAGCGCGGCGAATGAACATGGTGGAGTCATCCTTCACCACGTAGATGCGGCCGTTGAAGCCGGTCATCGCCGGATTGTGGGGGAGGAAGGAGAGCACCACCAGCGAGTCGCCCTTCTCGGCGTCGGCAATGGTGTCCGAAAGGTAAAACTTATAGAAGTCGGTGGCCTGCCGCCCCAATGGGCTGACGAAGCGTCGGCGAAGCACGGGGATGTCGTCGCCGTCGTAGAGGTCGACCTGGCGCAGTACGTCGTCAAAGACCAGCTGCATCGACTTTGAGTCCGCAATCAGGTCGTCGATGCCGTGGTGGTTGCGCAGGCGGACGACCTTGCGCTTCGACTGCGGGTCGCGGCGATGATATATGTCGCTGACGGTCTCCTTCACCGACACGTTCAGGACGGGCTGCCCCGAGAGGGCCGACGTGTCCATGTACTGGTGGAGGAAGCCGAGCATGCCGCTGCTGTCGGGCTTGAAGTCGCGGATGCCGAAGGTGACGCGCTCATACTGCCCCATGCTGTAGTAGGGGTTGGTCTGGCGCGGATCGGTCAGGAAACGCCTGTCCATCACCTTCTTGACGAAGTCGACCGCCGGGTTGTTGTTCTTGCTATATTTTTCCTTTCGGGGGCGAACCTCAACCTCCTTCAGGTTGTAGTGGCGCATGTCGTCAGCCTCCGACTGATTGTCGGTTGCCGATAACACAAACACACCCAGGAGGGTCCCCAAAATAATCGAGATGACTTTTTTCATTATGTTAATTAACGAAATTCGAGCACAAATTATTGTTGGAATTTTGTGGGCTTGCTTGGCTTGGCTAATAACTGTAGGGACGCTCGGTCCGAGCGTCCTATCCCCGATGGTTTTTGCGGGGATAGGACGCACGAGCCGTGCGTCCCTACGGGTTGCGGTTCCGGTTTTGTCGCCGGGTCGCAGCAGGCCGCGACCCAACACGGGGGTGTTGCAAACGATTGAAATTTTTCGTAACTTTGCCCAATAATATCAAAAAATAAACCAATCAATACCTAACTCTCACATGTACAAGCACTTACGGCTTTTAGGGGGGGTAATTCTTGCGGCAACGGCGCTCGGCGCTAACGCCCAGGCAGTAATCTTCCCTCAGCAAACCCAGGCAGGCCCTGCCTCCGCCACTGAGTCCAGCGGCACCTACACGCTGAGCAACGACCTCCTCTCAGCCTCCTTCACCACCGACACCGACGGCCATCTGATTTTCAACGGTTGCGACGCCCTCGGCCTCCAGGGTGGCACCCAACTCTTCACCGTTACCCTGGGCGACGGCACCACCATTAGCTCGTCAGACCTCGTTCCCGCCTCGGTAGACCTCAACTCCCTGACCGGCAAGTCCGACGCCGTGCGCGGCTCCGAGCGCTTCGACGGCTATGAACTCGTGGCCACCTACACCGCCGTCAACTCCACCAGCCTGGACATCACCTGGCGCGCCGTGCTCCGCAACGGCTCCCACTACATCCGAACCGTCATGGAACTGACCGGCAACGGCGGCGACGTGGCCATGAAGCAAATCACCCCGATGTTCTATAACGTCGACACCGACAAGGGCGGCGTGCCCGCAGTGGTGGGCAACACCCGCGGCGCCATCCTCGCCTCCAGCAAGATTTTCGCCGGCCTCGAAACCCCCATGGGCAAGAACAGCGTCATCAACGACGCCACCATTGGCGACGGCTTCACCCCCGAGGCTTTCGCCCCCGCCCTGTGGACCAATTGGACCGTGCAGGACACCGAAATTCCCTCCGGCATCACCGGCCTCAGCGGCTATGACGCAGACTGCGGCGTCAGCGGCGCCCGCGGCTACGTGAGCATGCGCCAGGCCGGCGACCTCACCCTGACCTTCAAGTACTCGAGCGGCAACCACAAGCTCTCGCTGGTTGGCGTTGACGCCCTTGACCCCGTCACCGGCGAAGTGCTGGCATCCGACTACCACTTCGGCTCCACCGGCAACTCCCACACCTCCAACACCTACACCCTCACTGGCCTGACCAAGCGCTGCTACCTCATCCGCTACTTCGCATACTCCAGCGAGAACGAGAGCGGCACCTATGTGAGCGCCCTCGACCAGACCGGCACCATCACATGGGACAAGAAGTACGTGGTCCCCACCCTGGTCTACGACCTTGAATCCTCCGCCAGCTCCGCTCCCGCCCTGCGCCGCACCGCCGCCAGCAGCGTCAGCGGCATCACTTACGGCTTCTCGCTGAGCAACGCTTTCACCTGGGACAACATCACCAGCTCCAACTGGACCAAGTGCGATGCCGCCAACCTACCCTCCGGCGTGTCGGCCCTGCTCACATCCACCGAGCAAGCCGCCACCTACTATCGCGACTATGAAATCAACGTGGCCTCCGGCAACGGCAACGGCACCATGACCGTGTCGATGGTCTACACCTCCGGCAATCACGGCACCGCAGGCGTGGGCGTGGAAATTCTCAACTCCTCCAACGAAGTGCTCGGCTCCCACTACGAGTGCAAGTTCACCGGCGGCTCCAAGATTCCGATGGTCTACACCGTTCCCGTCACCGAGGCCGGCGACCTTAAGATTCGCGTCTGGGCCTACAATAAGGGTGGCGACAGCTACCAGACCAACGGCGCCATGAGCCTCAGCTACGTCCAGAACGAAACCACTCCCCACCTCTACCTGGGCTACTCCGCCACGAACCTCTGGACCTGGGGCACCATCGATTCCGGCTACTGGGGCGACGTCATCAGCACCGACAATGTGCCTCAAGGCATCCATGACCACCTCACCGCCACCCAGAAGGCCACAGTTCACGTCAAGGACCTCGAACTCACCATCAACGCCGATGAAGAGGGCGGCGACCTCGTGCTCGAATTCCTCTACTCCAGCGGCAACCACCGCCTGGACATCTGCGGCGTCGAACTCATCAAGGACGGCTCCGTCATCGTGTCCGACTACCATAACGGCTACGCCGGCAACCTCAAGGAGAACAACGTCTACACCCTCGCAGCCGTGCCACAGACAGGCGACATGACCCTCCGCGTGTACATGTACAATAACGAGGGCGGCGGCTACGGCAACACCAACGGCAACATCTCCATCACCTCCTACGACAAGGAGGACATCCTCCACCTCGCAGCCGCCAGCCAGGTGAGCATGCAAGGCGTGTGGAGCCGCAACACCACCCTCGCCTCCGGCAAGACCTGGAAGGTGGGCGCAGTTGTCGGCATCGTGGCCCCCGACCAGCAGCGCCGCTCCGTCCTCGCCTACAGCGAGCGCGAGCGCGCAGTGCCCTGGCGCCCCATGACCATCTACAACTCCTGGTATGAGCTCAACATCAACCGCAACAACGCCACCGCTCCCACCTACTCCGGCAACTTCACCATCGAGCAGTGTGTCGACGTGGTCAACCAGTGGAAGACCAACCTCAAGGACGCGCACGACGCCAACGTGGAGTCGTTCGTGTGGGACGACGGCTGGGACGAGTACGGCACGTGGGAGTTCAACTGCAACTTCCCCAACGGCTTCACCGAGGCCGACAGCGTGGCCAAGGCCATGGGCTCCAGCAT
>X378_Fat_Sand_Rat__coassemble_58_pt1 | contig 21193 bp, 18 predicted proteins | sample X378_Fat_Sand_Rat__metabat2_low_PE_008 | metagenome-assembled genome bin X378_Fat_Sand_Rat | reverse complement strand
TAGGCACACTTGGCCCGGCAAAAGGGGATGTGGACGTAGAGCCCGGACATGGCTAACGGCGCCGATTGCTGGTCTTCGGCTCGAGATTGCACATGGAGTTGTAGTCGCAATACTCACACGGGGCCCCGTCGGGCGTCACGAACGGGCCTTCGCCACAAAACATGTCGGCGAGTATCCCCGTGAAGCGCTCCTCAAACTCTCCGGCAACCTGCTCATAGCTCAGCAGGGGCGTCCCGCCGACGGTGATGTACTCGAAGGCTCCGTCGACCCTGGAGTTGACCTTATAGATTTGCGGGCGCAGGAGGGCGCGTGGTGTTCCGGTGGCGCGATGATAGAGGGCGCAATAGGCCAGCAGCTGGAAAATGGCGTTCTTATCGCCGCTGAACACGTCGTCCATCGACTTGGCGTCGAGGTGGTCGCGGCCCGTTTTGTAGTCGATAAGCCGCACGGTGCCGTCCTCGAGCTGGTCGAGACGGTCGATTTTCATGACGAACTGCACCTCGCGGCCATCCTCGGCAAGCGGCCAGGAGGCCTGCATGTTCACCTCCGTGCCTAGCAGCCTGAAGTCGTCGGCCTCGCGGGTCAGGATGGCCAGCATCGGGTCGCGAACCGTCACGTAATAGAGCTCGCCTTTCGGCCCGATGGGGGTGGAGTAAGCCTCGGGGCTGTCTTCCTCAAAACCGAAGAGATGGACGTTGATGGCATGACGGAGTTCCGACTCCAGAAGCCGGTCGGGGTCGGAAGCGGCCACGTCAAACAACTCCGCGCGGCTGATTTTGCCCTCGTTGCGGCCTGCCAGTTCCAGGAAAAGTTTCTCGGCGGTCTGGTGGACGATGTTGCCGCGCACCACGGCGCTCATCTCGCTCTTGTCGGGATCCTCCAGCTGGATGTCGAGGGCACGGCGCAGACAGAATTTCTTGGGACAGACAAGGTAGTCCTTGCATGCAGAGGCGGAGAGCAGTTTGCGGTCGTCATGGTCGGGTGCGAGCGTGTAGCGCAGCAGGCCGTCGCGAACCAGGTCGAATCGCTCGATCAGGACCGGGAAGGCGGGAAAGCGGTTGGCCGTTAGGTTTTGGGCGAAGGAGGCATTATAGAGCGTCACGTCGACAGAGGGGAATCCGCAGTAGAGCAGCTGGAGAATGAAGCGCGACATCTGGCCCGACTTGATTATGGAGGTGCGCGAGTCGTAGATGAGGGTCAGCTTGCGCGAGCGCGACAGAAGATGGTAGAAATAATAGGCAGCGTCAGCCTCTGTGTCGGCTATGGTGGGAAGCCCGAAGGCGCGGCGCAGGGCGTCGGGAACGAACGACTGGCGGAACATGCGGCCGGGCAGTATGTCGTCGTTCATGCTGAGCATCACCACATTGTCGAATCCCATGCAGCGGGTCTCCTTCAGGCCCATGACCTGCATGGCGTCGAAGTCGGTTTCGCGCAGCGGGAGCGTCCCCTGGAACACGGCGCGTTCCAGCAGCTGGAAGTAAGTCTCGACGTTCATCTCCACACCATACTTCTCGATAAGTCCGGCGATGGAGCTGACGCGCTTCTGGAGGGTTGCGAACGCCTTGGCCTCGACTTCGCCGCCGAGGTTTTGCTCTGCCGCCAGGTCGAGCATGCGGCAAACGTAGTCGCTCGCGGCCCGGACGTCGTCGGGCTGGTCCATCAGCGGCTCGAAGAGGGGCTTCAGGGGCCGGAGAGTCTCGTCGTCAGTGGAGAGAATGGCGTCGGAGAGGAGGTTGAAAGTGTGGCACTCCGACATGAATTCCGGCAGACGGCGACAAGCCTCGGGCATGGCCGAACGGATGAAGGGGAGCGTCAGCAGGGCCATGACGTCGTCGCGGAAAAACTCGCGGCCGCTTCCGGGAGCCTCGGTCGAGCGTAGCTGCATGGCCACGAGAGTGCCGAACAGCTGCGACACCGCCGAGAAGCGGAGCGGATAACCCATGGTGACGTTGACCTTCGGAATCTCGAGGTCGTCGGGGATGGAGGAGACCATCGGCAGGAGCATCTCCTCGTCGGGGAGCACGAGCGACGAATCGGCCGTCAGGTAGCGTGCGGCCACCTTGGCCTGCCCTACCCCGCTGGCCACGGATACCACCGTCACCTCATGGCGCCCGCTGCGGCAGTCGGGCTGCGGAACGGAGGGGTGAGTCGCAGCGAATTCCTTGACATAGCCCGCCAGGTAGAGTCCCGCCTTGTTGCCGCGCGAGGGGTCCATCAGTGTCGGGTCGTAATCCCAGTAGAAGTATGCCTTCCCCTTGTCGCGCAGGCGCGAGAATATGAGGTGCTGGGCCGGAGTGAGGCGGTTGAAACCGATGAATACGAACTTGGCGCGCGAGCGGGAGGGAAGCAGGGGCTTCTCGCCGGCCGATTTTTCGGCAGTCAGGCGTTCGGCCAGCCCGCGGTAGCCCTGGCCGGTCTCAGCGAGCATTCGCTGGAACTCGGCGTAGGTCTCGCCCATGATTTGCCATAGGCGGGGGAAGGAGCGCTTGCGTCCCTTGGCGCCTTGTCCGACGTGGGCCCAGAAACGCTTGACCAGGTTTTCGCGCTCCTCTGGGTTTGCGGGGCGCTCTATGTGCCAGTAGCCCTCGATGGCGCGGCGCTGTTCGTCGGTCAGGTAGTCGGTCTGTATCTCCTTGAAGTCCTCTATGTTGTGGAATAGCTCGGCGGTGTCCACCAGCGCGCTGTCTATCTGGTCGAAGTCGTTGAGCATCATCTCGCCCCAGTAGCGGAAGCGGTTGAAGTCCATGACGTTGTCGCGACCCTCCATTACTCGGAGATATGCCTTGTAGAGCATCATGACCAGCTCGGCGCGGTCGGTGCGCGTACGTCCCGAGGCCTCCTCCACCAGCTGATGGAAGGGCATGCACCACTGGGCCGCGCCCTCGTCGAGCAGCGACTTGAAGAAGCGCGCGCTTCGCGGGTTGGGAAAGACGAAGACGTAGTCGTAGAGCGCGCCGCGGTGGGCGTCGAGAAATCCGCGGGCTATGGATTTGAGGAACGAATGTTGCATTATGCTTTCAGCAAAACGATGGTCTTGACGGCCAGGTCAAAGAGGACGATCTTGGCCGACGCGTTGCCGCGGATGTCGGTCATGGCGCTGTCGAGTTCCTCGATGAGTCGCTCGACGTTGCGCTCGTTGATGAAGGGGCAGAAGCGGGAGGAAAACTGCTGCTCGGCAGGTGTCATGGCGTTGAGCGGGTCGACGTGGAGATTCATGATGAAGTTCTCGCGAACCAGGCGCTGGCAGTAGTCCAGGAAGCGGCAGATGCCGTCGCGCTTCAGCTCGGCCACCTTCTCACTCCACTGCTTCAACTCGCCGACCTTGCGGGCGTAGGCCAGGCGCATCAGCTGCATGAAGAAGTCGAGCTGGCGGTCGGCGCCTCCGCCCATTTGGTTGAGGGCATCGCGGGCAGCTATGACGTTGCCGTCGGCTATGCGTGCGGCCGCGATGGCGTCGGACTCCGAGGCTCCCTGCGCCTGAAGCACTCCGGCGACGGCCGAGTCGGGCAGACGCCGCAGCTCTATGCGCTGGCAGCGGGAGTAGATGGTCGGGAGCACGTCGGCCGGCGAATTGCTGACCATGATGAACATCGAGCCCTCCTCAGGTTCCTCAACGAGCTTGAGCAGACCGTTGGCGGCCTCCTCCTTAAGGCGCTCGGGCAGCCACATCAGGGTTATGTTGATATTGGAGGAGCGGGCGGTGAGGCTCATGACGCGCTGCAGATGGTCGGCCTCGTGGACGTAAATCAGCGGCTGTCCGTCGGGCTTGCCGAGCAATGCGGGCCACTGGCGCAGGTCCATCCAGGGGTCGCGTCCCAGCAGGTCGCGCCACTCGCGGATATAGTCGTCGCTGATGGTTGCGTCGCCGCTCCCCTTCTTCAGGACGGGGAAGGAGAAGTGGAGGTCTACGTGGTTGAAGCTCTCGTGCTGGCGGCAGGAGGGGCATCGGCCGCAGGAATCGGTGTCGCCCGGCTGACGGCCGGTGCAATGGATGAACTGGGCAAAGGCGCGGGCCAGCATCACCTCGCCGCTGCCGACGGGGGCACTGATGAGCAATGCGTGGGGCAGACGGCCCTGCTCCACCATCTGACGCATCCTCGCCTTGGCCTCCTCATGGCCTGGAATCTCGCTGAATTTCATATCCGCAAATTTACGAAAAAATAGCGTCAATGACAACCCAAAAAATGAGGCTGAACATGGTGCTCAGCCTAGGGGTTCTTTTATTTATGAAGTCGACGCATCGCGCGCAGAATTTCGTCAACTTTTGTTCGGCAAACATGTCGTTCCTTTACGGGCGGGAGTGGCGGCCGATGTAGAGGTTGCGGGCGTAGACGAGGATGCCGAAGCCCTGGCCGAGCATCAGGACGATGTCCATGCGGAAGATGCCGTAGACGAAGGTGATGAGAGCGCCGGCGAGGCTTATCCACCAGAACAGCGGCGGCAGTTCGCTCTCGCCGACCTTGCGCGAGTACCACCACTGGTAGATGAAGCGCAGGGTGAAGAGCACCTGGCCGAACGTGCCGAACACAAGGAGCCACATCGGCAGGTCGGCGCGGCCGAAGAAGTCCTGGATGAACTGCTGGGGATGGGCCAGACACATCCCCACTCCGGCCAGCGGGACGAGCATGAGCAGCAGCATGCCCCAGCGGAGTATGGGCACGCGCTTCATGCGCAGGTTCCAGAGGTAGACGTAGTAGCTGACACACTGTCCGGCCACGATGGCGAAGTCCATGCGCATATAGCCGTAGAGCGCTAAAAGCAGCGAACCGGCCGTGCTGAGAATCCAGAACACGGCGGGCGAGAGCACCTTGCGGGCCCTCTCGCTCATGATCCACTGGACTAGCGTGCGCGCCGAGAAGAAGGCTTGCGCCAGCAGCCCTATCAGTGTGGCGGGGGTGAACATCAGAGGTTGGAGTCGCCGACCTTGTAGTTAAACCAGCGGGGGCGCATCCAGCGGAAGGCGAAGCAGTCCTTGAAAGGCCCGACCAGGCGGTTCATCAGTCCGAACTTGGCTACGCCGGCCACGCGGGGATGATGGTGGACGGGCACCTGCTTGAACTTGCACTCCTGCAGGCCTACGAGGGCCGGGAGGAAGCGGTGCATGCCCGTGAAGAGGGGCAGACGTTTGGCCACGTCGGCATGGATCACCTTCAGGGGGCAGACGCTGTCAATGGCGTTGTCGCCCGTCATCATGCGGCGGAATCCGTTGGCAAACTTGCTCTGAAACTTGCGGAATCCGGAGTCCTTGCGGTCGGCGCGGATGCCGCTCACCAGCTCATACTCGTCGGCGTAAGGGAGCAGCAGGTTCAAGTCCTCGGGGTCGGTCTGCAGGTCCGCGTCGAGGTAGCCTATCAGGGGCGACTCGGCGTAGTCGAATCCGGCCTTCATGGCGGCGGTGACACCGAAGTTGCGGGCGAAGCTGATGTAGAACATGTCGGGATGGCGCGAGCAGATGTCGGCAATCTTCTGGCGCGACGAGTCGGTCGAGCCGTCGTCGACGAAGAGCACGCACGCCTTCTTGAGGCACTGCGGCAGATAGTCGGCGAGGCGCTGCTCGACGGCGGCCATGTTGTCTTCCTCGTTATATACCGGGATTACGATGGTGAGTTCGTAGTTGGCTGTAGCGTTCATTTGGTTACGATTTCAAGTTTGTTGCCGCCGGTTCCGGGGGCAAGTATGATGGTGCCCTGAGGGAGCGTCGAGAGGGAGTCGGCGCTGACCACGGGCACGGGTCGGTCAAAGTAGGCGTCAATGTTCTCGCCGCGGCGTACCTCGGAGCTGATTACCACGGCGGGGGCGTCCATCGCGCGGGCCTGACGGCTCACGGGGCCGTAGCCCACCATGGGATTCAGCCAGGGCAGGGCGCAGCCGAAGGCGAAGATGAGGGCGAGAATGACGTAGGCGGTCATGCGGATGCCTAGGTAGCGGCGCCCGGGGGTGAGCATAGTGGCGAGCCAGTAGACCATGAAGGGGATGGCGGGGAGGAGGTAGATTTGCAGTTTGCCGCTGATGCAGGAGAGCACGACCAGCGTGACACCGCCGACGGCGAGCATCATGCGTCGGAACGAGCCCGAGACGGCCTCGCGGGGCTTGCGGACGGCAAACCAGGCCATCAGCAGCGACCAGGGCGCCATGACATACCACATGGCCACGAGGTAGTACCACCAGGGCCGTGCGTGATGGAAGGCGTTGTGAGCGCGGTCGACTGTCTGATGGAACAGCAGGTTGTCGAGATACTCCTGACCACCCTCGAACCATACGCCCGTCCACCACACGACGCAGCCGCCGAGCATCACCAGCCATGCGGGCCACGACCAGGCGTGGAGCCACTTGCGACCCCTTCCGGTCCAGAGGCAGAAGGCGAGCGAGCCGAGCAGCGGGAAGATGATGCCGAGCGGGCCCTTGGTGAAGAGACCGAGGAACGACCAGAGGCCGACCATCCAGACGCTGCCGCTGCCGTCGACCGTCAGGCGCCAGGTTTCGAGCAGGGCCAGGACGATGAAGAGGGTCATCAGCATGTCCATCCTGACCGTGAGGCCCGCACCGGGGAAGTAGGCGCAGGTGAAGAGCATCAGTAGGGCCAGGACCCGCTGCGAGCGGTCGGTTATGGCGCCGGAACTTACGGCCCAGCGGTCCATGATGCGCCCGATGAGCAGCATGGGGATGGCAGAAAAGAGCGCAAGCGGCAGCATATAGTGTGCGCCGAAGAGCCAGCGGCAGCCCATCACGATCCAGAGGTAGAGCGGGGGCTTGTCGGCATACCAGAGGCCATGGTTGGTGAAACACCATACCTGGCCCTCCCTGAGCGCCTCGTCGGCTATGCTCAGGTAGCGCAGCTCGTTGTCGGGGGTGAAGTCGCGAAGCACCAGTGCGGGCAGCATGGCCAGCAGCGTCAGCGCGTAGATCCACCATAGGGATTGCTCCTGTCGTTTCATAACTGCAAATTTAACAAATTCTCTTCTATCTTGGAAACTCTCGGGCAAAGAAAATGAGCGGCCGCCCATAGAGGGGGTCGCTCATTTCGAGTATCGGGTCCGGGGAAGGGATTAGCTGCCCTGGAGCTTGAAGTTGATGGGGAGGGTGTACCAAACGCGTACGGCCTGACCGTTCATCTTGCCGGGGATGAAGTTGGGGAGGGACTTCACGACGCGGACAGCTTCCTTATCAAGGTCGGGGTCCTTGCCGCGAACCACCTTAACCTGGCCCACGGAACCGTTCTTCTCAACAACGAACTGCACGATAACGCGGCCCTGGATGTTGTTCTGAGCGGCCATTTCAGGATAACGGATGTGGCTGCCGAGATACTTGTAGAGCTCAGCGTCGCCACCGGGGAACTTAGGCGATTCTTCCACAGCGGTGAAGATCTGCTCGGGAGCAGGGGGTGGCGGGGGAGCAGCCTTTTCTTCGTGCTTCTCCTCGACCACGATTTCTTCCTTGTGTTCGCGAACCACGGTCACGTCGTCGGTACCCTTGTCGAAGTTGGTGGCACCGGCGGCACGGTCGTCCTCTTTGATTTCATCCTGGTTACGCACTTCGTCTTCCTTGGTGACCTTTTCGTCATCAACGACGGCGATAGCGGTAATCTTCTGGGTGTTGAGCACCTCTTCGGGAAGCACTTCTTCCTTCTCGGGCTCTTCGTAGCGTTCTTCGGGCTCCTCTTCGGGCTCGTCCTGAACCTCGTCCTGAGTGGTGTCAACGCTGACCATTTCCTGGTCGATGGATGCGTTGGCCTCCTCAGCGGCCTTTTCGAGCTGGCTTACGCCGAGCGAAATGAGCAGCGCGAGAATGATGATGCCGATAACGGAGAGCATGGCCAGGTTGTGGCGGCGTGCGCTCTGACGGCGGAGCTGATATGCACCGAACTCTTTATTCTTACCTTCAAATATTATGTCGGTCCACTCCTGTGATGAAAGATCTACGTCTTTTGCCATAATTCTTAAGCTTTTAACGGGTTAAACATAGCGGTAACATAGATCACTTCACGTTGGGAAGCTGGCCATGGGCCTTTTTCCAGGAGAAAATCAGAGTGGTGTCAATAGCGGTGATGTTGTCGATCTGGTAACGCGAGATCTGGTTGATCTGCATTTCGTCCAGAGCGGAAATCACGCTCTCGTAGCTGGCGTTGGGGCCGGCCTTGATGATGACAACGGGGCGGGTCAGAGTTGAGTCGTTGCGGATCTTGCGGGCAAGAGAGTCAAAGGCGGCGGTGTTCTCCTCCTTGGTGGCTCCTAGCTTGCCTTCCTTCCACTGGGCTTTCAGCTCGTCGTACTTGGCCATAACGTCCTTGTTGCGCTCGCGCAGGATGGCGCGGATACCGGTGGCAACGCCGTTGGTGTTGCCGCGGAAGCGCTGCTCCTTGAGTTTGAGCTTGTCGGCATCGATGAAGTTGTCGCCGTTAAGGTCGTTGTCCTTGAATTCACCTTCCCAGGGCTTGCCTTCGAAGTAGTAGACGACGTGTTTGGGGTAGGTCTTGCCGGTTTCCTCATCCGTCTCCATAACCACAGCGCCCTTTTCGTCGCGCTCGGTATCGAGAATGATGGTGACGGCTTCAGACTGCTTGGTCTTGTTCTGCTGGCTCTCCTCAACTTTTTCGTTGGAGGGGAGTGCGATCTGCAGGGTCTGTGACTTGATCATCGTGGTGCAGAGCATGAAGAACGTGATCAGCAGCATGTTCATATCCACCATGGGGGTGAAGTCCACGTGGATAGGCATCTTCTTTTGGGCGCCTTTTTTCTTGCCGCCCTTGTCGGATTGTTCTATCTGTGCCATAATGATTAGTCGTTTTCGGATTTCAGTGCAGTCATCAGCGAGAACTTGTTGAGCTTCATGGTCTGGAGGTTGTCAAGCACGATGTGGATAGTGCTGTAAGGCGTATCCTTGTCGGCCTTGACTGCGATGCCCTCGCCGGTGCGCTTCACGGCGTTGTAAAGGTTTTCGTTGGGGGCAACGGGTTCGCCCTTGCCGTTGGTAGTGCCTTCGTTACGATAGGTCTGTGCCAGCTGCTGGAGGGCCTGCATCCAGATTTGGAATTCGTTCAAGTGCTCCTGGTCGCGGTTGTCGTTGATGGGAATTCCGACCACTTTGGGGTCGAACTCCTTCATCACTTTATCCTGTTCGGTGGTAGGCATGCTGAGGAACCCGGGGAGATCCTTCATGGGCATGCCGAACATGCCGAGTTTGGAGAAAGCCGACACCTGCTGAGGCGTGAAGTTGACTTTGTTCTGGTGTTGTGCGTTGTAGAGCTTCTGGGCTTCCAGGAGGAGGTCGCGGCGCATCTTTTCGCTGGAGTAGACGGAATCGACGTCACCGGTGATGCCGATGAACACCTTGCCCTCCACGTCGCGGTTGATGGAACCGTCGCTCTTGACGTCGGCGCCGCTGACCAGGATGGTAACCAGGTCGCTCAGGGGCACCTTGATCTCGCTGACGGAACTGGGGGTCACCACGGTGGCGGGTTCCTTGGCCAGGAAGGTTGAGGTCAACATGAAGAAAGTCAACAAAAGAACGGTCACGTCACTCATCGCGGTCATGTCGATGAGTGTGCTCTTTCTTTTAATTTTAGGCTTTCCCATATTACTTAATTAATGTGGTTGATTGATTAAACGTAAGTAATGCGGGAAGATTAGTGAGTGGCCTGGAACGTCTGGACGATGGAGAAACCGATTTCGTCGATGGCGTAGGTGAGGTTGTCAATCTTGTTGGTGTAGAAGTTGTAGGAGATTACGGCGAAAGCACCGGTTGCGATACCGAAGGCGGTGTTCACAAGTGCCTCAGAAATACCGGTCGACAGGGCGGTGGAGTTAGGAGCACCGGATGCGGACAGGGCCTGGAACGACTTGATCATACCGATAACGGTACCAAGCAGACCGACGAGGGTACCCAGAGTGGTGAGGGTAGCCACGATGGGGAGGTTCTGCTGCAGCGAGGGCATCTCCATGGCGGTAGCCTCTTCGACTTCCTTCTGAAGGGTCTGAACTTTCTGCTCCTTGGTCAGGACGGTGTTCTTGTCCATTTCGTCGTAGCGAACCAGGGCGGCGCTAACAACTGCGGCAACGGAACCCTTCTGCTTCTTGCAGAGCTCCTGGGCGCCGGCGATGTCGTTCTGCTCGAGCTTGGCCTTGATGGCGGCAACGAACTTGGCGATGTTGCCGTTACCCTTGGCGCTCTTCAGGGCGATTGCGCGCTCCACGGAGAGAACGATAACGGTGAGGAACAGAGTCTGAAGGATAGGCACGATGACGCCACCCTTGAAGATGGTACCGATCAGGTCGGTGGGGTGAGCCTCACCCTCGAAGAACCACATGGATGCGGGAGCTTCGCCTTCGAATTCGAAGTGGCTGGGGTTACCGAAGAAGAACAGGAATCCGCAAACGGCTACAACGAAGCAAGCGATGATAACCAGAAATGCGTTCTTTACGCCGGTCACGTTAGACTTAACGGGGGCGTGGCCCTTTGCGGGGGCAGCGGCCTTTGCAGGGGCAGCGGTTTTGTTAGCTTCCATTTTTAATAAAATGCTGTAAATAAAATGATTAGATGATTAGTTAATTGTTTTGTTTCTCAAATTTAAGGTTGTTTAGGCCGTTTCTGACACTAAAACTTCTCGCAAATTTATCAAACTTTTTCGTTTCAAGCAAATTATTCGGCCCATTTTTATCTTTTTTTGTGAAATTACGCCGTCAGGAAACCGTTTTTAACTTGACAAGGGGCTCATCACTGAGCCCCTTGTCACGGGTTTCCAATAGGTACAATATCTAAGGTAAAAAAGATTGAATGAGTTTTCGTGTTGCAAATATCCTAATAAAAAGCCGTGGGTGCAAACTTTTTGATATGTTGTCAAACATGTTTTTGCCTCGAACAAAAGCAACACCGCTGAATATCAGATGCTTGTGGTTAAATTTATGTTAAAGAACATCTAATTTAAGCCCGTCGGCAAGGTCGGCGCGGTGAAGCCGCAGCTCCCGCCCGTCGAACGTTGCGTAGCTCATGTTGCGTATCCAGTCGCCCAAAATTACGACCCTCGAACCCATCACCTCCTTATCCATCAGCAGATGGTAGTGGCCGAAGACGTAATAGTCGGGCCGCTCCTCGGGCCGCAGGCCCTTCTGCCGCTCCTCGACCCACTGCAGCAGCGGGTCGGGCTTATACGGCTTGGCCATGGCGCCAACATGGTGGCGGCGGCGGTTGGCCGCGCTCCAGCTGAAGGCGAACCCTACGGTCCAGCGGGGATGCACGGAGGCGAAAAGCCATTGCAGGAAGCGGTTGCGGAAGGTCCAGCGCATAAGCCGCTCCTTCCAGCCCACGGGGCCGAGGCCGTCGCCGTGGGCCATGACGAAGCGCTTGCCGTCGATGGTCTCCTCCAGCACCTGCTGCTGGACCAGACGGAAACCGATCTCGCGTGGCAGATAGTCGAAAATCCAGATGTCGTGGTTGCCGGTCACCCACGTGATCTCCACGCCCGAGTCGGCCAGCTCGGCCAGGGTGCCGAAAAAGCGGGTGAACCCGCGGGGCACCACGTGGCGGTACTCATACCAGTAGTCCAGGATATCACCGAGTAAGTATAGGCGCGCGCACGTGGGGGCAATCTCCCTGAGCCACGCGCATACGAGTCTCTCCTGCTCCCGCGGGTCCATGAAGTAGTTGGCCCCGAGATGAAGGTCGGATATGAAGTAGGTGAGCTTCACAGGAATCCGAGTTCAAGTTTTGCCTCCTCGCTCATCATGTCCTGGGTCCACATCGGCTCGAACACTATCTGGATCTCCACTCCCTTGAGGCCGGGGATGGTCTCCAGTTTCAGCCTCGCGTCCTCCACCATGAAGTCGGCGGCGGGACATGAAGGTGCCGTCAGGGTCATGTCCACCTGCAGCACGTCGTCGTCGGTCACCTCGATGCGGTAGATAAGGCCCAGGGAGTAGATGTCGACGGGTATTTCGGGGTCGAACACCGTGCGCAGCAGCTCCACGGCCTTCGATTCAATCTCAAGTTTCTGTTCAGCGGTCATCATGATGGCGCAAAGATAAACTTTTTCAGCGAATTTCGCAAGACCCCGTAGGGTCGCGGCATGCCGCGGCCTTCCCGCTGAACCGCCCCCTCCTGTAGGGACGCACGGCTCGTGCGTCCTATCCTCGAATTTGAAGGGGATAGGACGCACGGGCCGTGCGTCCCTACATTTTGATGAATCATATTTTTTTGCTAATTTTGCGGCAAAATTAACGAAGACCATGCTCAGCAAAATCGAAAAACTAATGGAGGAGATCCAGGGCCTGAAAGCCTCCAACGAGGCACAGGTAGAGGAACTCCGCATCAAATATCTAAGCAAGAAGGGCGAAATTTCGCAGCTCATGAACGACTTCCGCAACGTGGCGGCCGACCAGAAGCGCGAACTTGGCCAGAAGCTGAACCAGCTCAAAAACGCTGCCACAGAGAAGATTAACTCGCTGCGCGAACAGGCAGCCGCCGGCTCCGCCAAGGGTGACGACGCCACGGACCTGACCCGCACTCCGGCCCCCATCCCCATGGGCACGCGCCATCCGCTCAACATCGTGCGCGGCGACATCGTCGACATCTTCGGCCGACTGGGCTTCAGCGTCGCCGAGGGTCCCGAGATTGAAGACGACTGGCATGTCTTCTCGTCGCTCAACTTCGCGCCCGACCATCCCGCGCGCGACATGCAGGACACCTTCTTCATCAGCCGCAACCCGGCCGACGTGCTGCTCCGCACCCACACCTCCTCCGTCCAGAGCCGCGTCATGGAGAAGACCCAACCGCCCATCCGCATCATCTGCCCCGGCCGCGTCTACCGCAACGAGGCCATCTCGGCCCGCGCCCACTGCTTCTTCCATCAGGTTGAGGCACTGTATGTTGACAAGGATGTCAGCTTCGCCGACCTGCGCCAGGCCCTGCTCTACTTTGCCCGCGAGATGTTCGGTCCTGACACGCAGATTCGCCTGCGTCCCAGCTACTTCCCCTTCACCGAACCGAGCGCCGAAATGGACATCAGCTGCAACCTCTGCGGCGGCAAGGGATGCTCCTTCTGCAAGGGCACCGGCTGGGTGGAAATCCTCGGCTGCGGCATGGTGGACCCCAACGTGCTCGACGCCTGCGGCATCGACTCGAAGGTCTACAGCGGCTACGCCCTCGGCATGGGCATCGAGCGCATCACCAACCTGAAGTACCAGGTCAAGGACCTCCGCATGTTCTCGGAGAACGACGTGAGGTTCCTGGATGAATTCGCTAGCGCACGATAGGTAGGGCCGCGGCACTGCCGCGGCCGCGCGACAAAACCTGCGAGAAACAAATTCGCTACGGCCGTGGCAGTGCCGCGGCCCTACAACCAGATATGACACTTAAAGAACGCTTTCAGAGGATTACCGAGCGCTTCCGCGAACTGATGCCGGAGGCGCAGACGGAGTTGCACTATGGCAACCCGTTCCAGCTGCTCTGCGCGGTAATCCTGTCGGCACAGTGTACCGACAAGCGTGTCAACATGATAACCCCGGCGCTGTTTGAGGCCTTCCCTACCCCGCAGGCCCTTGCCGGCGCAACGGAGGAGCAGGTGTTCGCCCTCATCCGCTCCTGCTCCTACCCCAACAACAAAACCAAGTCGCTCCTGGGCATGGCGCGGCGTCTCTGCGACGAATTTGGCGGCGAAGTGCCCTCCGACATCGACCAGCTCCTGACCCTCCCCGGCGTCGGCCGCAAGACGGCCAACGTGATGCTCGCCGTGGTGTGGGGAAAGGCCGCGATGGCCGTAGATACCCACGTGTTCCGCGTCAGCGAGCGCCTCGGTCTGACCACCAACTCCAAGAATCCGCTCCAGACCGAGAAGCGCCTGGTCAAGTACATCGCCCCCGACGACATTCCCCTGGCCCACCACTGGCTCATCCTCCACGGCCGCTACGTCTGCAAGGCCCGCAAGCCCGACTGCCTGAACTGCCCCCTGACCGACCTCTGCCGCCACTACTCAAAAAAACTCTGAGTTCTCTGAGTACTCCGAGAGCTCCCTCTTGTGAATTTAGCGAAAAAGCGTTATCTTTGCGGTATGATTTCACCTATAATAAGCGAAAAATCAATCAAGCAGCTCCGCAAACTGCTTGAAGCCAACGACCGCATCGTCATCACCTGCCATCTGACCCCCGACGGCGACGCCATCGGCTCGTCGCTCGGACTGATGCACGTGCTCCGCTCCATCGGCAAGGATGTCACCGTCGTGACCCCCGACATGGTGCCCCGCAACCTGACTTTCCTCCCCGGAGTGCGCGACGTGGTCCCCTTCACCCGCCACGAAGAGTTTGCAACCAAGCTGCTGGCCGACGCTCAGCTGGTTTTCTGCCTCGACTATAATGAACCGGCCCGTGTGGACCGCCTGCAGCCCGCGCTGCTCGCCTCGAAGGCGCCCCGTGTGCTCATCGACCACCATCTCCACCCCGCCGACTTCTGCACCGTGACCATCAGCCACCCCGAGGTGAGCTCCACCTCCATGCTGGTGTTCCGCACCCTCTGCCGCCTCGAGCTCTTCGACCAGATCAAGCGCAAGGCAGCCGAGTGTATCTTCACCGGCATGATGACCGACACCGGCAACTTCAGCTACAACTCCAACGACCCCGACCTCTACCAGGTCATCACCGAACTGCTCCGCAAGGGCATCGACAAGGACGCCCTCTACCAGAAGGCGTGCAACACGCTGACGGAGTCGGCCCTGCGCCTCAACGGCTACGCTCTGGGCGAGAAGATGCAGCTCTTCCCCGAGCATCGCGCCTCGCTCATCACGCTCAATGCCGACGAGCTCAAGCGCTTCCACTACGAGAAGGGCGACACCGAGGGCCTCGTGAACAAGCCGCTGGCCATGCCCGACGTGGTATGGAGCGTCTACCTGCGCGAGGATCCCACGCAGATCAAGGTCAGCATGCGCTCCAAAGGCTCTTTCCCCGTCAACAAGGTCTGCCGCGACCACTTTGGGGGCGGTGGCCACCTCAATGCCGCCGGTGGCGAGTTCAAGGGCACTATGGAGGAGTGCGTCGACCGCCTCCTCAAGGCGATGCCCGAGTATGACCAGTATCTCCCAACCAAGAAACAATCAAAATAAATGAATAAGCTCATAGCCACCCTGGGCGCCGCCGCGCTGCTCTGCTCCGCCGCCGCTTGCTCCGACAAGGACAGCTACGCCGACCTGCTGACGGCCGAAAACCAGTCGGTCAACTACTTCCTCTCGGGCTATCCCGTCATCGACCGCATCCCCGAGGACTCGGTGTTCATCTCCGTCAAACAGGTCATGGCCGAGAAGGGCATCAGCCGCGAGGCGGCCGAGATGATTACCCCCTTCTACCGCATGGACGACGATGGCTACGTCTACATGCAGCTCGTAAACCCCGACGTCGAGGGCAAGGACCTGCGGCCGAAGACCGACCAGGTAATCTACTTCCGCGCAACCCGCTGGAGCCTCAACACCTTCCGCAACAACGACATGTGGAAGGAGGCGAAGGAGATTACGGCCGACGGGATGACCCTGGAGGTGCCCGACTTCGTCAACTGGGACAACAACGGCAACTCGTCGGACCTCGCCTCGCAGGCCACCTCCATCCGCTACGGCAACACGTCGCTGACCTCCACCACCCAGTGGGGCACCGGCATCCAGCGCCCGCTCGACTTCTTCACCACCTCCTGCGAGGTCAACATGGTCATCAAGAGCTACGTCGGCCCCGAGGACGAAATCACCTCCGTAACCCCGTTCCTTTATAAACTGAGATATTTCCCCTCGAGGATATAAAAATGTAGGGTCGCGGCATGCCGCGGCCGTGCGACAAAATCAGCGTGAAGGCCGCGGCATGCCGCGACCCTACAAACAAGAAAAATAACCCCTCTAAACCATAAACCCAACATGTCACTCATCAAATCCATTTCCGGCATCCGCGGAACCATCGGCGGACAGCCCGGCGAGGGTCTCAGCCCCCTCGACGTCGTGAAATTCACGGCCGCATACGCCAAATTCATCGCAAAGACCACCCCGGTGAAGAGCCGCACCATCGTCGTGGGCCGCGACGCCCGCCTCAGCGGCAAGATGGTTGACAAACTCGTAGTCGGCACCCTCATGGGCATGGGATTCGACGTGGTGAACATCGGCCTGGCCTCCACCCCGACCACCGAAATCGCCGTGACCAGCGAAGGCGCATGCGGCGGCATCATCCTCACCGCCAGCCACAACCCCAAGCAGTGGAACGCCCTGAAGCTCCTCAACCACAAGGGCGAATTCCTCAACGCAGCCGAGGGCGCCGAAGTGCTCGCCATCGCCGCTGCCGACGACTACTCCTTCGCCGAAGTGGACGACCTGGGCCACGAATACAAAAACAACACCTACAACCGCAAGCATATCGACGCCGTGCTGGCCCTGCCGCTGGTTGACGTCGAAGCCATCCGCAAGGCCAACTTCACCGTGGCCGTCGATGCCGTCAACTCCGTGGGCGGCGTTGTGATTCCCCAGCTGCTGCGTGCCCTGGGCGTCAAGAACGTCATCGAGCTCAACTGCGAGGCCACCGGCAAGTTTGCCCACACCCCCGAACCGATCCCGGAAAACCTCACCCAGATTGCCGGCCTGATGAAGCAGGGCGTGGCCGACGTGGGCTTCGTGGTTGACCCCGACGTCGACCGCCTTGCCATCGTCATGGAGAACGGCGAGATGTTTGTCGAGGAATACACCCTCGTTGCCGTGGCCGACTACGTGCTGGGCCACACCCCCGGCTCCACCGTCAGCAACCTGAGTTCGAGCCGCGCCCTCCGCGACGTTACCCGCCGCCATGGCTGCAGCTACTCCGCATCGGCCGTGGGAGAGGTCAACGTGGTGACCGAAATGAAGCGCACCGGCGCCGTGATAGGCGGCGAAGGCAACGGCGGCGTCATCTACCCCGAACTCCACTATGGCCGCGACGCCCTCGTAGGCGTGGCCCTCTTCCTCACCCTCATGGCCAAGAGCGGTAAGAAGGTGACCGAACTGAAGGCCGGCTATCCCCCCTATGCCATCGCCAAGAACAAGATTGAGCTGACTCCCGAAATTGACGTCGACGCCATCCTGGCCGCCGTCAAGGAGAAGTTTGCCAACGAGGAAATCACCGACATTGACGGCGTGAAGATTGACTTCGCCGACAAGTGGGTACACCTCCGCAAGTCCAACACCGAGCCCATCATCCGCATCTACTCCGAGGCCCAGACCATGGAGCAGGCTGAGGAGCTCGCCCAGCAGATTAAGGATGTCATCAACCAGATTGTCAATAAGTAAACCCATCATTATGGTGGCGGCGCTCCTGGTGGGCGCCGCCATTTCTGTTTTTGGGCAGGGACGGGCCCTGGCGCGGCTCAGCGTGGTCAGCATGCGTGCCACGGGCGCACACTCGGCCGAGCAGGTGAGCCAGGCGCTGATGGGCACCCCGATGGAGGTGCTCCAGAAGGGCTCCGACTGGAGCCGCGTGCGCACGCCCGACGGCTACGAAGGGTGGATTATCAACCATTCGTTGGTGTTCCTGACCGACAAGCAGTTTCGGGAGTGGCAGCAGAGTCCGCGCGTGGTAGTTACGGCGCCGTATGAGTTCCACGACAAGGACCGCAGGACCGACCTCGTGGCCGGCGACGTACTTCAGGTCGTTGGCGACTCACTGCGGCTGCCCGACGGGCGCATGATACTCAGCCCGGGGCCCGACGTGGTCGCTCCGCTCGGCTCGTTCGGCGAATTCAGGCCCGAGCTGCTGCCACGGACAGCCGAGATGTATATGGGCGTGCCCTACGTTTGGGGCGGTATGTCGAGCAAGGGGATGGACTGCTCCGGACTGGTCCGCATGGCCTACGCCGCGCAGGGCCGCTGGCTCCCCCGCGACGCCAAGGATCAGGCCCGCTGGGGCCGCGAAGTGCCTGCCGACTCCCTCCAGGCCGGCGATCTGCTCTTCATCGGAAACAAGAAGACCGGCCGTGTGACCCACGTCGCCATCTACGACCGCGACGGCGAGTACATCCACGCCTCCCAACTCGTGCGTCGCAACTCCCTCGACCCCTCCTCGCCCCTCTACCTCCCCTACACCATCCTCTCCCGCCGCCGCATCCCCGGCAAACCCATGAATTACTAACAACCGGATGCGGGAATAAAAACCTCAATATCAACCCGTAGGGACGCACGGCTCGTGCGTCCTATCCCCGTCAAAACATATTCGAGGATAGGACGCACGGGCCGTGCGTCCCTACGGGAGTCATGTTTTAGCAGGGATTGAACGCACGGGGTTTGGGGAACCAAAAATCGGGGTTAGAGCAACGGCAGCAGCGCCGCCCGGGAGGAGACGATCAGGTTGTTGGGGGAGCTGTAGGTGACCATTCCCTCGGACTGGAGCTGGGCGACGGCCTGGCGCAAGGATTGTGCCGACAGGCCGACAATGGAGTGTAGCTCGCGCTCGGGGCTGCAGATGCTGATGTCAGTGCTGCCGGGCGCGGTGAGGGTCGTGATCCAGAAGGCCAGACGGCGCACGGCGTTGCCGCCCGCGATGCTCAGCACGCCCGCCAGCGACCCCTGGGCCGCGCAACTGACGGTGTTCAGGTAATTGAAGAGGAACACGGGGTCGCTCTGGAGCATCCGCCGGTAGTCCTCCTTGGTGATTTGCAGGCCGTTGACCGCCGTCTGCGCCACAGCCGTGGCCGGATACGACGTGTTGCGGCCGAAGAGATACTCCGGAGCCAGGACATGGGGCCCCTGGACGGTCATCGCCACCTTTATCTGATGGCCCGGGTCCTCGAGGGTGATGCGCACCGACCCCGACAGGATGAACCGCAGGTGGGTACACGGCTCCCCTTTGGCCGCCACCGTTTCGCCCGATGCAAACTTGAGGAAGTGGAAGGGCACTTTGCCCACCACCTCATGCATGCCTTTGGCGCTCACGCCCTTCATCAGGGGGAGCTCCATCAGTTGCTTGAGGAAGCCTTGGGGATTGTTGTTGGAGTGTCTCATTTTCGTTAATTTAACGCTTGATGGCGTCCAAATGTTGTGTTTTCCAAAGAAAACGAGGGGAACACACCTGCCATGCGTTCCCCTCGTGGGTCTGTGTAGCGGGACCGAGAATTGAACTCGGGACCTCCGGGTTATGAATCCGACGCTCTAACCAGCTGAGCTATCCCGCCGTCTTAGCGAGTGCAAAGTTAGCGATTTAATCCGACCCGTGCAAATTTTTCGGCATAAAAAAGTGCGCCGGCCCTTGGAGCGGGGTCGGCGCGGTCGATTAAAATAAAGGGGATGTGTGCGCTTACTTAATCATGACCTTGCGGCCATTGATGATGTTGATACCCTTCTGCGGAGCGGCGAGGCGACGGCCCTGGAGGTCGAAGATGGCGTCAGAGGCTTCGGCGTCAGCACCCAGCTCACTGATGGAGGTGGTGTCGGGGTCGCCCTGGATGGCGGAAACCACGTATGCGTCGGGGGCATCGGTGGCCTCGTTGGTCAGAGTGCCGCCGGCGGGGACGTAGTCTGCAGTCACGGCGGTGAATGTGTTGCCGCTGAGGGTGTAGGCCTTGCCGGTGGTGGGAGTAGTGGAGGCAAGCATCGAGCCGCCGAGTTCGTTGGCGTTGGAGTAGGCGGCGCGGCGCATGGCGGGAGCAGAGGAGGGAGTAACGGTGGCGGCTGCGGCGCCAATGGTCAAGGTTACGTAGCCGTCAACCACCTGGGAGGGCTCGAACTGCACGAAGCAGCCGGTTTCGGCGGGAATTACCTTCTTAGCGTTGGCGTCATGGTAAACGAACTGGTGCTTGGTGGTGTTGTCGCGGCTGACGTAGGAGTATTTGTGGCCTTCGTGAACGCTCTTGATGGCGTCGCCACTCAGCTCGAAGGGGCAGTAAACGGCGGCCTGATAGGCGGTTACGTTGCCTTCGGAGTTCTGGACGGTCTGCACTGCCACGGGCAGCTCCTTGACGGGCTCGAAGAACCAAGAGTAGTTGGGGTCGGTGGTAGTAGAAGCACCGCCCACATTAACAGTATTACCGGACCCATGAAGTATGCGGCCGTCGGAAACCTCGATGGAGAAGTATTTGTAGCCGTATTTATCGCGGTCGGCCGCGGCAACTTCGGCAGCAGTGGCGACGGTCTGGCCCGTAGAGGCATTGGTCGTGCCCTTGACGAAGGGATTCCATGTGGCGGTTTGTCCCTTAGTGAAGGTGCCGAAGGTGAGTCCTTCGGGGTAAGTGGCGAAGAAGCTCGTACCGTCGTAGTACCAGATGTTGCCCTTGTCGGCGGTAGAGGTCATGGCGATACTATTGCCGGAGGTGGTGTTGGCCATGTATTTTCCGCTGGAGGCGTTCTTGAGATAGTAGAAGCCCTTCTGCGGCATGTTGAAGGTCACTTCGCCGGCATGTTCAACTACGGATTCGAGGATTTGATTGTATATTGACAGAAGAACGTACTCCATAGAGGTTTCGACATTCTCTTCTTCGGAATATTCAGCGTCCATTATGGCTGAATACATGTCATCGAAATCGTTGATATAACCAAATGTTGTTTCTCCTCCCTCGGAGTAGTTGTACCAGCCGGGTTCGTTGCCGCGGTAGTTGCCGTCGGAGTCAACGACATAGGCGCTCTGGCCGGGGTTAACGAGGGGATAGGTCTTGGCCTTTACCATGTTGATGGGGTCGGTCTGGATGGCCCACTTGGAGCCGGCATTTTCATTCACGCTGATGCCCCACGGGATAATTGCGGTGGATTCATCTTTGGAGTGGATGTAGGGAGTGGTCGTTTCGTTGCCCACGGCTTTGATGCCGGGGTATTGGCCTGCGGCGGCCACGTCAAGGATGAAGACTGTGGCGTCGTCTTCGGTGTCAACAGCCGAGATGGCGGTGTCGAATTTCAGGTACTTGCCGGTGCTGACGTGCTTGATGTAGAAGCCGCCGGTGGCGCCAATCAGTTGCACCATGGCGCGATAGCCGTTGGCCACACGGGTGAAGTTGGTGGCGTCTTCTGCGATGCCGAGATACATTTCGCCGCTATCGAAGGCGCTGTTTTTGAGTTTGAAGATGCCGCGGGCGCTGCCGCAAAGGTCAACGTAGGCTGCCTGCAGGGCGTCAAGTTCAGCCTGGGAGACGACGGTGGGAGCGGTGTCGGGGCGCTTGGTTGCCCAAATCTCAGAACCTTTCTTGCCGCTGCCGGGAAGGTCGTCGTAGATGTTGAAGGAGGCGACCCAGTTGC
>X378_Fat_Sand_Rat__coassemble_37_pt1 | contig 26366 bp, 40 predicted proteins | sample X378_Fat_Sand_Rat__metabat2_low_PE_008 | metagenome-assembled genome bin X378_Fat_Sand_Rat | reverse complement strand
GATGGCATTCATCTCGCGGCGGTTGGCGCGGGCCGAGGGGACGGCCCTGGCGTAGACATCGCGGAGATGCTTTAGTTCGGGCTCGCCCTTGGCGATGGAGTCCTGAATGAGTTTGCGCGCACGGCCGATGGAGTCGATGCGCTGCTGGAGTGTCTGGGTGACGGCCTGCGAACGTCCGATGGCCGCCTCGAGGGTATTGATGCGGCCCAGACGTTCCGTGAGCTGCTGCTCGGTAAGCTGCAGATTGCGGGCAGTGGAGGCCATCTCCTTCTCGGTCTGCTTGCGCTGGCGCTGGGCGTCGGCACTGGTGCGCTTGGACGCCGGCGCCGGAGTCTTGGCCTTCGGTTTGGCCTTTGACGACTTGCGGGTGTTGGCGGTGCGCTTCTGCTCGGTGCGCGCCTTGGTCGCGGACTTGCGCGGCGCGGCCGCCTCTACTGCCGGAAGCAGCAGGAGCAGAGCGACGAATATGCTAAGCAACCTCTTGAAGCTCATTTGCCTAACTTCTGCATGAGCTGCTGGACTGTCATACGGGTGTAGCCGGAGCTTGGCTGGCTGAAGGCGGCGGGCGAGGCGACGTTCCAGTCGGCCTGGTCCATCATCCAGGTCAGCCGGCCCTCCATGGAGCGCTTGGAGGTCTTGATGGCGGCAGTAACGACGGGGCGGCGCTCCGTACCGGAGGCCACGATGCCGAGGCCATCGTGGAGCGGGATGCGGTCGATGGCCGTCTGGTCGCCCAGCAGGGCCTCCTGCAGGGTTGCGAAGTCAATTTTAAGTTTCTTGAAGTGCTCGGCAATCGGCTGCTCGATCCATATCTTGCTGGGCTGGTTGAGGACCACCTCCACGTTCTGCGGGTCGGCGTAGATGGTGCCGACCTCGAAGAAGAGCATCTTGATGGTGATGAGCACATACTTGTCGCGCACCAGGGTTGCGCGGCCGTTCAGAGTGATCTGCTTCGGGCTCATCATCTCGATCTTGACGGGGAGTTCGACGTTCTGCCACGTGGCGGTCTGCTCGGGCTGGGAGGGTATGACGGAAGGGGCGGTAGGCTGCTTCTGCGACTTACAGGCGCCGAGGCCCATGAGCACGGCAGCGCCGAGAATCAATGTGAGGAAATGTGACTTTATTTTCATTTTATGCCTTTGTTGCGGATTCGTGATTGGAGTTCGGCGTCGTCGGGGGACGCGTCGAGTCCCCGCTTCCAGTATTGCATGGCCTTGTCGGTGTCGCCGCGGGCCTGGTAGATGTCGCCGGCGTGGCGCATGAGTTCGGCCAGTATCTCGGCGTTGTCGTTATGTTCGGCGTTCATGGCCACTATGGCGCTCTCTATGTATTGAGCGGCCTTGTCGTAGTTGCCCTGCTTGTAGGCCACCCAGGCGGCAGTGTCGAGATACGTCGCGGAGCCGGGCTGGGCCACTACGGCCTTCGAGGCCATATCGGCAGCCTTCTCCAGGTTGACGCCGTGCTCGGCCAGAAAGTATGCGTAGTTGTTGTATGCGCCGAAGTTCTCGGGATTAAATTCGAGGGCATGGTCGTAGTCGGCTATCACGGAGTCGACGGGCATGAACTTCTGTCCGGCGTCGCCCATGGAGGAATATATCTCGCTGAGCATTTCGGGGCGTCCCCCGGAGTTTCTCAAAGCTCGCTTGAGGACCGAGTAAGCAGCCGCGTAATCGCCGTCGACGGTCAGGATGGCGCCCGCAAGGTATGGCATCGAGGGATCCTCGGGGAACTCCGCCATACCGCGGTCGGCCACGCGCAGGGCGTCTTCGTTACGGTCGGCCCGCATGTAGCTCTGTATGGCGGAGGCTGTCAGGCTGAGGCGGTCTTCGTTAGTTTCGGGCGTGGAGTTGAGGTAGATTTCGAGTTGCTCGGCCGAGGGGCCGTACTGGGAGTCGGCGCCGAGGAGCTGGGCGTAGCCGAGCCGGAGGAACGTCTCGCCGGGGTGGCGGTCGACGTAGTCGCCGATAACCTTGAGATTATGGCCGGGCGTGGAGTCGTTGGCCTCCGTGGCGGTATTGTAGGCCATCATTATGTAACCCTTGCCCTCGACGGGCATGTCCTCGACATCCATGGCGCGGAGGAATGCGGAGTCGCGCCGGGCGGCGTCGTGCTGCTTGTCGTAGATGCCGATGAGGTAGGTATGCGCGCCCACGAGGGTGGAGTCGAGCGACAGGGCGTGCTGCACCGTAGTGAGTGCCTGGTCGTAGCGGCCGAGGCGGCCGTAGAGCGACGTGGCCAGTTCGAGGGCCTCGCCGTTGGCCGGCACGCGGCGCAGGAAGTCGTCCATCTGTGCCAGGGCCGCGGCCGTGTCGTTCTGCATGTTGAGCTGCACGTTGATGATGCGGCTGGTCAGCGCCGTGGAGGGTCCCAGGGAGGTCTCGAGGCGGCGGTAGAGGTCTACCGCCTTGTCATATCGGCGTGCGTCCTCAAGCAGGCGCGCGTAGATGTCGGAGATGGAGTAGTCGGTGGGATAGATGGAGTCGAGGGTGGCGTAGATATCGAGGGCGCGCTGCGAGTCGTTGCGCAGCACGCGGTTGTAGGCGGCGTCGATCTGGCCGTAATACTTGTCGGAAGGGTTGGCTCGGACGTATGCGTCGAGAATGGGGAGGGCGCGGGTCCAGCTGGCGGAGTCGCCGTCGGTGGCGGAGATTACGCTGAAGGCGTGGAGGGCGCCCATGGCCGACGTGGAGTCGGGGTTGAGCTGCCAGGCGCGGTCAAGGAGCTGGAGCGACGCGGCCGTGCGGCCGGAATTGCGCGCGTTGACGGCCTCCAGAAAGAGGTAGTCGCTCTTGCGCACGTCGGCATCGGAGGGCTTGGGCTGCTTGCGGGCCGAGACCCCGAGGACGCCCAGCGTCAGGAGGATTATGACGAGGAGCTGCTTCAATTGGTTCCCGTGTGACCGAAACCGCCGTCACCGCGTTCAGTGGTGTCGAGCCTCTCGACGGGTTCCCACTCGATGCGCTCGTACTGCTTGACGACAAACTGGGCGATGCGCTCGCCGGGGTTGATGACGAAAGGTTCCTGTGAAAGATTGATGAGTATGATGCCGACCTCGCCGCGATAGTCGGCGTCGACGGTGCCGGGGGTATTGAGCACGGTGATGCCCTTCTTCAGGGCGAGGCCCGAGCGGGGGCGCACCTGGCACTCGTAGCCGTGGGGCAGCTGCATCCTCAAGCCGGTAGGCACGAGGGTGCGCTCGCCGGGCTGCAGCGTGAGCGGCTCCTTGAGGGCCGCGCGTACGTCCATTCCGGCCGACGAGAAGGTCTCGTAGGCCGGAAGGTCGTAGCCGGATTGGTTTATTATCTTGACTTTCAGCATCTATGCGGGTTTGACGTTTCTTTGTAGGGTCGCGGCCTGCTGCGACCCGCCCGGATGGGGTTTTGACGACGGGTCGCAGCAGGCCGCGACCCTACAATATTACTTCTTTCTCAGGACGGCTTGCTTGAAGAAGACTTCGGTTGGGAAGTGGTCGGAGTAGCCGTTGAGCCATGCGCCGGCCGAGAAGGTGCGGAGCGGATAGCCCTGACGGGTGCCGTTCTTGTCGATGAGGAAGTCCTTGTTGTGGACAACCTGCTTGAAGAACTGCAGGTCGGTCTTGGGAGCGTTCTCCTTCAGCATGGTGCCGGAGACGAGGATCTGGTCGAAGAGGTTCCAGTCGCCCTTGTAGGCGAGGGTTCCGACGCCCTTCTTGCGGAGCACGTCCCACCAGGGATTGAAGAAGTCGTGGGGACCGCACTTGGCCTCGTCACGCTTGCCGCCGAGGTTCTGCACTACGGCCTTGTCGTCGGGATCGTCGTTCAAGTCGCCCATCACGATGATGCCGCGATTGGGGTCGACGGCCCAGATGGAGTCGGCGATGTGGCGGCTGAGGTCGGCAGCGGCTTCACGCAGCCAGCTGCTCTGCTCCTGGCCTCCCAGACGCGAGGGCCAGTGGTTGACGATGACGCTGACGCGCTCGTTGCCGAGCATGCCGGTGACGCACATCTGGTCGCGGGTGCGGAAGGTGGGGTAGGAATCGATGTGGAGGAGATGGTTCTCAACGCTCTCGAACTTGAAGAAGCGGGGGTTGTAGAGCAAGCCAACGTCGACGCCACGACGGTCGGGGCTGTCGTGATGGACCACGCGGAGGCCCCACTTGCGGATCTGCGGGTCGGCCACCAGGTCGTCGAGCACCGACTTGTTCTCGATTTCGCTGACACCGATGATGGCGGGACCGTTGGGGGTGGTCTTGCTGGTCAGCTGCGAGATGGCGTATGCCATGTTGTGGATCTTGCTCCAGTATTTGTGGCTGTCCCACTGGCGGGCGCCCTTGGGCGAGAACTCTACGTCGTAAGAGCCGTTGGAGTTGATGGTGTCGAATAGATTTTCAAGGTTATAGAATGCGACACCATACACACGATACTGATAGTCAGCATCCTGCGGCTGCTGTGCGCTAGTGGAGGAAGCCATCACCAGACCGATGGCCAATCCGAGCGTTAAGAAGATTTTTTTCATGGTTATAAATGAAATTTCAGTTATAATTGTGCAAAAATACGAATTTTCGCGGAAACAACCGCAAACTTATAACAATTAACTCCCCCGAAAGGTCACTGCAGATAGCTATCGATGGCATAGAGCGGCACATTGGTGAGCCACTCCTGCTCGCGGTAGGGCGACATGGAGAAACGCAGCCCCTTCATGCCCGGATTGGCCTCAACGAGGGTGCGGAGCGACTTGGACCTGACATTTTCCTCGGCCTTCGCTTCGATGGGCACCACGGCGTCATGCCACTGCACCAGGAAGTCTATCTCCAGTTTGGCGTCGTTGCTGTAGTAGAATATCGACCTCTGCAGGGTGGCCGTGAGCTGCTGCATCACGTAGTTCTCGGTGAAGGCGCCCTTGAACTCCTCCAGACCGTTTTGCGCCACCAGCATCAGCTCGGGCGACGTCTCAGACAGCGCCCCGAGCAGGCCGCAGTCCAGCAGGAAGAGCTTGAACGACGAGATGTCCTCATAGAACTTCAGAGGCATCTTGGGCGCGTTGACACGGTTGCATTTCAGCACCAGGCCGGCGTCGACCAGCCACTGAATGGCAGTCTCGAAGTCCTTGGCGCGGCCTCCCTTGCGGGCCACGCCGTAGAGAAACTTCTTGTTCTCCTTCACCAGTTGTGCGGGCATGGACTGCCACACCATGTTGATGCGGTTGGCCTCCAGTGGGTTAACGTGCTTCGACATGTCGCGCTGATAGGTGAAGAGGATGGAGTTCTGCACCGTGCGCACGGCCTTGACGTCGTTGCTCTCCACAAACTTCAGCACGGCCTCCGGCATACCGCCCACGAAGTAGTATTCCCTCAGAATCTGCACCAGCCGCTGGTGGAAGGGAGCGATGAGCGCCCAGTCCTTGCTGTCGAGTATCTGCTTGAGAGCGCTCTCGCCCCTGGCCAGCAGAAACTCGTTGAAGGTCATGGGATACATGCGGATGACGTCGACCTTGCCCACGGGGAACGACTGCCCCTGCTGCATGGCCACTCCGAGCAGCGAGCCGGCCACCGCAACGTGATATTCCGGAGCGTTCTCGCAGAAGTATTTCAGCACGGCCAAGCCGTTAGGGGCCTCCTGTATTTCGTCGAGGATGATGAGGGTCTTGCCCGGTGTCACCGCGGTGCGCGTCATCGCCGTGATGGCCAACAGGATGCGCTGCAGGTCGTAGTCGGCTGTGAAGAGTTCGCGGGCCGCGGGGTTGTTGTCGCAATTCACGTAGGCCACGTTGTCGAAGTGCTCGCGGCCGAATTTCTTAAGGATGTAGGTCTTCCCAACCTGACGCGCGCCAGCTAAGATGAGCGGTTTGCGTCCACCTTTCGCCTTCCATTGTTTAAGTTCTTCAATAACAGCTCTATACATAATACTACACCGTTTGTTTTGCCGCAAAGTTACACTTTTCCAACCGAATAAACAAGCATTTGCTACACTTTTCCGACCGAATATAGTGCGATTTTTACATTTTTCCGACCGAATAGGTCATCTGGCTCGTTTTGCGGTTCAAGATGAACGGACAAGCCAAGAATAGATTAGGCTGTAATGCCCTTGTTTAATGGGTATTACAGCCTAATCAGTAGGTTTATTCAGACTTTAGTCTTCGAGGGCGGCCTGGGCCGCCAGAATTTTATGCTGATAGAGAGGCGTCAGCGCTACAAGTGTAAATTTATTCTTCAATTGCTCTCAGATTTATCCGTTGGGGTGACAAATTTATCCTTCACCAATGAAGCTGTCAGACGTGCGGCTCCGAATGAGGCCACGGCGATCAACAGCATGGGGAACGTGCCGCCTGTGTTCAGTCCGGCACAGATGAAAGCACCGATTAACCACACGACAACGAAAGCAGCCGCGACGGTCAGGTAGTAGAGTAGTCGTTTCATTGCATCTTCGATTTAAGAATTTCTATCATTTGGTCTTTGTCCTTTATGCGCTCGTCCTTCTCGGCAATAGTGACATCCTTGTCAGCCAGACGTTCCTCCAGATGCGCTATGCGCTCCTGAAGTCGGGCGAGCTCGGCGGTGTTGGCACCTATGAGCATGTCCCGCCCTGCCACTTTGCTGTGGCCGTGTCCCTCGACATGGACGCCGGTGGCGGGTTCGTCGAAGAACACTCCGACATTCACCTTTAGCTGTATGGCTAACTTTTCCAGGTCTCCTGCCTGGATTTTGTTCTCGCGGACGCACCGATGCAGGTTGCCCTCGGACATACCTATCAGTGCGGCAAGGCTCTTGAACGCAATCCTGCGCTCTTCGGCTAATGTTTTTATCAGTTCTAAATTCATCCGAATATCAGTGAGTTAATGAAGTTCGACAAATTTATTTCTCAGTCTTAACATTTTTTAACGCACAAATATGTACGTCCTACTGTTATTTGTATTACCTTTGCGCTATAAAGTTAACAATTTATACTGAAATGAGCAAGACAAACACTGAAAATCAGCAGTTGAGCCCGACAGCTTCGATGGCTCAGCAGATGACAGCTCTCGAAGTTGGACAGCACGTGTGCTTCCCGATCATCAAGACTCGTTCGGTTAGGGCGCTCGCTTCTGACCTCTCGAAGATACATGGCATTCGCCTGACAACACGAACAGACGCGGAAGATAAAACCGTCATGGTTATCCGCATATCATAAACCCCTTAAACAACCCTTAAACATGAGCCTCAACAACATTAAGTTCCACTTCGGAAACGCCCGCGTTCGAGTTATCGACGCCACCGGCAACAGCCGTTCAATCGACAAGTGCGCTATCGCTGGCTTCCTCTGCGAGATTGGCTATTCAAGCAACGCTTACTACTGCGCCTATTGGCATCGCCCGTTCGTTCACTACGACGAGCTCGCCGTCCGCCTCTACAAAGAGTGTCAGCGCAAAGGTATTCCTACCGTCGGCCAGCCTACCCGGGAACAGTTCAAAGCTTCAATCTCTTGCTAAATCCTTACAACATGAAAAGAATAGTCCTCGCAATCGCTATCACTGCCGCACTGACCGGCTGCAAGTCCTCTCAGCAAGCTCTCGACGAGCGCCGCGCTGAAATATCCTGGTCGGCCTTCTGCGCCGCCCGTGGATATGACCTCAACGACAACACCTATCAAGCCCTCAACGAGTACCTCGACGCATGGGCCGGTAGTGTGGAAGAAGAAAACGCCTTCATCAAGGCCGGTGTTGAACCCTACTAAATCTCGGAACCATGACACGCTCAATAATTCGCATCGCTATCCTACTCGCCCTCTCGTCTCTGGCATTTCTGTTCCTCATCGGCGAGGAACAGGACGAAAACCTCAGCGTCTGGATGCTTCACTTCATTTTCGACAAGGCCCTGGCCTTCGGCGCCGGCTATCTCACCTATGTGCTTTACCGCCGGTGGAGCAAGAGCGACAAGCTCATTGCCGCCTACGACCGCTGGAGCATTAAAGGATTGGAGGACGAGTAATGACACGCTATATCATCAGGCCGGTTGGGTCTGTCGGCAAAGGTTCCTTTGCTTGGGCTGATACCGAAAACCGCGCAAAGCTCATGCGGCAGCAGCTTGAAAGAGTGACCGGCCTGAAATGGAAAATCAAAATGGAAATGACATGACAATGGCCTTCGCAGATTGCTCGGTTCCATACGAAGTATTCGTGCTCGATGTTGCGGCCGCAGTAGTGGAATTGATGAAAGGACCCGAGTACATCTGTCAGAATGAAGCGTTCCGGCGCTTCGGACGTCGCAACGTCGAGCGGTGGCGCCGCACAGGTCAGATACAATCATACGACCGACCAGGCAAGCGAGAATACAAGCTCGTCGAGCTAAAGCGGCTCAAAGAAACACAGCAAGACTATCTGAAACGATAGAAGCATGGTAGCAGAGGCTGCTGTCCCGCCGGTGAAATGAAAACGGGATAACTGAGGGTTCGACTCCCCGCCATGCACAACTCAATAAAAACACTTCATAGTGAGTGGCCCGACCTGGCAAGGTTCTCGTAACCTCAACCAATACATAGCCAGAAGGTAGCTAATCTGCGGGATAAACTCCGCGATGCGATACACGACGAACGGCGCTATGATAGTGTGAGTAGCAAGTATGACTTTTAATGTAGCTTTAAGTAGCTATCCTACATATTGAACAGACTGCATTAGCTCAGGTAGTAGAGCGCCCGGGTGATCCTCGGGAGGTCGGTGGTGCAAATCCCCCATGCGGTCCAAACCTGTTAGGGGTGACTTCCGTGTGACGTAACTTGGGAGTGGTTCCAAAACCGAAAGACAAAGATTGCATGAGGTTCTTAGGTTGTCCTTGACGCGGGTTCGACTCCCGCCGGAAGTCCAAATGTTACATAGACATTTTTTCATGGTATTAGATTTAAGGTTAGTTCTCGGTCGTTGTGAAACGCCTGAGAAATGGAGAAGTAGCTTAATGGTAGAGCCAAAGAACAGCCACAATGACGGTCGAGTTCTTCAGTGCGGGTTCGACCCCCGCCTTCTTCACCATCATAAACAGGATTATTTCTTTTCCTGCTCATGTTTAAGGTTGCCGTCCTCACGAGTTGGGGACGGCTTTTTTCATGAGCTCCGAAAAAGTGGTCCATAAGTATAATCCTCAAATAACTCAAAACATGAGCAACGTACAAGTTTCTGCCGCGCACGTCGCCTCTCTGAGCGCGATGCAGGTCGTCAAGGACGACATGGTGCGCCAACAGTTCGTTCGCATCGCCGGTACCTTATGGCCCGACCAGGACGCCGAGGCTACCTACGAGCGCGAAGCAATCTATTTCAACCGCCTTCTGGCCGACAGCCCGACCTTGAAGAACTGCACTCCGGTGTCAATCTTCATTGCCTTCATCGACTTGGCCGTGTGCGGCCTCTCCCTGGAGCCCGGTGTTCGAGCTCTTGCCTATCTTCAGCCCCGCGGATACAAGACCGGCGCAAAGGACCAGAGCGGCAAGGACATCTACGAACAGCGCTGCACCCTCACAATTTCCGGCTATGGCGAGCTCATACAGCGTGAACGCGCCGGCCAGATACGCCACGCCGACAACCCCGTTGTCGTTTACGAGGGCGACGGCTTCACCTTCTCCGACCAGGACGGCCGCAAGAGTGTCAACTATACACTCAACATCAACCACGACACCACAAAGCCGGTGGCTTGCTTCCTTCGCATCACCCGTGCCGACGGCTCCGTCGATTACTCGGTGATGCTCCGCGAGGATTGGCAACGTCTTGCCGCCTATTCCGGCAAGGCCAACAAGAAGTGGGACGCCAACACACGTACCATGATTGAACGCCCCAACGAGCTCTACCAATCGGGCGAAGGTGGCCGCATCGACACCGGCTTCCTTATGGCAAAGTGCATCAAACACGCCTTCAAGACCTACCCGAAGGTGCGCATCGGTAAGGGCACCACATACGAAGCCGACGAGCCTCAGCCCCGCCAGGAAGAAGACCTTTACGGACTTGGCGCAGGTGAGACAGTGGACCGCGAGACCGGCGAGGTTCGCCCCGCCGAGCCTGAGCAGTCTTTCGACCCCGGCGCCGACACCTCCGCAGGTGTCACCGTTGATCCGTCGGCCAACGCCAATGACGACGACGAAACTTTCTAATATTAACCCGTCCGTGCTTGCCTCACAACATCGAGGTGGGCACGGGCACAAACCTACACCAACATGAGCAATGAAATTATCCCGATGTCGGAAGCCGTTATCGCCCGACAGGAAAACATTTCAACAATCATCAAGGCCGGTCCGCAGTCCTTCCAGACCAACAGCCTCTCGTGCCAGCGTTGCACCGAAGCGGGCCAGGCCCTTCTCGACGAGATAAAGGAGCACGGCATGTCCGACGCCCTCGACCAACGTCTTGCCGCCTACATCGAGAAAGCCCGCAAGACCGTCAAGGCCATGAACGAACGCCGCTCGCCGGTCACTAAGCTGTTCGACCAGGTACGCACCGAGTTCACTTCTCTGGAGAACGCTATCAGCCCGACCAACAAAGGTTCCATACCTTATCAGCTCCAGCAGTACCGCAACGCCTTCGCCACCAAGAAACGCGAGGAAGAAGAACGGCGCCGCGCCGCTGAACAGGCCGCTGCCGCTCTCGCCCAAGCCCGCGACGGCTACCGCGCCGAGGTCAAGGAGGATTATGTTTCAGCCTTCAACAACCTTGTCACCGGAGCTATCAACACCATTACCGACCTCAACGCTTCGGTCACTCTCGAAAACTACGACGTCGTTGCCGCCAAGCTCAAGGATATGGTGGTGACGCTCCCTGCCGATTGGTGCCCGCCTTCGTCGGTGCGCCTTCCCTATAACCTTCCCCCCGAGGAAGCAAAGGAAATCCGCACCGTGGTGTTCCGTGGGTTGCTCGCCCGCTTCGAGGAACAGTACCGCTACGAGGTCGAGGCATACCGCGATGAGACCCTTGATAAATTTCCCTCTAAGAAGGTCGAGCTCGAACGCATGGCACAGGCCAGCGCAGCCGAAGCCGCCCGCCTGAAGGCTGAAATGGCACAGCGCGAGGCTGAGGAAGCCGCCCGCAAGGAGCGCGAACGCCAGGAAGCCGAAGCCGCCGCCAAGCAGAAGGCCGACATGGAGAAGGCTAACGCCGAAATGTCCGGCTTGTTTGGCATGGCCAAGGCCGAGCAGGTCTATACTCCCAAGACCAAGGTTTCGCTGAAGCTCAACATCACCAATCCCCAGGCTTTCCTCGGCATCGTCTCGCTGTGGTGGCAGAAAGAAGGCTGCACCCTCAGCATCGAGGAACTTTCCAAGATATTCAAGAAACAGATCACCTTCTGCGAGAAGATTGCCACAAAGGATAATGTTCTGGTAGAAACGCCCGGTCTGGAATATGTCGAGGACGTAAAAGCGAAGTAACATGAGCCACAACCCTGACGAATACTACAACCGTAGCGAGGTCAGCAACTCAGATTTGACCGAGCTGAAAAACATTCTCCACCCCCGTATTCAGTACGGCGACAAGGAGGCTGCTTTTCGGTTCGGCAATCTGGTGGACGCCCTTATCACCGAGCCGTCGCGAGTAAACTTCTACCGCCTCACGGTCGATGATGAGCAGTACACCCAGGAAGAGTTCTGGCACGCCCGCGAGATGCAGAAGGCTTTGCGCCTGGAAGCTGTCAGGGACCCGTTTCTCGCTAAGGTTCTCGACATGGCCGAGACTCAACGCTTCATGGTCAATCACGGCCAGCAGTTTGAGTACGGCGGCTTCCCCTTCGCTCTTGATACCCGTTGCAAGTGGGATTGGTGGCTCCCTCAATTCCACTTCGGCGGCGACCTGAAAACGACCTTTGCCAGCTCGCAAGCCGAGTTTGACGAGGCCGTTGACTTCTTCGATTGGGATAGGTCGCGGGCATGGTACATGGATATAGCCCACTCCGACCGCGACTTCATCTATGCTATAAGTAAAAAGAACTGCAAGATTTTCAAAAAGTTCATCGAACGTGGCGACAGCATCTATAACCGCGGGCGTGACAAGTACGAAGAACTTGCTTTTCAATATTGGTGCTTCAATCTATTCTGACATGGCCGATTTGAAACACAACCTCTGCGTCGAGCCCTATCCCTACCAACGTGAGGGGATAGTGTTCGGCCTGGAGAAGAAACGCCTCATCATCGGCGACGAGCCGGGGCTTGGCAAGACGTTGCAGAGCATAGGCATTGCCGACACTGCCGCGGCCTATCCCTGCCTTGTCATTTGTCCGGCGTCGCTGAAGATTAATTGGAAGCGCGAGTTTGAGAAGTTTACCGGCGTCAAGGCTTTGGTGCTCGACAATTCGACCCGCACCACATGGCCCTATCTGTTGAAGATGGGCATGTATCAGGTTGCCATTGTCAACTATGAGTCGCTTCGCAAATACTTCGTCTGGGATATTCGCGCCAACGGCCCTTTCCGGCTGAAGGATGTTGTCTTTTGCCCCGACATTAAGTGCTTCCGCTCTGTAATCATCGACGAGAGCCACCGCGTCAAGGACCCCGGCGCCCAGCAAACAATCTTCGCCAAAGGTCTGTGCATGGGCAAGCCCTACATCATTCTGTTGTCGGGTACACCTGTTGTCAACCGGCCAACCGACCTTGTTGCGCAGCTCTCGATACTCGAAAGGTTGAAGGAGTTCGGCGGTCGTTCAAAGTTCCTTGCCGACTATGCCGACAAGGACAGCGACCTCTCCGAGCTCTCACGGCAGCTCTACGACCGCTGTATGATCCGCCGCGAAAAGCGCACCGTGCTGACCGACCTCCCCGACAAAACGCGCGTTGACCTCTACGTGGATATATCCAACCGCGAGGAATACAACGTGGCCGAGGAAGATTTGCGCCGCTACCTGGAAGAATACACCTGTTGCACCGACCAAGAGATACGCCGCAAGATGCGTATGCAGGCTTTGGTTAAGTTCATGACGCTTCGCTCCCTCTCTGCCAAGGGCAAGGTCAAGCAAGCCGTTGACTTCATCAAGACCTATCTGGCCAACGACAAACCGCTGATTGTGTTCTGCTCCTATCATGAAATCGTTGACGAGCTGGCACGGCAGTTCCCGAAGGAAAGTGTGTGCATCACCGGTCGTCAGTCGCTCATCGAGAAACAGGCCGCGGTCGATAGCTTCCAGAACGGCAACGCCAAGCTCGCAATCTGCTCTATCAAGGCTGCGGGCGTCGGGCTCACCCTTACAGCCTCATCGTCGGTCGCCTTTGTTGAGTTCCCCTGGACATACGCCGACTGCTGTCAGTGCGAGGACCGCGCCCACCGCATCGGCCAGAAGGAGAACGTGACATGCTACTACCTTCTTGGCGAGCATACAATCGACTCCCGACTCTACCGCATCATTCAGGAAAAGAAGTCTATTGCCAATCAGATAATGGGCACCGACGACGACATTCCCAAGGATGAACAGTATTTTGAAGAACTAATGGCTTCATTCCTCAACTATGGCGAAGACAACCGGGACGCAGATACCACTTAGCAAGACCGACGTCCTTACCGTGGTGCGCTACCTGGAGGACGCCGCCAAGCTCTACGAGGCTCTTGCCGCCCTGCCCATGCAGAAGGCTACGAGCCGTGTTCACATGATTAACCAACTTACCAATAAATTAAAATCAAAAGTTTATGGCAACGACCAAACAAGACATCATTGACCACTTGACCTACAACTGTGGTCTGCATCGCTCGTCCGCTATCAAGGCTGTTGACGGCATCACCGAGAAAATATCAGCCGCCCTCAAAGAAGGCTCCGACGTTACTCTGCGCGGCTTCGGCACATTCAAGGTCGCACAGGTAGCCGCCAAGGTCGGCCGCGACATCAACAAGGGTGTTCAGGTGAATATCCCCGCACATAACGTCGTCCGCTTCAAGCCGTCGGCAGAACTTAAACAGGCCCTGGCCGAAAACAAAGAATAATTATGGCACTCTGGATAGAAGTAAAAGCCCGCTACGACAAAATGGGCGATAACGGAACAGTGTCGAAAGTCACGGAGTCCTACCTGGTTGATGCACTCACCTGCACCGAGGCCGAGGCCCGCGTTACCGAGGAACTGAGACCTCTGATTTCAGGCGACCTCTCCATAACCTCGACCGCCAAGACCAATATCGCAGAGATATTCTTCAGCGAGACCACCGACGAACGCTGGTACAAGGTGAAGGTGAACTTCATCACCCTCAACGAAAAGACCGGCAAGGAGAAGCGCAACGCTTCCTACATCGTTGTCAACGCCGACGACTTCGCCGACGCTCTGGGCAATTTCCGCGCCGGTATGAAGGGCACCATGGCCGACTATGAAATAGAGGCTATCGCCGAGACAAAGTACATCGACGTCTATCCCCTGAAGCTCGATGAAACCTCAAGAGCCGAAAAGGACTGAGAGGATCACGGTTGAAGAATTTCGGGCACTCGCCCAGAAACAGAACGCTGGCGGCGGCTCACGCAAAAGCAAGTACGGAAACCGCAAGGTCAACGGCTACGACTCCACCAAGGAGTACCGCCGCGCCCAAAGGTTGAAGCTCTTGCTCGCCGCCGGCGAAATATCAGAGCTCCGCGAACAGGTCCCGTTTCCGCTTATCCCCTCGCAAACAAACGCCGAGGGGGTAACGGAAAGGGCTGTGAAATACATCGCCGACTTTGTGTATAAGGATAAGCAAGGCAACCTCATCGTCGAGGACACGAAGGGCTTCCGCACTCCGGAGTATATCCTGAAACGCAAGTTGATGCTGCAAGTGCATGGTATCACGATAAAAGAAATTTAATTATGGCACGTCCAATAAAAACAGGTCTCGACTATTTTCCTTTTGATGTTGACTTCTTCTTCGACGAGAAGATAGTTGCCATCAACGGGGAGTTCGGTATCAAAGGAGAGATAACGACCGTCAAGCTGCTCTGTGCGATTTACCGCAATGGCTATTTCATAGAGTGGACTGACATGCTCAAATACAAACTCCTGAAAGAGCTGCCTGGCGTGTCCGCTGAACTTGTTGAACAGATTGTTCACCGCTTAGTCAAGTGGGGCTTCTTCGATAAGGCTCTGTTTGACTCGGCCAAGGTGCTCACCTCGTCCGGCATTCAGCGCCGATACAACACTATATGCGTCAAGATGCACCGCAAGTCCGACACCTCCCGCTATTGGTTGCTCGACGCTTCCAAGCCCAAGGCCAGCGAAAAGCCCGCGGCGCCCAAGCCTCAACCGAAACCTAAAGCCACGCGAAAGAAGCCCGAGCCGGAAGCTCCGACCCTCGAGCTCCCCAAGGTGCCGCGTTTCACTCCGCCCGAACCTCTTCCCCTGGACGAGACAATTCAACGATTGCTCGACGATACAATCTGGAACGAGCCCGTGTGTATGCGCTACTCTCTGACGCCTGAAACGCTGAAGTCTGAGATTGCTGACTTCAAACAGCATTGCCTGTGCATGGGCAAACAGCCCGTGGACATGAAGGACGCAAAGAGCTACTTCTGTTGGTGGCTCCAGAAAAAGCGAGAAAATGAACCGAAAGTAAAACCCGCCAAGACTGCCCCCGTGGATTATTCCTCCGACGGCTTTGGCTCAAAGGATATATGACTATGGCTGTACCTCGATGTCTCATAGAAGAACTTGCCAAATACGGCCAGCAAGCCACCGGCAACCTTGAATGGGATCAAGCCATGCTTGCCACCCTTCGCGGCAAAGACGCTGCTCTTGCCCGTGAGGTCGGCGCTATCAGCTCTGTTGTCCGTAAGGTCAACGACGAGCAGGAGAAATCGAAAGCCCGTCGTCCAGACCTCAGCATCCCCGAGGTGTACACCGCACACTGCAAATTGGTGATGTGGATTGCCGACAACGTAGTGCTTGCGCCTCAACGCCGCAAGTTCGTGGTTGACGACTATAACAAGCAGGTACTTCGGTTTCTCTTGTACTACTTCAACGAGTGTCCTCTTGCTGAGGAAGTTTTCCCGGACAAACATTACAAGCTGCACAAGAACATCATGCTCCAGGGCCCCGTCGGCACCGGCAAGACTATCATGATGCAGATTTTCTCCGAGTATCTAAGACGCACCAACAACCCGCTGTTCTTCCACAACGTGTCGGTGACACAAATGGTCAATCACTTCTCGATACACAACAATATCGACCTCTACACCTACAACGAGGACGGCAGTGTTGGGTTCCAGATAAAACCCATGCACCTTTGCCTGAACGACATCGGTGTGGATAACCGGCCTTTCTACGGTATCGACACTCTAACAGTGGTCAACGACTTTCTCCATGCACGCAATGAGCTGTGGGGAAATCTGTCAATCTCCGACCCCAAGTTTGCCCACCTGACAACCAACCTCACCAACGAGCAACTACGTGAGAAGTTTTCCCAGAAGGACGACTACGGGCGAGTGATCGACCGCTTCAAAACCTATAACATTCTACTTTTACCCGGCGAGTCCCGCCGATAAACAAACAACCCAAACATGCAAATATTTTGTATCTCCCTGGCTGTCGCCATGTCCCTCATCGCAGGGGGCTTCCTGTTACGCTGTCTCCAGCTCAACAACAAGAACGAGAAGCTGCGCAACAAACTCAAGGCTCTAAAGGAAGAGCACGAATACCTAACCAAGTCAGCAAACGCCATACGTCAGCACAACTTCGACATGATGCTCTCCATGAGCCGTTGCGGCAATGAATACGTCCGCTACGACGTGGTTCCGCATTTCGGCGGTGTGCGTCGAGGTCGTGCGCAATGTCGTTGAAAAAGGTAGACCTAACTTCCCCGTCCGCATCAAGACCTTTGCCGACGAGGATACCGAGTTCAACATCCGCGAAGCCGAAGAGCTTTGCGAAATGCTCAACGCAAAATGAGCCTTCGCGGTAAAGTCGCCAAGCGTTGGCAACACCTTCCGGACAGCCTCAAAGAAGATGCCCGTATTTTGTACACGCTTGCTCAGTATGAGCTCTGGCGCCGAGCTACGGATCTTGCCGCAAATTATGCCGCCGCAGAGGTAGTACAGCTTGAGATACTGTTTGGAAAGACCTACCTGCAAATGTCCCGAAAGTGGATGTACAACGTACTGCGGCAACAAATTCACGAAAGCCTTCTCCCCGAGATAGAGCTAAACCGATTTTTAGACCACTACGATGAACACAATAGACCCTAAAAACTCCAAGGCTCAGGTTGACGAGTGTCTAAAGGCCGTCATGGAGGCAATAAAGCCTTTCACAACCTTTGTAGCTCTCAACGCTTTGTCAATGTGCATGGTTCAGTTGCTTGTCATACGTTGCAATATGAACTTCGACGAGGCCGACAAACACCTGAAAATCTTTACTGACGCAATGCACAAAAGCATACATGCGGCAGATAGAGCCCACTCAAAACTTAAACAATTCATAAACAATGGTACCCGTAAAGATTAACTTACTGCGCAAAACGGCAGTCAAGCCCAAGCGCCAGACGCCCGGAGCTATCGGTTACGACCTGACCGTGCCCGAGGATACTATCATCAAAGACCGCCGTCACCTTATCAAGCTCGGCTTTGCTCTCGAGCTCCCCGAATACATCGAGGCAAAGGTTGAGCCACGTTCCGGCTTCTCAGTGAACGGCATTGAGGCCGTCCCGGTGCAGTTTCAAAATAAGCCCATTCGCCCTGTTCCGGGCGCTGTTGAAGTGGAAGGAACGTGGGTGCAGTTCGGCCAGAAGGCCCGCTTCGACGCTGATGTTATCCCCGGCAAGGTGGACCCTGATTATCGCGGTGAGGTCGGTGTAATCCTGCGCAACAATGACCTCGGCAAGCCCTTCCTTATCCCTGCCGGCACTCGCATAGCTCAGCTCACTTTCTATCTCACCGAGCGTGCCGACTTCAAAATTTCTCTGAACATGAGCCCGACTGAGCGAGGCGCCGGAGGCTTCGGCCACACGGGAAGTTCAAACTGCAATGACGCCAAAGCTGAAGCGGAGGCTAACCTTCTCTACAAACTACGCCGCCACGGGCTGACCGCTGACACCAAACAGCGGGTGATCTTCGTGCCCTACGAGGACGACCCGTGGCGGTTCCCTCAAACTCGGCGCCTCGTCGATGAGTTTCATTTCAACATTCAACTAATAATCACATGAACGAGAAGTACGAAAGCATAAAACGAAAGCTCCGCAAGTTGAAGGCCCTTGCCGACGCTGAGTGTGTTAATGAAGCGGAAGCTGCTCGCCGAGTAATAGACCGACTCTGCGCCACCTATGGCATTCGGCTGGAAGATGTTCTTGACTCAGAAAAGAAGCAGCGTTATCGCTTCGAGATAGGTCAGGGGCACGACATGATGAACCTATTTATCCGTTGTCTGGAACAAATTGTAGGCGACATCGCCGGAATGAAGTACAGTCGTCCCACACGAGCAAGCATAAGAATTGAGGTTACGGCTTTGCAGTACGCTGAAATTCGCAATCTGTTCGATTGGCACCGTGAAAACTTCCGCCTGGAGCTTCGAAAGATGCAAAATAACTTCGTTGATGCCTACATAATGAAGCATGGGCTTTACTTCCAGAGCGAGCGCGAGGGTGGAAACGGAAAGGAGCGTGACGAGATTACTCAGGAAGAACTCGAGAGTATTCGCCGCATCATGGCTCTGCGAGACACCATGAGCGATGTTTATTACCACAAGCAACTTGAAGCTCATGGACAGTAGGAAATTCTTCGACCGCGTGAAGGCAATGCGCTATTTCCAGAAGCAATACTTCAAGACACGTAGCCGCACAGCACTCCAGCAGAGCAAAGCCCTGGAGAAAGAAATCGACGACGAGATTGCCCGCGTAAACAAAGCGCTTGGCCTTCCTGAATACTCTGTGCCGGAAACACCTAATATTTTTGGAAGATAATGGAATGGATTAACGCTACTCGGGTACTCCCGGATGAGGACGGCATTTATCTCGTTATCCAAGTGGAGCGTCATAGCACAAGACCTAAGCGCAAGGTCTGCACCCGCAAATTCCACAAGGGAGATTGGATATTCTCCTGCAAGACTGATGTCCTCTATTGGACGCCAATACCCAAACTACCTCAAACATGAAACAAGCAACTATCCTTGACGTTTGCTGCGGTGGCAAGATGTTCTACTTCGACAAGAACGATCCTCGTGTCCTGTTCCAAGATATTCGCTCTGTGGAGACCACGCTTTGCGACGGTCGCGCCTTTTCAGTTGAGCCGGATTTCGTGGGAGACTTTACGAGTATGGGGTTCCCTGATAACTCTTTCAACATGGTTGTCTTTGACCCTCCGCATCTCCGTTGGTGGGGAAAGGAACGCGACAAAGAGCCTACCGGATTTCAGCAAATCAAGTACGGAGTGCTCAAAGATGATTGGCGCGAAGTCTTGTCTAAAGGCTTTTCTGAATGCTTTCGAGTGCTTCGCCCTGGTGGTTTCCTCATCTTCAAATGGTGCGAGCATGATATAAAACTCTCCACAATTCTCAAACTGACACCATACAAACCAATATTCGGACACAAGTCAGGCGCGCGAGCCAAGACACATTGGGTCTGCTTTATGAAAGATTTAGACGATGCCCAAGAAAAAGTATAAACTCTCCGACTTCGCCGTTGACGCCCGGCGCCTCATCGACATGCTCGGCACACGTATTCCGTATGTCGGCAAGGACGACAAGACTTATCGCGTCAGCTTCCATGACGAGTGCCTGGGGCTGCACGTTCAGTTCTACCTCTCGACAATGACGGTCGTCGTCCAGAGCCCGCGCCGGTCAACTCCGGTGCTCGTCAAGAAGGGCGCTTCATGGAAGTTCTTCGAGTACGTCGCAGAAAATCTCTACAAATACGTATAACCAACAAAATCAACAACAATGGAAGAAATGCCTCCCTACGGCAACCCTGCCGATGAACAGAAAGCTCAGCTTCGTTTCCGCCTCATCCTCGACATCACAATGACTTTGGTTAACAATGTCGGTGGCAGCGGCAACCCCGATATTTCCCGCCAAGTCGAGCGCATTCCGGCAATAGCCAAGAGGCTCGCCGACGAAACAATTAAGAACCTTTACCCTCCAACAGAATGAAACAGACTACAACGGTCCTGACCGAGATTATTGCCCACATTCTCGGTCGCAAGTATTGGGCCAACATCATACATACCCGCGGCACAGGCAAGTGTGAAATTTCCTCGTTCATCTTCACCTCGAAAGATGCGGCGCTTAGGCACCGTCAGGACCTGGAAGAAACAATGTCTTACAAGTTCGTGGAGACCGTGGCGTTCCGTTCGCGCCACGACTATACCAACTTAACAACTTATGTTCGATAATTCGCATTATCTTCGCGTTATGCTTCAAAAACTCATCACATGGTGGCGCAACCGCCACAACTTCGTGATTATGGACGTGGCCGACTCGTCGGTCACCCTTAGTCGCAATATCTTCCGGCGCATCAAGTCGATGTTGCCGGAAGACTGCGACGTTGCCCGTGTGTTCGTGTTCTATATCCCCGACACCAAGTGTTACGGCTTTCAGGTCAACCCCAACATAGAACAGGAGACACAGTTCGCCACGATACAATACAACGGCAAGCACAAGTGCATCGGCTTCGAGACGCTTAACCCTACCGTCGGGCGCATCTTCTACGACTACGGCATACAGACCTTGCACCCGGTGCGTCTGTCAGTATCCGTGCGTCAGCTTCCAGACAAGTCAACCTACTATCAGATTGAACGACCGCATGTAAACGTTCTGAAAAGAACGCATTGCACCTCTAAAGACAACCAATCGCAATGAAAAGTTTGCTCGGCATAGTGCGTCGCTCTGACGTGATCTTCCGCTCCGACGGTCACTTCGACCTGAAGGCTCGCGTTGTCCGCGCCCTCAACATCACCTCCGGCGATGTGGTGGACATCTTGAGCTCAGTCGGCGGCGAATACTACCTCTATGTCGCCCACCGCTCCACCACCGACGAGAGAGGCCGTTATGAAGCACAATGTTTCCCTTCCAACCGTTCCGGCGCCCTGCATTTCCGCGGGTCGTCGGTTCGCCTGTGTTCGGCCATGCTCGAAGCATGTAACGCTACCGGCCGTGTCGCTCTGGCGTGCGGCGATGTTATTATCGACGACCGGGGCCGGCATCTTCTCCCAATCATCACACGTCTTAACCTCGCAAAGAAATGAATAAGGAACTTAAATACGGCGGCTATACTGCTCGGCCTTCCGACTACGAATGTCAGGACGGCGACCTTGCTACCTCGATTAACCTGCTCAACGAGGACGGCAACATAACGCCTATTCTCCAGCCGAAGGAAGAAATGACCATGCCCGAGGACGGCAAGTATAAGATTGTCTATATCCACGAGACTGCATCCTTCAAGCATTATATTCTCCTTGACTCTGATACGGGCAAACTGCATTGGCGCGACGCAAACGGATATGGCTCAGGCACCGAGATAGGTTATGCTTCTGGCTTCAATCACTGCAACTCTGTCGGCAACACACTCATTGCAATAGGCTCTTATGGCATTGACTATTTCCTTTGGGGAGATAATAAATACACAGCCCTGGGCGATAGGTTGCCCAATATTGATGTGTCTTTTGGTCTTGTCGGACATCCGCGCCTTTACTCCCGTAGCGGCGGCGAGAAGTTTGTTGTCAAGTTCGCCGAGAAGATAAGCAACGGCAATCAATACAACGATTACAGCGACGCCAACAAAACCACCATAACCGAGCAGGTCATGGCCAAGGTCAACAAGTTTATACGCGAGCAGACAATAGACAAGGGCCGCTTCTGCTTCCCCTTCTTCGTGCGCTATGCGTTGAGGCTTTTCGACGGTTCACTCGTTTGTCACTCGGCGCCTATCCTTATGAACCCGACAACCAAGGCGGCTCCTATTGCCTTCGTCGGTGGTTGGCGTGGCTCCGGCGGCTTCGAGGAAGCATACGACTGCGACGTGTTTATGGTTGCGGCCAACCTCGACTATCAGGTGTCGCACAGTGGCGAGTATCATAAGCTCGACAAGTGGAAGGATATAGTGAAGTCTATCGACGTCTTTATCTCCCGTCCTATATACACCTACGACCAGAACGGCAAGATTGACAACTCCCGCGACTCCGACAACTTCGACTCCGTGTTTATCGGCAAGCTCTACCACGACAAGTATCACCGCGGCGGCGCTGTCAACTTCCCGACCACCATAACCAACGACTGCATCTTAGGTCCTATCGACCTGAGCGGCGGCGCAAGCGGCGGTACAAGCGAGTTCCTGAAACACTATATGGAGTGGGACTACAAGCAGATATATGCGTTGTACTTCTCCGCAAACCGTTCTATCCCGGGGTACACTTTCCACTTCGAGGAATATTCCGACAAGAAGGACATTGAGAACCTGGAGAATTGTTCCACCTTCTACCTGCTGCACTCTATCAAGCTCGAAGATGCAAAGGCCACAACCCGCCAGAATGTGCCTATCGAGGACGACTATCTTCAGTCGCTCACTTCACGCGAGGTTATGACCGACGACTATCAGACCCACGACCGGCTTCTGCCTACATCGTCGCAGGTGCATAACTCACGCCTCAACCTCTCGGGCGTCCGGCGTGAACTGTTCAGCGGTTTCAATCCCGCATACCTGTTTGCCTACTGCGACAATTCTCTCTCCGTATGGAAGAAGAAAGATAACTCCAACGAGTTTATTATCCGTGCTCCGTCCGTTTTCTATGGCGACACCAATTTGGAGATAGAAATCTACATCAAGGAGGGAGGCAAAACCATGTCTGTATCTCAGAGGGCAGACACGATGACCTGTGCCACATGGGGCTCCGCTATGCAGTATCCCACAGCGACCGACTTAGAAAATAAAACCAACGGAAAGCGAGAGAAGAAATCTTGGGGCACATACTTTTTCTATCCTAATGTCAACGCCTGCAAGGTTGTTGTGCGAAGCTCCGAAGGTGGCGAAGAAGGTAGCGGAGTATATGGCTCCACTCCCGGCTGCATGGTTTACGACCTCAAGCCGCACGACTTCCTCAACGGCGCCTTCTGTTTCATCGGCTACAATACGGTCCGCACAGTCAATTATACTTCAGGTAGCGTTCCTGAAATCTCTGAACCGTGGTCTTCGTCCTCAATAGTGGACTGCGGCAACAAAGTCTATACCTCGGAAGTCAACAACCCGTTCTTCTTCCCCCTGCTCGGCATTAACACCGTCGGCACCGGCAAGATATTGGGTATCTCCACTGCGGCCAAGGCTCTCAGTGAGGGTCAGTTCGGTCAGTTCCCCCTCTACGCCTTCACCGAGGACGGCGTGTGGGCCATGGAGCTCTCGCCCACCGGCACCTATTCGGCCAAGCAGCCTATCACGCGCGACGTCTGCATCAACGCCCAGGGCATTACTCAGATTGACTCTGCCGTGCTGTTCCCGACCGACCGCGGCATTATGCTTATCCAGGGCTCGCAGACCGAGTGTATTTCTGAGGCTATAAACTCTCAGGCACCGTTCGACCTGACTAAACTCCCTCACCTCGACAAGCTACACGCGATGTTAGGCCACAGCGCCGACACCTGTCTGCCTGTCGTTCCCTTCCTGACTTACATACGCGACTGCCGTATGATTTACGACTATGTGCATCAGCGCATCATCGTGTATAACAAATCATACACCTACGCCTATGTGTGGTCGCTGAAAACAAAGCTCTGGGGCATGATGTTCTCGCGGATCACCGACAATGTGAACTCCTACCCCGAGGCTCTTGCCGTCACCTCCGACGGCAAAATGGTAAACTTCGCCAAGACCGACGGCCAGCCGGTCAAGGGCCTTTTGGTTACACGTCCGCTCAAGCTCGAAGCCCCCGACATTATAAAGACCATCAACACGGTCATTCAACGCGGCAACTTCATGCGCGGCCATGTCCAGAGCGTTCTCTACGGCTCCCGCGACCTTATTCATTGGCACATGGTATGGACCTCGAAAGACCATATCCTGCGCGGCTTCCGCGGCACGGGGTATAAATACTTCCGTATTGCCTTGGTCTGCGGCCTTGATGAAGGCGAGGGCGTCTATGGCGCTTCTATCGACTTCAACCCGCGTCAGACAAACCAACTCCGATAACGTACTACTTCTCATTCTATTGTAATACTTTCAATAGTATCAATGTGAAAGAAGGCCGGGATGCGTGATGCACCTCGGCCTTTGCTTTCTTAGAACATTGATTGTCCCCGTCTCAACGGCTTTCGCCTTCCTAACAGCGCCACCTTCATGCGGCTCTTTAGGGCTTCAAGACGGGCTTGCCAGAATGGTTGTGCCTGGGGATAGGTTACTCCCAACCACTCCACCAGCACCCGGCATACAAAATAGTCGTGTATGATATTCTTTAGCAGTAGCACCGTAGTCCGCGAGAAGTTGACCGGCAGGGTCATTTCTATCTCGTATTGCTCGGGAGCCACCAGAGTATCGTCTAACTTTTCATCGTGTATGCAAGGCGCTTTGGTGTAGGGGTATAAGGCTTCTACACATTCGGCGTGTGCGAGCTCGAACACGCGGGCCACTAAATCTTCGTTGCCGTCCTGCGCTACGTCAAAGACTTGGTGCTTGGCATGTTCGTCCTGTGCGGGCATGATGTCTCCTGACACGAACGTGTAGTTCTCGATGTCGTAGAGTAGTTCCTCACGTTTGAAGGCGAGGGTCGTTTTCAGGGTCTTGTCCTGCTCGCTCAGGCGGCGTTTGAATGGGCAATATCCCATTAGCTACCTGCGGCGGCACGGCGCATAGGACGGCTGCGGCGGCTCACGCTCTTGCGTACATCTTCCAGGGAAACGGCGGCAATACCTACATAGTCGTTGGCGTCGCCCTTGTTGGTTACAAGGTACCAATCGGCTATGGCAACATTGCGAATGTAGTCATGCACGGCTTCGGCGATGCCGGCGGTGGCCGCTTCGTTGAAGTTGCTGGGCATGGTAAGGGTTAACACGAGGTCTTTGTCCGGGCTGATGAGTTTGTTGTCGGTGCTCAGGCCGTTCTCGGTCAGGTATTCGCTGAGCTCGGTCTTGACCTTGGCAAAGGCTTTCTTAATCGAGCGCAGCACCTTGTCCTGGTTTTCCTCGTCGAGCGAGGCGAACATACTTGCCACCTCCTTATAGTTGGTGTCGTTCTGTATCGTTCTACCGCGAAGGTAGCTCTCGTTCATGATGTCATAGAGAAGCTCGTCCATGACAATCGTGGCGGTAACGGTTTTCTTCTGTGCCATTGTAGTGGTTTTATTGAGTTATTAAATCGTGGTCGTGGTTGTAGGGTCAGCTACGGAAGGCTCGGCAGGAGTATTATCCTCACGGTTGGGGCGGCGCGGGCGCTTGCGCGAGTACAGCTTTCGCAATACGTCGTCCATCATGTTTGCGGCTTCGCTCAGATAGCCTTCGGCTTCGGCTTTGTTGGCAAACTTATACCACCGGCCTACAATCGCCGAGATGAAGTATGAGTTCAGCGCGGCCTGTACCGAGTCGTTGAGTACCTGGTCATAGCTGCGCGACACATGTAGCGACACTTCGTAGTCCTTATCCATGGGGCTTGCCTTCTCCAGCATTTCCTTGAGTTGGTCGTTGGAGACTGCCACGGCTTCCTCCCAGAAACGCTGAAGGCTTTTCTGATCCTCGTCCGTGATTAGGATGCGCTCATAGGCTCCCTCGTCGGCGCCGGTCATTTTGTCGCCGGTGAAGGCCGAGGTCTTGGCGACTTCTTCCCATACGCTTTGCTTGTTGACTTTAAGAACGATTGTTGGCATATCAAAAAGAGATAAGTGAGTAAGTTAGCCCGACGCCTATGTATGGCTCGGCGCCGTGGGGCGTCATTCCATAGCCCGCACTGACACCGAGGTGCCAGCGCTTGGGCTTCGAGGGCGGGTGAGTTATGGTTGTAATGGTGGTTCGTGTAAAAGTGTGTATGCTGTCCAGGTTCACATGATAACCGCTTACCCATGCGTGATAGGTGCTGTCCTGATACTCCTTCTGCGTGATAGGGATTACCACCTCCACCGAGTCGGCTTTGGTAGGGAAGATAACTTCCTCACCAACGGTTTTGCTCACGACATTTGTGTCGGGAGCAACGGGTAACCGCTCTGTGACATAGCGCACAACAATACTATCCCTTGCCACAGGAATGTAGTAAGGTATAGTGTCGATGAAGGTCTTGACCTCGGTCTTGATTTCCTGATATTCTTTTTTCAGGCCGTTGCATACCCAGCACATAAGCCAGCCCAGGACCGCGGCGCACACTATCTCAAGCAGCAGGTATAGAAATCCCTTTTTCATACGTCGGCGTATTCGGCTTTTGCGTCGAAGCTCGGGCACGCCTTGGGCGCGAAGTCGCGGTGGCCGTACACTTTGGCGTTGGGATATTTGGCGCGGAGCATCTTCACCAGGCTAAGCAGGGAGGTTTTCTGTGCCTCGCTGCGGGTGTCCATAGGCACCT
>X378_Fat_Sand_Rat__coassemble_35_pt1 | contig 27182 bp, 22 predicted proteins | sample X378_Fat_Sand_Rat__metabat2_low_PE_008 | metagenome-assembled genome bin X378_Fat_Sand_Rat | reverse complement strand
GGGAGACAGATTGCCTAAGTGCGCCAAGCGGCCGAGCAGCGATTCGGGCGAATGGCGCTCGCGCAAGGCGTCCATGGCCAGCGATGCATGACGCTTGCTCAGGCGCACGCCCCCGGAGTCGGTTATGAGGGGGACGTGATGGTATTCGGGAGGCGTAAAGCCCAACAGGCGAGCCAGATAGATTTGCTGGGCGGAGGAGGCGAGCAGGTCGCTGCCGCGCATCACTTCGGTCACGCCCATTTCGCCATCGTCCACAACGACAGCCAATTGGTAGGCCCACGCCCCGTCGGCGCGGCGCAGAACGAAGTCGCCGCACTCCCGGGCAAGATTGATCGTTTGCGGGCCGTAAAGGGCGTCGGTAAACTCGACCTCCTCGTCGCCGACCCAGAGGCGCGTGGCATGTGGTTCCGGCGGCTCTTTTGCGACGCAGGGCATTGCCTCAGGACGGCAATTGCCGGGATAAAGCATGCGGCCGTCGCTAAGGTGCGGGGCCGAGCTGGCGCGCAGGTCGGCACGCGTGCAGGTGCAGGGGTAAGTTCGGCCGGTAGATTTCAGCCTCTCGAGCGCCTCCTCATACCTGTCATGGCGCAGCGACTGGACGCAGTGCTCGTCCCAGTTGAGGCCAAGCCAGCTGAGGTCGTCCTCCAGCTGGCGGGCATACTCGGGGCGCGAGCGCTGCGGGTCCAGGTCCTCGATACGCAAAAGCCAACTGCCGCCGCGGCTGCGAACCGACAGCCACGACAGCAGGGCCGTAAAGAGGTTGCCCAGGTGCATGCGCCCCGTCGGCGACGGTGCAAAGCGGCCGCGAATCAAATTACAGCGCCAGGAGCTTGTCGAGGGTTTCGCGGAGGGTCTCGACGCTCTGGGCGCCTACGAGGCGGAGGTCGGTCTTCTTGCCGTCCTTGAAGAAGAGGATGGTGGGGATGGACATGATGCGATACTTCATGGCCAGGTCGGTTTCCTCGTCGATGTTGTATTTGCCAACTACCACGCGGCCTTCGTATTCCTTGGCCACGGTGTCCACGGCGGGGCTCATGCCTACGCAGGGGCCGCACCAGGTGGCCCAGAAGTCAATCATTACGGGTTTGCCGGATTCGATAATCTCATGGACGTTTGCGTCAGTGAAAGTCATGATTCTAAGGGTTTTAAGGGTTATTCTTCAGTATTTCGTATTGTATGTTCTGTGAGTCGAGCAGGTCGAGGAGATGGCGGTTGACCGGGATGCGGATGGAGGAGTTGAGGTTCACCCCGCGGTTAAGTTTGGGGTCGTAAACGCGGATGCGCAGGTCGCCGAGGTCGGTGTTCGAGGCCTGGCGGTGCTCCTGCAGCAGCGATGCCAGGGTGTCGTTGACGTCGCTGGTGGAGAGTTTCAGGCAGATGCCGCGCACTACGCGACCCTTCATCTCCGACAGCAGCGAGATATTGGTGATGTTGAAGCGCAGCTCCTCGCCCGCATAGCGGCGCTGGTACTTGCCGGTGATGAGTATCTGCTGGCCGGGGGTGCAGAAGCCGTTAAACTGCGCGAAGGTGCGGCCGAACATGCGGAACTCCGACGAGCCAGTCAGGTCCTCCAGCTTCAGGATGCCCCACGGGCCGTTCTTGCCCTGGCGCACCTGGAAGTCCACGACCATGCCGCCGATAAGTATCGGCTTCTCCTCCACGGGGTTGGCCTCCTCCGAGGCAAACTCCTTGATGGGCGTGGTGCCGTGGGTCAGCTCCATGTAATAGGGGTCGAGGGGATGGGCGGAGAGGTACATGCCGACGAGTTCGCGCTCCTTGGCCAGCAATTCGGCCTGAACCCAGGGGACGGCCGACTTGACGGGCGGACGGCCGGAGGTGGAGAGCGCCGGGTCGGCAAAGTCGTCGAAGAGTGACACCTGCTGCTCCTGGCGGTCGCGCTGGTAGAGTTGGCCGTAGTGTATGAGCTGCTCCGAGAAGGTTTCGTCGCGGTTGTTGACCTCGAAGAAGTCCTCGCGCTTGATGTCGGGCGCGAAGCAGTCGAAGGCGCCGGCCATAGCCAGGTTGTCGAGCAGTCGGCGGTTGATGCCGCAGGTCAGGTCCACTCGCTCTACGAAGTCGTAGATATCCTTGAAGGGGCCGTTGGCGTCGCGCTCGGCGATGATGGCGCGGACCACTCCCTCGCCCACTCCCTTGATGGCCGCCATGCCGAAGCGGATGTCGCCCTGGGAGTTCACGCCGAAGTTGGCGAACGATTCGTTGACGTCCGGGCCCTTGACGGTGATCTTCATGGCCTTGCATTCGTCCATGAATCCCGTCAGTTTGGCGTTGTCGTTCTTGTTGCGCGACAGCACGGCGGCCATGTATTCGGCCGGGTAGTTGGCCTTGAGGTATGCGGTCTGGAATGCCACCCACGAGTAGCACGTGGCGTGGCTCTTGTTGAAGGCGTAGGAAGCGAATTTTTCCCAGTCCTTCCATATCTTTTCGAGCGTTTCAGCCTTGTGGCCGTTGGCCTGGCCGCCCTCCATGAACTTGCCCTTCAGATGGTTCATCTTGTCGATGAGCTTCTTGCCCATCGCCTTGCGCAGGGTGTCGCTCTCGCCGCGGGTGAAGTTGGCCAGCAGGCGGCTGAGCAGCATGACCTGCTCCTGATAGACCGTCACGCCGTAGGTGTCCTTCAGATACTTCTCCATCTCGGGGATATCGTAGGTGATGGGGCTGCGGCCATGCTTGCGGGCAATGAAGTCGGGTATGTAGTCCATGGGGCCCGGGCGGTAGAGGGCGTTCATGGCTATGAGGTCCTCGAAGGTGCTCGGCTGGAGCTCGCGGAGGTATTTCTGCATGCCGGCCGACTCAAACTGGAAGGTGCCGACGGTGCGGCCTTCGGAGTAGAGGCGGTAGGTCGCCGGGTCGTCAATCGGTATGTTGGCGATGTCGAGGTCTATGCCTCGGGTCAGCTTGATATTGGCCAGTGCCTCCTTGATGATGCTGAGGGTCTTGAGGCCCAGGAAGTCCATCTTGATGAGGCCGGTGTCCTCGATGACGGAGCCTTCATACTGCGTCACGAGCATCTTGGAGTCCGTTTCCTTATCGTAGGCGATGCTGAGGGGCACCCAGTCGCTGACGGCGTCGCGGCAGATGATGACGCCGCAGGCATGCACGCCGGTGGAGCGCACGTTGCCCTCCAGCTGCAGGGCGTAGCGCAGGGTTTCTTTCACAAGCGGGTTCGGGCTCTCGAGTTCGGGCTTGAACTCGGGAACGTACTCGTAACAGTTCTTGAGGTTGCACTTCAGTTCCTTGCCGTTGACCTCCGGCATGCGCTTGGGCACGAGGTTGGCCAGGCGGTTGCTCTCGGGAAGGGGCAATTGCTCGACGCGGGCCACGTCCTTGATGGCGCTCTTGGCTGCCATGGTGCCGTAAGTGATGATGCGGGCCACCTTCTCGGCGCCGTATTTCTCCGTCACGTAGGCCAGCACGTCCGAGCGGCCGTCGTCGTCGAAGTCGATGTCGATATCGGGGAGCGAGATACGGTCGGGGTTGAGAAAACGTTCGAACAGCAGGTCATACTTGATGGGGTCGATCTGCGTGATGTCCAGGCAGTAGGCCACGGCCGAGCCGGCAGCCGAGCCACGGCCCGGTCCGATGCTCACGCCCCTCTCGCGTCCGGCGGCTATGAAGTCCTGCACGATGAGGAAGTAGCCGGGGAAGCCCATGGTCTTGATGGTGTTGAGCTCGAAGTCGATGCGCTCGATCTGCTCGTCGGTGAGGTTTTCGCCCCAGCGGCGGTGGGCGCCCTGATAGGTCAGGTAGCGGAGGTAGTCGTCGTTGTCGGTGAAGCCGTCGGGCAGCGGGAAGTTGGGCAGAATCGGCTTGTGGTCGATGGTGTACGGCTCGATTTTGCCAAGCAACTCGACGGTGTTGGCCAGCGCCTCGGGCACGTCGCTGAACAGCTCGTTCATCTCGGCCGTGGTCTTCATCCACTCCTGCTTGGTGTAGAGCATGCGCGTCGGGTCGTTGAGGTCGCGGCCCGTCGAGACGCATATCAGGCGGTCGTGGGCTTCGGCGTCCTCCTCGTTGACGAAGTGGACGTCGTTGGTGGCCACGAGTTTGATATTGTGCTTCTTGGCCCAGCCGATAAGAATCTCGTTGACGTTCTGCTGCGCGGGATAAACCTCATGGTTTGCGCGGGGCACGGTGGCCTTATGACGCTGAAGTTCAAGGTAATAGTCGTCGCCAAACTGTTCCTTCCACCAGAGCACCTGCCGTTCGGCCTCCTCCAGTTGTCCGGCCATGATAAGGCGCGGAATCTCGCCGCCCAGGCATGCCGAACAGATGATGAGGCCCTCCTTATGCGCCGCCAGTTGCTTCTTGTCGGTTCGCGGATGGGAGTAGAAGCCCTCGGTCCACGCCTCGCTCACCAGGCGGATGAGGTTGTGGTAGCCCGTCTCGTTCTTGGCCAGGACAATGAGGTGACGGCCGGTGTCCTTCTTGTCGGTGTGAGTGTGCAGGTCCTCGTTGGCCACATACATTTCGCAACCGAAAATCGGCTTGAACGGCTCCTTGCCCTCCTCTTTGCGACCCTTGTTTATTTTGTTGACGTAGTTGAAGTACTCCTTGATGCCGAACATGTTGCCATGGTCGGTGATGGCCAGACCGGGCATGCCGTCGGCCACGGCCTTGTCGACCAGCGCCTTCACCGAGGCCTGCCCGTCAAGTACCGAATATTGTGTATGGACGTGAAGATGAACGAATGGTTGCATAGCTCCCACAAAGGTACGAATTTTTTCCCGAATTCCATCACACTGAGGGTGGGTCAAAATGCAGCAACTTTGTAGGGTCGCGGCCTGCTGCGACCCGCCCTCTTTGTGTAACTATTTGATTCGCAGAGTTAGCGTACGGGTCGCAGCAGGCCGCGACCCTACACGGTAAAGTACAGCTCGGCCTCGACCTTGCGCCGTCGGACCAGCCCGGGCAACTGCTTGCCTCCACGGGCGTGACACCATTTCGCAAACTCCGCCGCAATAGCCGGATCCGACGGATTTGCCCTCACCTTTTTCAGCAAGGTCGACCTGCTGAGCGACCCGAACCCCACGTTGAACGTGAAGCTCAGCAGCGCCGCCTCCTGATTGTCGTTCAACTTCAGTCCTAGCCCCACCAGCTGCTTGCGGAACACCTCCAGGTCCTCCAAAAGCAGCTCTTCGGCCCGCTCGCGGCTGATGATCATCCCCTCGCTTACGCCGACGGTATGCCCGTAGCCGATTGTGAGCACACCCGCAGGACAGTGGTAGGCCTTGAGCCGAAGACCCTCAAACTCCCTGATCAAAGGCGCGGCTATCTGTATGCTCTTATTCATCCTGACCTCCTTTCTTATAGCGGTAGTCGATGCCCAGAAGGGCACCGGCAAAGGTCATGCACTCTCCGAACCCAAGGAGGACGGATTGATGGATGGTACCGGCAGGGTCGAGTATGAAGCCTGCCGTCAGCAGCCCGCATCCGAGGGCTGTTACGCCCAGCGCCGTCAGCAGCTGAACGCGATGATCTCTATTCCTGTTCATAACGCCGCAAAGTTACACCATCCCCGCCCCCTCCGTTGCGACTTTTCATCAATTCTACAGCCCAAATTTGAGGTTTTTACGTTAATTTTCATCAAAACATGCCGGAATACCGAATTTTATCATTAACTTTGCCCAACGGCCCTGCATCAGCCGGGCTGAACTTTAACCTACCGACCCACGGTCTAAGGTCAGTTTTAAACTGTTTCTTAATTGACTATGGACACTAACGAAACCAATAACGGCGCTCAGGAAGAACGCCGCCGCGCCCCCCGGACCAGCTCCATTCTGGCCACCGTGTTCGGCATCTTCATGATATTTGTATACGTGGGCATGGGCATCCTGCTCTTCATCAATTTCTTCCAGTGGGATCCGTCGTTCGACTGGATGCGCTGGGTCGGCGGCTCGCTGCTGATTCTCTACGGCATCTGGCGCGGAATCCGCCAGGCCAAGGGCATAGACTCACGCATGTAATCCTCTCCGCCTCATGAAATTAGCCTCAAAACTCATACCGCTCCTGCTCGCGGCCTTCATCCTCCCCTCCTGCGGCCCCCGCAAGTCGGGCAAGCCCACGCAGAAGGTCGAGACGATGCAGCTGGCCTGTGATGCCTCGTTCGAGAACATCATGGACCAGGAAATCGACGTCTTCGAGTACAGCTACTCCAACTCGCGCCGCCTGGCCAGCGTAATCCCCTACTACGTCTCCGCACAGGCCGCGTTCGACTCCCTGCTCAACGACGACAACTCCATCAAGACCATCGTCGTGGGCCGTCAGCTCAACGCCGACGAGAAGAAGCGCCTGCAGGCCCAGAAGCGCAAGCCCCGCCAGCAGAAGATAGCCGTCGACGCCATAGCCCTGATCGTCAACAACGAGAACCCGCAAGACTTCATCTCCATGAAGGAGCTGCGCGGAATCCTCTCCGGCGACATCACCAAGTGGAGCGACATGTGGCCCACCAAGCTCGACTCCATCCGCGTGGTCTTCGACCAGAACGGCTCCTCGCTCTTCCAGTTTATGCGCGACAGCATCAACGGTGGCAACCCCATCAAGGCCAAGGTCTACGCTGAGAAGAGCAGCCGCGAGGTATTCGCCGCCGTCAGCAAGCGCAAGAACGCCCTCGGCGTGATCGGCGTCAGCTGGATTAGCGTCGACATGGACGGCACCACCATGAGCCGCGAGGAGATGCGCAAGCGCTCCGAGACCAACGACACCACCAACCTTGGCTTCAACCCCGAGATCAAGGTGCTGGCCGTCAGCGGCGACGACTCGCCCCAGGCCTTCAAGCCCTACCAGGCCTACATATTCAACGGCAAGTATCCCCTCTACCGCTCCGTATATATGATCACGACCACCGTGGGCGGCACGCTCAACAACGCCTTCTATGCCTTCGTCACGGGCATGCAGGGCCAGAAGGTAATCCAGCTCACGGGCGTCCTCCCGGCCGTATTCCAGCCCCGTATGGTCAACGTCACGGTCCAGGGCCAGGAGCAATAATTAAACCCAGGCCCTCGTTATCACTCTAATTAAGTAAGAAACAGAATAAACCAAAACATAAGTAACTACCAACCATGAACTTCAAGAGCTTAATGCTTGCCCTGGCCGCTTCGTCGGCACTGTGGGCTTCCGCTCAGACCCAGGGCTACCTCGACGGCATTGAATACTACAAGGCCGACCAGTATGCCAACGCCCAGGAAATCCTCCAGCGCAACCTCAACAACCCCGAGACCGACCGCGCCACGTCCCTCTACTATCTCGGCGCCGTCGACCTCAAGACCGGTTTCAAGGATGCGGCACAGAAGAAATTCAACGAAGGCATCGCAGCCAACCCCAAGGTGGGCCTCAACTACGTTGGCCTCGGCGCCATCGACCTGGCCAACGGCGACCTCAAGGCTGCCCAGGCCCAGTTCAAGGCTGCCACCAAGGCCGAGAACAAGGCTCCCGTACTCGTGGCCATCGCCCGCGCTTACTACGAGGCCGACCCCGTAGCCTACGCCAAGGAGTATGAATCCTACATGAAGAAGGCCACCGACAAGGACAAGAAGTGCCCCGACATCTATATCATGAACGGCGACAAGTATCGCGACGAAGCCATCGCCAGCGGCGACGCCAATTCGCCCATCATCGGCAAGGCCGCCGAGGAATACAGCATGGCCCAGTACTTCGACCCCGAAAACCCCGCCGCCTACGTCAAGTATTCCAAGCTCTTCGCCAAGCTCAATCCCCCCTACTCCATCGGTAAGCTCCAGGAGCTCCTCTCCCAGAAGCCCAACTCCGCTCTGGCCCAGCGCGAACTCGCCGAGCGCTACTACGACTCCGACCAGTGGACCAAGGCTGCCGAGCAGTATGGCAAGTACATCGAGAACCCCAACCACTTCCTGCAGGACGAAGAGCGCTACGCCGTGCTCCTCTACACCGGCGGCAACTACCAGAAGAGCCTCGAAGTAGCCAAGGCCGGCCTGGCCAAGAACCCCAACTCGGCCCAGATGAAGCGCATGGTCATGCTCGACGAGTTTGAACTCGGCAACTACGAAGCCGCCAAGGCCGCTGCCGAAGACTTCTTCACGCTCAACAACGTACGCTTCACCCGCACCGACTACAACACCTACGCCAACACCCTGGCCAAGCTCGGCGACTACGACGGACAGATCCAGGCCCTCGAGAAGGCCGTAGAGATCAACCCCGACAACGTCGACGTGCTCCGCGACCTTACCTACGCCCTGACCAACGCCGGCAGCCGCGCCTATCGCGACGACAAGAACGCCGAGGCCCTGGCCGACTACAAGAGGGCCATCGCCTGCGGCGAGAAGGTTGTCGAGGCCGGTGGCGACGCACAGGATATCAACCTCCTTGGCCGCAACTACTACAACGCTGCCAACGTCAGCCCCGAGGATGCCCCCGACCGCGCCGAACTCGTGGCCAAGGGCCTCCAGGTCCTCAAGCCCATCAGCACCGAAGGCCGCCAGCAGGTCAACGCCCTGCGCACCATCATGCAGCTCGAGTTCCTCGGCGCCGGCAATAAGTCCTCCGAAGCCGTCAAGGACGCTTGCCAGAAGCTCATCGACGCCATGAACGCCAATCCCGAGAACGCCACCAAGAATGCCACATACTATCGTCAGGCATACGCCTACATGGCCAACTACTACCTGGAGAACGGCGACAAGGCCATGGCCCGCGAGTGTCTCGAGAACGCTCTGAAGTACGATCCCGACAACGAGGGCATCAAGGAAGTCCTCAAGGTCCTCTAATTCCGGATTTCCGCTATACGAATATCGGCTTGAACCCTGCGGTTCAGGCCGATATTTTTGTTTTTGCACACTTTTCCGCAAAATGGGTAGATTAATCACGATTTTTGGCTCATAGGTGTCAAATTTTTGTGACAAATTTGCAATATGGAAACACTACAGGCAACGCAAATCGGTGGAGAAAACCCTCTTGACGGCGCGAAAGAGATGCGCCTCGTTGAGGTAACCATCACGGATGGCGACTCCGCCCTGGCCAATGCCAACCACGTTGACCTGGACCACTGCCGCATCGACGGCCGCTTCGCTCTCTGGCACAGCCGCAACATCCGCCTCTCCCACTGCCACTTCTCCTCCGACGCCTCCTCACCCCTCTGGTACGTCCGCCAGATGCGACTCACCGATTCCGTGGTCGACGCTCCCCGCGCCATGCGCGAAATCTCCAACATCACCCTCGACAACGTCAACCTCCGCCACGCCCCACAGGCCCTATGGCACTGCCAGCGCGTGCGCCTCAAGGACGTGGTGTCCGACGACGGCGACTACCTCCTGATGCACAGCAACGACGTCACCGCCCGCGACATCAACCTCCGCGGCGACGGCGCCCTCCAGTATTGCAGCAACCTCGCCGTGCGCAACTCCCGCATCGACTCCCACCATGCCCTCTGGGAGGCCGACGGCGTCACCGTTTACAACACCGAGCTCCGCGGCGACTTTATCGGCTGGCACTCGCGCAACCTGCGCCTCGTAGGCTGCCACATCGCCGGTCGGCGCCCCCTATGCTTCGCCAGCGGCCTGATTCTGGAGAAGTGCACCATGGACCCCTCCTGCACACACGCCTTCGAGGGCTCACGCCTCCACGCCCAGATCATGGGCTCCATCCCCTCGGTCCGCAACCCCCTCAGCGGCACCATCCGCGCCTACTCCATCGGCGAACTGGTCATCGCCCCCAACTCCGACTGCCAGATCATTACCGAGAAGTGAAAAATTTTGCGTAACTTCGCAAAATGAATCCCACGTTTCTCACCCAACGCTCCCGCGAGACCATCGGCTGGGTCGATGCGCTCCGCGTCATCGCCGTATTCCTCGTGGTCTTCGCCCACTGCTGCGACGCCTTCGTCGGCTCGTTCGACACCGACAAGCGCATGTTCCTCACCGGCGTCTTCACCGGCTCCCTCACCCGCCCATGCGTCCCCCTGTTCGTCATGATGACGGGCGTACTGCTGCTGCCGCTTCCCCGCGAGATGTCGCTCGGCCAGTTCTGGCGCAAGCGCATCGGCCGCATCCTCAAGCCCCTCATCTTCTGGTCCATAGTCCTCCCCATCGCCTTCTGGGCCTACTTCTCCACCATCGGCGCCTCCTCGGCCAACCCCATGCTCAAGCCAGGGGAGTACGACGGCGCCTCGCTGCTCAACAAGCTCTACACCTGGGTGTTCAACTTCAATTTCGACACCGTCCCCCTCTGGTACCTCTACATGCTCATGGGCCTCTACCTGGTCATGCCCCTGCTCGGCGCCTGGCTCGACCGCGCCTCCCGTCGTGAAGTCCGCCTGCTGCTGATGGCCTGGGGCGTATCGCTCTTCATCCCCTACCTGACCCTGCTCGCACCCCTGCTCGGCTACCAGGGCAACTGGGGCAACATGGGCCTCCTGGGCGTCTGCGACTGGAACGCCTTCGGCACCTTCTACTACGTCAGCGGCTTCCCCGGCTACCTACTCCTGGCCTACTACCTGACCCGCTGGCCCGTGCAGTGGTCCTGGGGCAAGATGTGGGCCGTCTGCATCCCCCTCTTCGCCGTCGGCTACGCCATCACCTCCCTGGGCTACGTCTGGTTCCAGCAACTATTCCCCGGCGACTACGCCTACCTCGAGATAGTCTGGCTCTTCTGCGGCATCAACGTCATGATGATGACCATTCCTGTCTTCCTCATCGTCCAGAAAGCCAACTGGCCCGCGCGCCCCTGGCTCACCCGCCTCGCCATGCTCGCCTTCGGCATCTACCTCTGCCACTTCTTCTTCGTCTTCCTCGCCTTCGACCTCCTCAATATCAGTTGGCTCAACCCCGTCCTCCGCATCCTCCTCGAATCGGCCGTTGTCTTCCTCCTCAGCTGGTTAGTTTGCCGCCTCTTCGCCCGCATCCCCCTCCTCCGCCCCTTCATCCGCTAACCCGCCCCCGCAAAAAAAGGCCTTGGCTGACCGACGACGGGGAGCCAAGGCGATGCTCCCTGCACCGCGTAGCAACTCCACGTTTCCTCGCCGAGGGCGAGGACTGCCTCACACTCCGTGTTGCGTAGCATTTCATAGCGTGATCGCTCAGCATGCGCGATAACCCCCATACCCCATCTCATCCCCAATAAATAACTCTGAAAAACGGAGTCGCAAAAGACATTAGTAAAGCCCTGAATGCTCAGGGCTTTACTAAGAGGAATATTCTTAAGACTTATTCTAATATTGTTTTATCGTATAGACCAAAGAATTCTCCCCATCGGTGGATTTTAAGGTGACTGTTGCCGTTCGTGCTTTTCCTGTATCATTGATATCTACATTCTCGACATCTACATATCCATCAGTATAGCCGTTTGCACCATTCCATCTAAAGTCCACGGTGAACCATTCCGGTTGGTCGCCATAATCCGTAATACATTCGATTTCTCCGGGATGATAAGAAGTTTTGAATCTAAACTGCCGATGATTTCCTGTCCCGGGATTAGAGGGAAACTCTCCAGTAGTACTCCAAGATTCACGCCAATTCTCTATATATTTATGCCAGTCCTGTTTAACACTGATTTGTATGTCCTCATTTATACCAATTGAGGATGATACTTTTATAATATCTGTCCTTTCTTCTCTAAAGGGATTTTCGGAAACTACTATTTTGAGTCGGTTATCACTAATTGATACTTTTGTCCAGTCCGAATGAGAGAATTCCAAAGTTTCCAGACAATTTGATTCAATGGGTATGTAGTAACTGTCTCCTTGCCATGGAACGTTGGAAAGTTCGCTTGCATCGCCTATTTTAACATACGGTTCAAACCCTAAGTATTCCACATTTATGACACGCTCTTTATTGTATGCAGTGCTTATTTTAACCGTACATTTTTTAGGACCGGAGTTCATTTTGTCAACTGTGATTGCTATTCCATTATACAAGAATGGCTCATTAAGAGATGACACCTTAGAGACTTTACACCATGATTCCGACGCTTCTACATCGAACAAAACGATATTGCTGTTTTTAAACCAGATTGTATGAGTTTGCCCCTCGCCGTTGAAGCTATAATTGGTTGAATCAATGCTTATATCTTGATCCAGGCCCTTGAAGGGTTCCTGATACTTCACCTCGGCACCGATAATGAGGTTGCCGGTAGTGAGAATGTTATCCACCACATAGATTCTGTAGTATTTCTGCTTGTAGGAATCATATGCAACATAGCCGTGGCCCGGGATAACGCTGACCTGGCGAGCCCAGCCCGATTTGGGGATGTTGGTGACATTCCCCAGACCCTTAACGGCACCGACTGATGCGAAATAGACTTCGCCGCTTCCGCAGAAATTTTCGTCGTCTATATAGATGTTGCCGAGCCAGGTACGCCCGTTGTCGTAGTTGCGCATCGACAGGGTTATGGTCCCCTCCGGGTCTGCAACCTCTACGTCAGGCTTGATTTGGGAGCCGTTGTCCGGATCCGGGTCATCCGAGGAGCACGACGTCAGCGGGACTGCCGTGACCGACAGGAGGACACAAAGCGAAAAAAGTAATTTTTTCATAGTGATTGGTTGTTTGTGAAGTCCTTCCCGCTCACCAAAAGAAGGGTTGTTAAATAACAGAGCGTGAGAGCCATACCTATTGCCCGTTCTGCTATCAGAGGCCTTCGCATTGCCCGAATGAGTAGAACGAGCAAACGACGAAGCCTCACGCAGATATATGAATATTAACCATAATGCCGCTCTCGCGTCATATATGGGAATAAACATACCTACAAGGCATCTACCGTTTGCTGCATCCTTGACTCATTCTGAAGTTTGCGAAGTTTCTGATAGCCAAGAAAGAGCGTCAGTAAACGCTTTTCATAATGTCCTTGTCGCAGCCGAAGCCTTGACAAAATTTGCTGAAAGTCCTACCGGGAAGCCCAGCGACCCTCAACGATGGCAAAGTTAAGCAAATCCCCCTCCTCCTCCAAATTTTTCCCAAACTATTTTAACCAAAATTCAGTCTCTCCCCCCAGCGCTGCGTAGCTACTCCCCGTTTCCTCGCCAAGGGCGAGGAGTGCCTCAAAAATGATGAATCCGCTAAAGAATTTTGGTGTTGCTCAGGTTTTTAACCTGTCCACACCCCCAGGCGTTTCGCTCAAAAGTAGCAACTCCCGCCTCAATTCCGCCCTATCTTTGCCCCCGCTATGCAACCCGACCGCCTCCACCTCTACACCCACGCCTTCCGCCGTTGGCTCGCCACCAACTACCCCGACCTCCCCGTCGACATGGGCTGCCCCTTCCCCTCCGCCCTCATCTCCTCCCTCGAAATCCAACGCCAGCGCCTTCACCGCAATGCCGTCCGCGTCCTCATCAACGACCCCGGCAATAGCCTGACCCGCTGGCTCGTCCTATACATCCTCTACCTCCGCGATCTCGAACCGACCCTCCACTGGGCCGAGCCCGTCCTCCAGTTCCATACCCGCGACGAAGCCGACGCCATCCTCCACAACCTCAGGCCCTCCGACATGCCTGACAAAAACTTCCGCCGCCAGTTCTTCATCAGCCCAGCCCGTCGCCCCTTCGCCGCCCACGGCCGCAGCGCCTCCCTCGTCGCCGCCTTCAACACCACCGCCTCAACCCGCCCCGGCGACCGGTTCCCCGAAACCCTCTCATGCCTAACCGGCATGGTCCCCCACCGCAACTCCCTCGTCATCTACACCGGCAACATCCGCCGCCGCACCCGCCACTTCTCCAAACTATATAACGCATCCCGCACCGCGGATTCCCCCTACCTAATCTACGACCACCTCCACCCCGAGCAAGTCTTCGACTCCCTACAGTCCCTCTTCCGCGCCGACCGCGGCTCCCCCGCCCGCGTCCTCCACCCGCCCAACGCCGTACCCTCAAACTCTGTAGGGACGCTCGGCCCGAGCGTCCTATCCCCTCCAAAAATCATCCTTTTCCGGCCGCTAAGAGTAGTGGCCTAAGCGGGCCGTCAGCCCCCGCACCCAAAGCGCTGACAAGCGTACATTGACATTTTGGAAATCGCCTCCTCAATCGTAGGGTCGCGGCATGCCGCGGCCGTGCGACAAGGTTACCCTCGGCGGGAAGGCCGCGGCATGCCGCGACCCTACTATCCCCCCGCAAAAAAAGCCTTGGCTGACCGACGACGGGGAGCCAAGGCGTTGGGACTATAGTACAGGTGTGTTTATTCCTCGAGGGTCTGGTTCCAGAGGATCGGGACGTTCTTCAGGGTGACGGCACCGCGGTTTATGTCTCCGTAGGTGTAGACCATAAACTTGACCTGCGCCATCGTCTCCTCCGAGAGCTTCACGTCCTGGAACTGATGGTCTTTGGCGTCAATCTTGATGATCACGGGGATGCCCTCCATCACGTCGCACTTCTGCGAGCCGCTGGAGTACTTGGTGTAGAGCTTGCCGCTCTTGCCGATGGCCATCATCTTCTCGCCATTCATGCTGCCTATGTCTATCTTGCTGACATTGATCTTGGGCGTAACCTTCAGCGCAATCCAGCAGTTGCCGTAGTTCTCGTTGACCGGCGTCCCGTAGAGCCCGAGGAATTCGATGTCGAGCACGTTCTCAAGCTCGTTGACCATGGTGGCTCCCGAGTTGAGGGTCACGGCCTGAGGTGTGTTCTTCGTGTCAGAAGTGATTGTTGTGGTCTTGGCTTTGGCCTGCTCGCCGTTGAGGGTCTTGTCTACCTTCTCAACCACCTTGCCGGCCTTCTTGAGAAGACCGCCGAGGCTTTGAGCGCTGGCTGCGGGTGCTCCGAAGAGCATTGCGGAGGCGAGGATGATTCCTCCGATTTGTGAAAGTTTCATGTCTGATGAATTGTTAAGAGTTAATTTCGACAGCAAAGATATGATTTGCCGTGTCACAAACCACTCCCAAAGGGTACAAATCGCACTCCTAAAGCGTAAACCCGTACTCCTGATTCGTAAAATTATACTCCTAAAGCGTAAATTCCGCTATTAATCAACTCGTTGCGAGTTATCGCGAAATTCGGTCGGCGTGACTCCCTTGAGCTTCGCAAAGATGCGATAGAAGGCCGAAAGGGAGTTGAATCCGCTGTCGTGCGCGATGCTGTCGAGCGGTGCGCGGGTTGTCCGCAGCAACGAGCAAGCCTCCTCGATGCGCAGACGGTTGACGTAGTCGAAGAAGGTAGCCCCCTGCTGGCGGTTGAACCAGTTGCTGACATACGTGCGGTTGCTGTGGATCTGCGCCGCCACGTCCGACAGTTTCAGCCGCGGGTTCAGGTACGCCTTCCTGACCATCATCAGGTGCTCGATCCGGATGCCTATCTCCGACGCATCGGCTGCCGGCTCCTCCTTGGGCAACTCCTGCAGCTCCGAGATCACCGACTCATGGCGATAGAGGAAGTAGCAGATAAACATCCAGGCCACCATCGAGCTGATCATGTAGGCGCTCTCGAGCGGGAAGCTGACAAACAGACTGTTGAACGTCCAGAGAACGATCAGGCCGATGAACACCAGCAGGATGGTCCTCAGCCAATTGAGATTGATGTTCTCCGTGTATGAGAAGGTCTCGCGCAGATGGCGGTGGAAGCGCGGAATCGCCACGAAGGTCCAGACGGCATAAAAGAAGCCGTAGGCGGCCGCCCACGCCACCTCGATGTCATAAAAGAGCTCGTTGTGGGTCACGATGAGTAGCACCGGGAGCACAACAAAGGGCAGCTCCCCAACGACGCCCCGGCGCCACGTCAGCGTCCCGGGCTCGCAAAGCTCCCGCAGCACAAAGGCGTAGAGCGGCACGGCGACCATGTCGAGTGCCGTCACGACGACCCACTCCCAATGCTCGCCATACGACTCGTTCTCCATGAAGAAGATATCCTTGATGCAACCCGCGCAGAGCACGGCCATCAGCACCGTCACCAGCCGCCACAGCCGGTCGCGCCCATGGAAGGCAAAGAGCCACGCCATCATGCCGTAAAACATGGTGCAGAGCCCGTAGATGTAAAAAATCAGTCCCTCCTTCATAGCTTGATATGCGACAGCAGGTCTTTTTGGATTACGGAACGCAGGTTAAGCAGCAGATAGCAGCCGCAACCGGCGACTCCCGACGCCACGATGGCAATCCACGGGTTGGCGATGACCTCCACCAGCCACCAGGCCGGAACGAGTGCCAGCGCCGCAACGACGACGTAAGGCCCCAGATCGCGGACATAGAGCCAGAAGGAGCGCCCCGTGCATCCCGCGGCCATCTGAAGCGCGACCACCAAGGTGATGAACGAGGCCGCTATCTGCCCCCAGAGCATCCACTCCAGTCCGCGAGGGTCGGCCAGCCACGGGAAGCAGGCGAAGAGGGCCAGGAGCGCGGCGCCGTCGCGCAGGGCCTCGCTCCATACGAGCAGGCGCGAGTGGCCCACGGCCAGGATGAAGTTGGTGTACAGTCCGCCGAGCACCACCATGATGCCCCTCAGCATCAGTAGCTGGAAGAGGATGATGGCGGGATCCCACTTGCTGCCGAACAGGGCGTGGAATATCGGCGCGGCGGCCACCATGAGCCATCCGAAGCCGAAGAACACGACGTAGGCCGTCGCGCGATGCATCTTGCCGCAAAGGCGCCCGAGCCGCTCCGGCTGGTCCTGGACGGCGCTCAGCGCGGGCAGGAACGACTGGGTCAGCACCCCGCAGAGCGACGCCGTCGGCATCTTGCTCCACTTGTCGGCCTGCGTGTAGTAGCCCAGCGGCCGCATGCCCAACCTGTGGCCGATAAAGAAGGAATATATGTTCTGGAATATGACGTTGAGCAGGGTCTGGAGCATGATGCCCGACCCGACGGCGAAGAAGCCGCGCAGTATCTTCAGCGAGCAGACCATCATCGGCCGCCAGCGCACCATCAGCCAGAGCAACAGGCTCTTGGCGCCGGCCGTGACGACCGACTGCCAGACCAGCGCCCAGGCGTCGCGACGCTCGAAGGCGAGCCAGATGCCCACACCGGCGCCGATAAGAAGTCCGACGGTGTTGGCAACCGCTACCGGCTTGACATTCATCTGTTTGACCAGACGGTTGGTCTGCACGATGCCCGCGGCGTTAAGTATGAAGGTGAGGAACATGACGCGGCCCAGCATGACGAGCCGCTCCTCCCCCTGAAACCAGTCGGCGATAAGCGGCGCGCAAAACCAGAGAACCACGTAAAGCCCGACGGCCATCAGCATGTTAAACCAGAAGACGGTGCTGTAATCCCGTTCGGTCGGCTCCTTGCGCTGGATAAGCGCCGAAGCGAAACCGCTGTCGACAAAGAGGTTGGCGAAGGCCTGGAACACCAGCACGGCGCCAACCAGGCCGAACTCCGAGGGCGAGATGAGCCGGGCCAGTATGATGCCCGTCAGGGCATATATGACCTGCGTGGAGAGCCGCTCGACGACGCTCCACTTCACGGACCGGGCCGTCCGCTGCCTCAGAGTCGGTTCCTCATTCATTCAATCGGCTGAATGGCAATGCCCGTGGCATGCTTCTTGAGCTCGGGAGAGCCGAGATAGTAGACGGTGCCCGAGCCCATGCCGGTGATGCTCAGCTTTTTGCCGGCGTCCACGCCCACTGTGCCGGTGCCGGTCAGTTTGACGCTCGCCTCGGGCGTCTGCAGCTGGTCGGCTTGAATCACTCCGGCGCCCAGGACGGTATACGACGCCTTGTGCGACGCCGTGCCGCTCAGGGCTATGATGCCGTGGCCGGCCGCAGCCTGCGCGTTGACGCGTCCGCACTTGATGTTGCGGGCCGAAAGGCGCCCGTTGCCGGTCAGACGGGCCGTGAATTCGGGCACTTCCGTCGCAGCAAGCACACGAACCGTGCTGTCGCCGTCGTAATGCACCTTGGTCAGATAGGTGGAATAAACCTTGACGCGTGGGAGCACCGAGGGCCATTCCTTGACGTCGGTCGGCTTCTTGAGGGCCAGTTTCAGCTTCTTGCCCGATATTTTGGCCTCAACCCAGGGCACCATGGTTGCGTCGGGAGCCACGATCTGGACTATGCCGGCCGAGTCGGCCGAACTAACGTAGTCCACATTGAGAGGGCCTATGACGTTGAGTTCCATAAACTCGCCGACTTTCATCATTTCGAAGCGTTCGGCGCGGGCGGTCAGCAAGGCAAGTGCGATGATTGGAATAAGCAGTAATCTTTTCATTGTGATTGCGATATTACGAATAAATCTCTTCTTCTATCTGGTTCAATAAGGAAAGTAATGTGTCGGGGTCGGGCGTCTGGAGCAGCTTGATGCGCGTCTGGCGGAAATTGGGAATCCTCTTGAGCAGCGGAGTGACGGCCAGATGACGGCGTATGTGGAGGATGCCGCGAATCGGGTCAATCCTTTCGACGCTCTCGTTAATCTGACGGCGCAGCAGGGCGAAGGCCTCATGCACTCCCACCGGCTCGCGACCGGTCAGTTCCGCGAAAATCCAGGGAGCGCCAATCGATGCGCGGCCAACCATCACGCCGTCCACGCCATACTTGTCGAAGGCGTCCCGGACCTGCTGGCGCGTCGAGATGTCGCCGTTGCCGATGACGGGGATGTGCAGCCGCGGGTTTTCCTTCACACGGGCTATCATCTCCCAGTCGGCCTCGCCGGTGTACATCTGCGAGCGGGTGCGTCCGTGGACGGTCAGTGCCTGTATGCCGCAGTCCTGCAGTTGCTCGGCCAGTTCCACGATGATTTTGTGGTCATGGTCCCAGCCCAGGCGAGTCTTGACGGTGACGGGCACGGGGACGGCGTCGACCACGGCGCGGGTTATCTCGAGCATCTTGGGGACGTCGCGGAGCATTCCGGCCCCGGCGCCCTTGCCGGCCACCTTCTTCACGGGGCAGCCGAAGTTGATGTCGAGTATGTCGGGCTGCGCCTCCATGGCCATCTGCGCGGCTTGGGCCATGACGTCCGGCTCGCGGCCGTAAATCTGGATGGCCACGGGCCGCTCGCGCGGGTCGATGGATAGCTTGCGGGTTGTGGCCGCGATGTTGCGTATCAGGGCGTCGGCGCTGACAAACTCGGTGTAGACCATGTCGGCCCCCGACTCCTTGGCTATGAGGCGGAAGGAGCGGTCGGTGACGTCCTCCATCGGGGCGAGCATCACGGGCCGTGGGCCGAGGTCTACGTTGTCTATCTTCATAGCGTGATGCTTTCGGCCCGGATGTTTTTGGAGAGGAACAGCGAGCCCATTTCGGAGAACTTCTCGGCGCTCTCCGTGGTCAGGTAGCGGCACGTGGCCGAGCGGCTGATGCGTGCCTCCATGTCGGGGTGGCGGCGCAGGTAGTCGCGCAGCGATTCGGCCACAATGCGTCCTTGCGGCACAATCTTGACCTCCGGGGGTACGGCGCGCGTAATCTTCTGCAGCAGCAACGGATAGTGGGTGCAGCCGAGCAGGACGGTGTCGATTTTCGGGTCGGCATGCAGCAGCAGGTCGACGTACTTCTCCACGAAGTAGTCGGCGCCGGGGCCGTCGGCCTCGCGATTTTCCACCAACGGCACCCACATGGGACACTCCTGGCCGGTGACGCGGAAGTCGGGATAGAGCTTGCCCACCTCCAGGTCGTAGCTCTTGGAGCGGATGGTGCCGGGAGTGCCGAACACGCCGATATGGCCCGACGGACTGAGCTGCCCGAGCGCCTCCACAGTGGGGCGGATTACGCCGAGCACCCTGCGGTCCGGGTCCAGGCGCGGTATGTCGTGCTGCTGGATGGTGCGCAAGGCCTTGGCCGACGCGGTGTTGCAGCCCAGGATGACCAGGTGGCACCCCAGCTCGAAGAGCCGGGTGACGGCCTGGAGCGTAAACTGATACACCACCTCGAACGAGCGTGTGCCGTAGGGGGCGCGGGCGTTATCGCCCAGATAGAGGTAGTCGTACTCGGGCATGAGGCGTCGCATCCCCTCCAGGATGGTCAGGCCGCCATAGCCCGAGTCGAATATACCGATAGGACCCGGAACGGAAGCGGGCGTCAGGCTCACTTTTTCTCCTGATTCTTGAGGAGGTCGCGAATCTCGGTGAGCAGTACCTCTTCCTTGGTGGGTTCGGGAGCGGGTTCGGGCTTGGCCTCTTCCTGCTTCTTGAACTTCATGATGAAGCGCAGGGCCACGAAGATACAGAAGGCGATGATGAGGAAGTCGACGATGTTCTGGATGAACATGCCGTAGTTGAGGGTGACGGCCTCCTTGACAATCTCGCCGTTCTCCAGAACGGGCTCAGCCAGGGTGGCCTTCAGCTCGCTGAAGTTGACACCACCGGTGCATACGCCTACCAGCGGCATGATGATGTCGTTGACCATCGAGGAAACGATCTGGCCGAACGCGCCGCCGATGATAACGCCGACTGCCATGTCGACGACATTGCCCTTCATGGCAAAGTCCTTGAAATCAGATAAGAAGCTCATGTCTTTTAGTATGGGGTTTAAGAGTTTAGAAGTTTAAAAGTTTATGGTCGGACATGTCGGACAGGTCGGACGTTATTTCTGGCTCCACTGCTTCATGAAGCTGTCCTTGAAGCCGAGGAAGTAGAGCACGCCGTCGAGGCCGATGGTGCTGAGGCTCTGCTCGGCGGTGGCCTTCACTTTGGGCTTGGCGTGGAAGGCGATGCCGAGGCCGGCGGTGGCGAGCATCGGCAGGTCGTTGGCGCCGTCGCCCACGGCGATGGTCTGGGCGATGTTGACGTTCTCCACCTGTGCCAGCAGCTTGAGCAGCTCGGCCTTGCGGCGGCCGTCGACCACGTCGCCCACGTAGCGGCCGGTCAGCTTGCCGTCGTCGTCCACCTCCAGTTCGTTGGCGTAGACATAGTCGAAGCCGTACTTCTGGCGCAGGTAGTTGCCGAAGTAGGTGAAGCCGCCGGAGAGGATGGCGGTCTTGTAGCCCGCGCGCTTCAGCACGGTCATCATTCGCTCGAGGCCCTCGGTGATGGGCAGGTTTTCGGCGATGTCCTGCATCACGCTGACATCCAACCCCTTCAGCAGGGCCACGCGCTCCTTGAAGCTCTCGATGAAGTCGATTTCGCCACGCATGGCGCGCTCGGTGATCTCCTTGACCTGGTCGCCGACGCCGGCGCGGATGGCCAGTTCGTCGATAACCTCGGTCTCGATGAGCGTCGAGTCCATATCGAAGCAGATGAGGCGGCGGGTGCGGCGGAACACGTTGTCCTCCTGGAAGGAGATATCGACGTCGTTGTCGGAGGCAATCTCCAGGAAGCGGCGCGACAGTTGGCTGCGGTCCTGCGGATTGCCGCGCACGGCCATCTCGATACACATCTTGCGCTGCTTGTCCTCCTCGTCGGTCGGATGGAGGCTCACGCGGCCCGTCAGACGCTTGATATTCTCGATGTTGAGGTTCTCGCGGGCCACTTCGTTGGTCAGCTTCGCGATATGGTCGGCCGTCAGTGTGCGGCCCAGCATGGTGATGATCCAGCGGCTCTTGCCCTGCATGGATACCCACTCCTCATAGTCGTCTTCAGCGATGGGCGAGAAGCGGATGATGAGGTTCAGCTCGGCGGTCTTGAACAACAGTTCCTTCATAATCTCGCCGGAGACGTTGGAGTCGGTCTTGATAAGGATTCCGAGCGAGAGATAGTGGTGGATGGTGCTCTGGCCTACGTCGAGGATCTGCGCCTTGTGGCGGCCGAGAATTTTGGTTATCGCCGAGGTAACCCCGGGACGGTCCACACCCGTTATGTTGATGAGGATGATTTCGAGATGCGGTTCTTTCATTTTGGTCAGTGTGTCAGATGGTAGGTTATGAGGCCCGACATCGGGCGTCGTTCGATTTTGGTTATGTTAAGCTCAGGCGGTGCAGCCTGGCGGATTTCCGGTTCGAAGGCCGAGGCCACGCCGCCGGTCAGGGCAACGTCGCTGCAGCCGTAGCTTCCGGCCACTTCGCGGAAAAAGCGCTGGAACTCCTCAGTTATAACACCTGAAAGCGTCGCTTTGTGCTCCAGCATGAAGGGGACAAGCGAGGCGAGGAAGGCGTTGGCGCGCGGCTGGGCGTAGACACGATGGAGAATGGCGGTGTAATCCATGCCGAGCCATTGCTCCAGCTCCCTGCGGAGGTCGACCCGCCCGCGATATACTGCGCGGAGCAGCGAGCGGCCCAGGGAGGCGCCGCTCCCCTCGTCGCCAAGGATGTAGCCGAGCGGGGCGACGTTGGCGGTGATTTCGCGGCCGTCGTAGAGACCGGAGTTGCTCCCCGTGCCGAGGATGCAGGCCACTCCCGGCTGGTCGCCGAGCAGCGAACGGGCCGCGGCGAGCAGGTCGGAGGCCACTTCGGCGTCGGGTCGGCCGAGCGCCTGGCGCACCTTGTCGCACACCTCCAGGCTGACGCATCCGGCGCCGTAATAATGGACCTCATCGGCCTCTTCCGGGACGTGTCGGCTGAGGCTTTCGCACAGTTCATCGGCGCTGGAATGCAGCGCGTTGACCCCGTCGGTCACCCACTCGCGCGGCTGCCCGTCGGAGCCGAGGGCACACCAGTGCACCTTGCTGCTCCCTGCGTCGACAATCAGTTTCATAGCCATTATCCCGCAAATTTACGCAATTTTCCGCATATATCTTCCTTTGTAACGCGAAAATGTTCCCAAAACCAACGCCATCAAAACCCGCGCCACCCACTGTAGGGACGCACGGCTCGTGCGTCCTATCCCAGCAAAACCCCACTTCGGGGATAGGACGCTCGGGCCGAGCGTCCCTACGTAAGTGCGTGGGTCAGAGGGGGAGTTTGGCGGTGGTGGAGGGGAGGCGGAGGAGGATGAGGCCGGAGGGCCAGGCGGAGGCGTCGAGGGTGTTGAGGCCGGCCTGCAGGGGGAGGCGGGCAATCAGCTGGCCGCTGACGGTCCAGGCCTCTACGGTTGCGGCAGAGGGGAGGACGACGCATATCTGCCGACCGGGCTCGAGCCAGGCCTTCTCGCCGGAGGCCTCGATGGCGTCGATGCCGCTCTCGCCCAGGGCGGCCTTGAGGCCGGCGTAGGTGTCGAGTTTGCCGTAGCCGGCCTGGTTGTTGGGCACGGCGCCGGTGTTGGCGTCCTGCCTGGAGGTCTTTTGGATGATTTCGCGCACTCCGTCGGGCGTCAGAGTCGGGTCGGCCTGTAGCCAGAGGGCCACGGTGCCTGTCACCACGGGCGACGCCATGGAGGTGCCCAGATTGAGGTCGTAGTAGTAGGCATTGCCGTCGCCATCCACCGTGCGGCCAACGAGCTGGTTGAAATTGTCCTCCGAATAGCCGCTGTAGCGCTTGTTGATGGCGGAGACCACCAGCGCACCGGGGGCCACCACGTCGGGCTTGATGCGGCCGTCGGCCGTCGGGCCCTGGCTCGAGAAGGAACTGATGGCGCCCACGGGGATGTAGTCGGGGCCGTAGCCGTTGATTTGATACTCGGCCATCGGGTTGGAGCTGGCCCAGAGCGGGAAGGTGTAGCGGGTGTTGTAGCTGCCCACGGTTATGATGTCCTTGCTGGTGCCACCGATTTCACCAATGGTGCCCTCGTTGGTGCCGGCGAGCCAGCCGCGCAGACCGCCGTTGACGAAGTTGTTGGCGCCAACGTTGTACATGTCGATGACCTGGCCATCCTCGCCGGTGACTATGACGCCCACGGCGCGATTATCGGAGATGGAGGTGATGTAGCACTCGGCATTGGCGTTGGGTCGCTTGCTGTAGGGGTCGGTGGCCGCAGTGATGTTGAAGTAGCACTCCACATTGTCGTCCTTCGGATACCAGCTGGTGGAGACGGAGCCGTCGGTCGAGATGGGGTCGCTGGCCTCGATGAGACGTCCCTTCAGGGCGTCGACTATGACCACCTGGAAGGTGAACTTTGTACCGGCCGAGCCCCACACGTCCACCATCGAGTTCTTGCTGCCGGAAGCGGCGAAGCCCAGCAGGGTCTTTGCCTGATTGTCGTCGGCCGTGAGCTCCTTGCGCACGTGCATGTTGGCCTCGCCCTCATTGCCGGCGGCGCCAACGATGACGCGGCCGGGGCCGGTGACGGAGCTGATGTAGCGGTCGAGCTCGGAGGTGCCGTCATGCGGGCCCACGTGGGCGCCAAGGCTCATGTTGATGACGCACGGCTTGCCCACCTCGTCGGCGTAGTCATAGATGTACTGGATTGCGTCGGGCAGATTGGCGGTGGTGTTGGATGAGTAGGCCACGAACACGATGTCGGCGCCGGGGGCCATGCCGTAGTATTTCGACGTGCGGTCGCTGCCGGCGGCGATGCCGGTGACGTGCGTGCCGTGGTATTCGCTCTGGGTGTCGGTGATGGCGGCGCGAATCTCGTCGGGCGAGGTGTATTCGGCGCCGTAGCCATACTTCTCGGGCGACTTGCCGAATCCGGCCAGCGACCACACCTTGCGGATGCGCATCTGTCCGTCGGCGTCGCGGAAATCCACGTGGTCATACTCCAGGCCGGTGTCGATGATGCCCACCACCACTCCGGTGCCGTCATAGGGCTGGTCGATGTATTCGTTCTCGATTTTTGTCATGCCCACTGAGGCGCGCACCTTGTCCATGCAGAGGTGCACCGGGTAGCCGCAGTTGATGTAGCTGACGGCGGGGAGGGCGGCGATTTCCGGGATGGCGTTCAGCGGCACGTCGGCGGAGACGATGCCGTCGAAGGATACCGTGATTTTTGCGCCGAGGGATTCGAGGTCCTGTATTGCGTCATCCTCGAGACTGATGAAGAGTTTGACGGACTCATCGGAGCGGGAGTCGGGGCGCTGCATCAGGAGGGCCTGGACGTTTGGGGACAGGTTTTGCGGGGATAGGACGCACGAGCCGTGCGTCCCTACGGTTTGAAGGGATAGGGCCAGGGCAATAAGTATCAGCTTTTTCATTGTGCGGGGCCTTGGTAGTGGAGGGTAAGCTGGGTGCCGTCGCCGCTGGTGCCGGTGCCGTAAGCGGGCTTGTAGGTAAACTGGAAGTCGATATAGACCTCGTAGGTGCCGTCGTCAGCCTTGGCGATGCGCAGCGTGCCGTTGGTGGGATTGTTGCTGTAGGTGTCGCCCAGCGAGCGGCGGCCGAAGCCGGTGATGGCGTTGCCGCAGGTCACGTTAAAGCCCCACACGGACTCGTCGCCCATGTCCAGGGCGCCGGCGTTGACCAGTTCGCGGTTGTAGATGGTCAGTTTCACGTCATTGTTGCCGCTCTTGGAGAGGAAGGTGTAAGTGTCGCTCGACGAGCCCTCCTTCACGGTCATGCCGGTGATGGCGTCATTGACCGTGGTGCCGGTGGTGGCGTAGGTGAGCACCACCTCGTTGTCCATCTTCTTTTCGGGGATGAGACACTCGAAATCATCGGCCTGCAGGGGCATTCCCTCCCACTCGGCGCTCACGGCGGTACCGTCGGTGAAAGTGGCCTGGACATTCAGGGTCACCTGATGGTTGCGGTTGTTGATGCTGGAGCTGATGGTGCCGGTGGCCACCTCGTTGTGCAGGCCCACGAGGCCGCCCTCGGAGTACTCCATCAGGCGCAGGGTGTAGCTGTCAGGGTTCTCGGCCAGGTCAAATTCGCCGTTATACACCTTCACGGCCGAGATGTCCATCCACAGGCCGAAACGGCCGCTCAGGAGGTCGGCCGGGGTCTTGGCCTCCACGTCTCCGAAAGCGAAGCGTGTGGGCTGGCCGTCCTCGGTGGCTGAGATGCGGAACACGGTGGGAATCGAGGTGTACTTCACCGCCTCGCCCTCGGCGGGGGTGACGGTCAGCTGGTAGGAGATGGTCTCGAAGGTGACCTGATAGACGTCCTGGACGTTATACTGCACGCGGGTGCCGTCGGTCAGCGAGACGGTCATCACCTCGTCCTGGGCCACGGCCCCAAGGGCCATGGCGGAGGCTATGATTGCGGAAAGAAACTTCTTCATTGCTTGATGAATTTGACTGATTTGCCGGCTGCGCGGACCACATAGACGCCCGGGGCCAGTGAGGAAATGTTGATGTACTCGCCATCGGCCTGCAGCGGCATGCGCTGGCCGGCGAGGTTGTAGAGGGCGTCGAGCTGACGGGCGCCGGTGATGCGGAGGGTGTTGGCGTCGATGAACTCCACGCCGAAGCCGTCGGCAGCAACCTCGTTGATGCTGGCGTCGATGTCGGCGGGGTCATACATCAGCTCCAGCGGGCCGGCCCACTCGCCGTCGATGTGGAAGTTGGCGTCGTCGATGAGGTTGATTTCAAACTTGTATGTGCCGTCGGCCAGTTTGCTGACGCCCACGGTGCCGGCATCGGCAGGTGCGTAGTGGTCCATCACGAAGTAGCGGCCCTCGATGAAGTGCATGTAGCGGGTGCCCGAAAGGTCCGTGCCGCCGCTGGTGGTCGAGACGAAGTAGCCCTTGCCAAGCTTGTAGGGCTCGTACATGGTTTCCCACTTCTCGTCCATCACTGTGTAAGTGCCGGGGAGGAGGGTCGACTGCCCTTTGGGGAGGACAAACTCGAAGCGCATGAGGTCGCCGCCATCCTTCAGCTCCTCGTCGCGGCCGCTGGGCGAGCCGATGTCGAGCAGGAAGCACTGGCAGCCGTTCTTCTCGCCGTTGTTCCAGAGGTGGCCCTGCTTGATTTTGGCAAGGTCGAGCTTCACGTCGTCCTCCAGGGTGGAGAGGGCCGAGGTGGTGTTGTTGACCGACTTGTTATAGACGGGCACGTCGCCCTCAAAGCGGCCCTTGACGGTGTGGCCCAGGGTGGTGGTGGCGTCCACGGTGATGCGGTACTTGGTGCCGCCGAGTGCCTCGATTTCGATGGTGCCGTCGGCCAGGTAGGAGTAGGCGTAGGTGCCGAGGGCCGTGTCGCGCTGGCGCACGTAGCAGCCCATCAGGCCGGTCATGCCCATATACTCGATTTCCATGCCGGGATACCAGCTGTAGCGGCCGAAGCTGCGGCTCATGGTGTAGGTGCCGGACTCCAGGGTGGCCGAGTCGGGGTCCTTGAAGAGCTTGCCGAACACCTGCAGCGACAGGCAGTAGCCATCCTCGTTCATGTAGCCGATTTCAGTCTCGAAGGAGTTGGTGAAGAGGTTGATATACATCTCGCCGGTGTTGCTGGCATAGAGGTTGCCCTCGTAGATGGCATAGCCGCCGGCCTTGAGGTCCAGGTCCAGGTTCTCCTTGATTTGGGTAAAGGAGCCGGAGGCGGCAGCGGAGTCGGACACAACGAGGTTGCCGGAATAGGTGACGGTCTGCTCCTTTCCGTCCACCTTGATGGTGGCGGTGATGGTGTAGTTGCCGCCGCCCTGGTTTTCGACCTTCACATCGCCCACTACCT